>Ga0302325_10012105_pt1 | contig 18545 bp, 19 predicted proteins | sample Palsa_T0_2_FD_201948 | JGI IMG/M metagenome (GOLD analysis project Ga0302325, IMG submission 201948) | Peat permafrost microbial communities from Stordalen Mire near Abisko, Sweden - Palsa_T0_2 | ecosystem: Environmental > Terrestrial > Soil > Palsa > Peat permafrost | place: Sweden: Abisko...
CCAGTTCGCCAACGTACGCGTGGAGAGCGGCGCCTCCTTCATCTATCGCGAATCGAACTCGCGCTACGTCGGCATCCAATTCAGCGTCGACGGCCGCGACCTCGCAAGTGCCGTGGGCGAGGCCCGCCGCGTGGTGGATCGCAATGTGAGGCTGCCCATCGGCTACACCTTCGATTGGGGCGGTGAGTACAAAGATTACCTGGCGTCGCAGGAGCAGATGAAAGTTATTCTGCCGCTCACCGTGGTGCTGATCCTGCTGATCCTCTTCGCGCTGTACGGCAATCTGAAATTCCCGCTGCTGATCTTCTTCAGCGTGCTGGTCACCGAGCCTGTCGGCGGGCTGTTGGCGCTGCGGCTGACCCACACCAACTTCAGCGTCTCGTCGATGCTGGGCTTCGTTGCGCTGATGGGCGTGGCGGTGCAAACCAGCGTCATTCTGTATTCCTTCATCAACAAGCTGCGCCTGGAAGGGCGCGACATTGTTACCGCCACGCACGAAGCGGCCCTGCTGCGGCTGAGGCCTATCATGATGACCGCGCTGGTGGCCTGTTTCGGCTTGCTGCCCGCCGCCATGTCCACGGGCATCGGCAGCGACTCCCAGAAGCCGTTTGCCATCGTCATCGTAGCCGGCCTTGCTTCGCGTCTGTTGCTCTCGATCTTCCTGGCGCCGGTGCTCTACGCTCTGGCGGCCCGTGAAGGCGACACGTTGCGCGTCTGAAGATTTGGTGGCGCACGCTTCAGCGTGCCGCCGTGGGCTTCAGCCCACGGCCACGCGATAAGTATTCTTTAGAACAAGTAACGAGGCCAAGCGAAACATAATCCACGATCCGAGACGTCAGTTCTTTTTGATCGATCGATTCATCCTGGTCTCGCTGACCGTTTCGGGCCTGTTGCTGGCCCAACAACCCCCGGCCCAGCCGAATCTGCCTCAATGGCAGGGCCTTAGTGTAAAGGAGAAGCTTCGCTACCATTGGCGGCATCTGTTCGACCTCGACAACCTGGTTTTCGCTGGTATGGGGGCGGCTTTCGACCAGTTGCGCGACAGGCCCGGCGAGTGGGGCGAGGGATGGGGCTCCTTTGGTGAACGATACGCCTCGCACGTGGGCCAGTACATGATTCAGCGCAGCATCATGTTCCCGGTCCAGGCCATCGACCACGAGGACAACCGCTATTTCCGGTCGACCAGGACAACGTTCCAGGGGCGCCTTGGAGACGCATTTCTTCACACCATCTGGCGGCATAACGACAGCGGGGGAATGATGCCAGCCTACAGCGAATTTCTGGGCGATTATGGAGCAGCCGCATTGTCACGCATGTGGTGGCCGGCCAGGTATCACCGGGGATCGGCGATATTCATCGCCGGATCGGACACGATCCTGATCGATGCGGGCATAAACGTCTTCCACGAGTTCAAACCGGACATCAAGCGCTGGCTGCACCTGGCGCACTGAGTACAGTCTCGGGGCTCCCGGCGTTGCGCATCGCTGACCCGCGCGGCCAACCGGTGAAACGTGGTGGTGGCGGAGAGCCAGGAACTGCTACGCGGACAGAAGCGGGGCATCTCGAGCAGCTCCAGAAACCGCGCGCGCCACGCTAACCGGAAGCCGTAACCGGAGTACGGGCGGGGAGACCTCACCAAATGGTACGTGAACGAATCGCAGAGCTTGGAGCTTCACCCTGGCTCACCGCCCTCAAACGGATCGTCAGGGCGAGCCATTGTTGATCGCCCTCGGCGTGGCCGGGGGCTGGCACCGGTCCAAAAGGCGGATGAACTCGGTGCTGTTCGAGTCGAGCAACGCCGTCGTGTTGCGCTATGCGGACCTGATGGCGGTGGACGCGCGCGGCCGCACTCTCCCGTCGCGCCTCGAGGTGCTGGGACGTGAGATCCGGCTGATTGTCGAGGATCGCAGTACTCAGTATCCGTTGGTCGTGGACCCGCTTTGGGCACAGCAGCAGGAATCGACCGCGCACGATAGCGCGGTCGATTTTTCGCTGCGCTTCGGTCTCGCTGAGCAGAGTCGCGGCGGTCATCGGAGCCTGTCACAAGAACGGTTTGCAGGGCGCCGCGGAAGTGTTTGTGGGTAGCGGAGGGGTATGGACGCTGCAGCGGGACCTGACTGCTTCGGACGGGGTAGGTTTTGACGAACTCCGCAACTCCGTGTCGGTGAGCGGGAACACGGCGGTGATGGTGGCTTATGGTAACAATAGCAGCACCGGAGCTGCGTACATTGTGCAAAGCGGACGTGTGGGCGCAGCAGCAGGAGGTGAACGCTTCCGTTGCGTTGGCGAAACGTTGGCTGGGTTATGCAGCGCGGGCTGGAGCTCGACAGATAACGCGATCTTCAGTGCTCATCGCCACCTTCGGGTACGCTGCGCCCGAGTGTTGCGGCCGTTCATCGACGAGTTGCAGTGCGTTGCCGGCGGCGTGCGGGCCGAATGTAGGCCTGGCTCTGCCGACTGCCCAAAGAGCGGAACGCCAACCATACGTCGAGTGGATGGATGGAACTGATCATCTCCCTCGCGCACGAGAAAGGCCCGCTTGAATGTGGTCCGCGGAAGAGGCCCTGAATGCGCCGCCTCTATCGAGGCATGATGGAGTGCCCGTAGGCGTTGTCCGACTCCCATCTTGCGACGAGGTGGGGACCGGACATGAGCTTAAGACCCACCGGTAGTACTGTGTTAAAAAGAACATTTTGGCGTAGATGTTCTTTTGCGGGCATATCGTCCGCCGCGGGACTGCCCTGCTGCGTCCGTGGTTTTAAGATGTAATATATGGACCTAGACCGCAGATTTTTTCTGCTCGGCTCAGCTTTGGCCGCTCAAGCGTTCCAATCTGAAAAAACAGTCAACACCGCCATGATTGGCGTGGGCAATCGCGGGTCGTTTTTGCTCCAGGGTGTACTCCGGCAACCGGACGTGAAGGTGCTTGCTTTGTGCGACGTCAAGTCAGACCGGCTCGACACGGCTGCCTCCGCAGCCGCTAGGGACAACCCGGCAACCTATGCCGACTGGCGCCAGGTCATCGAAAGGAAGGACGTGGATGCCGTCTTTATTGCCACGCCGCCCTACTTGCACTCGGAAATGGCCATCCAGGCGATTAAGGCCGGCAAACACGTGTATTGCGAGAAACCGCTGGGCATTACGCCCTCGCAGGTTCGGGCCCTTCTCGATGCTGCGAAAGGCTCAAATAAGGTGTTCGTCGCCGGACATCAGTTGCGTTCGCAAAAGCACCTGGCAGAGACCGTCCGCAAGATTCGGGAGGGAGTGATTGGCGATGTGATCATGGTCAAAGCCCAAAGGCACGCCGCCACGGACATTCCCCACGACGGAACCTCTGCCGATTGGTACTTCGACGTGACGAAATCCGGCGGGTACCTCATCGAGCAGTCGGTACACAATCTGGATTTGTGTAACTGGGCGATCGGGTCTCATCCCTTGCGCGCCTGCGGTTTTGGGGGAATCCTGCTTTACAAGAACGATCCGCCGGGGCGCACCATCTTCGACTGCGGGAGCATTACATACGATTATACCGGCGGGGTGAAGATGTCTTTTACGCAGAACGTGTTTCATCCCGCGTCGATGCCTCACGGCAATCAATATGTCTATGTGTATGGTACCAGGGGGGCCGTGGATCTGATGACCGCGACCATGTATCCTCCTGAGAAAGGCAGCCAACCCGTCGAATTATCGCCCAAGATACAGGAGGACGAGTTCGCGCACATTGCGGCATTCTACGACTCCGTCGTTCATGGCACGCCGCCCCCGGTGGATATCAAGGTTGGGGCCACGGCGGCACTTACATCCATTCTGGGACATGCGGCGATGGTCCAGGAAAAAGTCGTCAATTGGAGCGATTTAGGCGTCGAGTTGTAAGGTTCGGCGAACGGGTGCTATCTGAAAATTTCCACGCGCAGCGACGGCTCGATGGGCGTACCCAGTTTCTCCGCCGCCATGGCATACTCGATAGCGCGGGCCGAGTCTCCTCGTCGAAGATACAATTCGGCAAGCTGTCGATGCACGCCCCGTGACTCGGGTCGAAGCCCAACGCGCGCGCATATGCCTCGATGGAATGAGCCGTCATTCCTTTAGCCTGGTAAGCGGCGCCGCCTTGTCGCTCGCAGGCCACGCGTTACAGCCGCGCCAGGTTCAGGTAGGCCTCGGGCCGCGACGTATCGAGCGCGATAGCCTTCCGGCAAAGATCCTCCGCTTCGGTTAATCGCTGCCTTTTGCCCGTACAAGGCTGCCAGCGCAATATACATTTCCGGAGCGACGTACTGGGATTGAATGGAGCTTTCGAGCTCGCCGATGGCCGCGTCCTCCTGCTTCAGATCCAGATAGAGCCCGGTAGTAGTGAGCGGGAGTCATCGTGGCGTCGATCTGAAGGGCCTTGCGGTTCAGCTCCAGAGAAGCGGTGGGATCTCCCATCTTGGGGCGCACCTCACCCGGCGGCGAAAGGAAATGGGGGACATTCGGGCCGTTGCTTGAGGCCGCGCTCCAACCGTTCTTTGGCCTTCTCGTCGAGGCCCAGGTCGATGTGGATTTTGGCAAGCTAAAGACGCGCCCACAACAGGTCGGGGGCGAAGTCGAGCGCTTGCTGCAGTTCCGCTTTGGCTTCCGCGATCCTGGCAATCGAGCCTTGTGCGAGATAGGCCTGGCCGAGCAGCATGAGTGCGGCGGCGAACCGCGGATCGGAAGCACTTCCTCTGCGTGCTCGTTTAGCCGGGGAAGATGGAACAGGCCAAGGGCGAGGTGCCCGAACTGCTGCGCCGCAGGCGGCACGTAAAGCCGACGGAGCCAGACAACTTCGGCATCGCCAGTGCCGAGTCGGTAATCGAGCAGTTTCGGCAGGTCATCGGCACGGGAGCTGTGGTCAATGGTGGTGATTTCCTCCCTTTGGCTTGCTGGTGGGAGGTATTGGGGTGATGAACATTATGCTGGTGTCGGTTACCGAAGGCACGCTCGAAATAGGTGTGCGCAAAGCCATCGGCGGCCGCCGCAGCGATATCGTCTGGCAGTTTCTGCTGGAAGCCATGAACCTGACGGCTTCAGGTGGCGTGATCGGCATCGTGGTCGGATGGTTGCTCAGCTTGGCCATCCGCACTTTTGTCCCAGCCGCCCTCCACCTTCCCGCTATGGTCTGTCGTGGTAGGTTTCGTGGTCGCCACCGGTACTGGTCTCTTCTTCGGCATGTGGCCCGCATTGAAAGCGGCGCGTCTCGACCCCATCGCGGCCTTGCGTTACGAATGAGGTTGTATGGCCATTGCGGGATGGCCGAGAATTATGACGCGCTTTTCATGCGGCATCCGCGGTAGAAGCGCGCCGCATTTCGCTAAAGACCGAAAAGGCTCCGCATTTCACGGAGCCATAGTGGTTCGACCAAAGAATCTTGCTGCAGACCTGTAATTAGTTCTTGCGAGCCCTTCTGCGCAGCAAGCCCAACCCAAGCAGACCGGAACCGAGTAGCACAAGGCTGACTGGCTCGGGAACGGTACCGCCGACTTCGAAGCTCTGGTCCAGTTCGCTCAACTGTCCGGAACCGACGACGCTGGCGGGGCCGCCGTTGCCCGTCTCGATGTCTTTAAAGATATAGATGGGGGACGTACTAGCAAAATTCGCCGAGAACACGGGGGCGCTGGGATCGTTGCTGAAGTCCGATACCGTGCCGAGCATGGAACCGGTCGGGCAAAGGAAAGCCGTCGGACCTGTCGTCGGAATTGGGCTGGAACAAGCTCTCTCGGTAACTGTCGCGTCGGTACCGCCGAGTGCCAAGTCAAGCTCCGTGACGCCGCCCGTCACTTCGAACAAAAAGCCTTCATCCTCCGAGCTCTCCAGGTTCGGGTTGAGGTTCAGGGAAACGGCACCGGATACCGAGTCGTATGAAGCACCATTGATATCGACCGTGCCGATCGCGCCACCATCGGCGCCGACCACCTGGAAATTGTCGAACGTCAAGGTACCGCATGTGAATGCGGGACTGGCGGAGTTCCCTGCCACCACGGACGTCACTGAACCCATCGAGCACGGTATCAGCGATGCGTTCGCGCCCACCAACGCGAAAAGACCTGCTGCTAAAACCACCAATAATTGTTTCATCGTATTTTCCTCCGAAATCGCTTCAAGGTCGTCGTGAGTCCCCCCGATTGGACAAACCGAGTAGGAATCAGTTTGAAGAGTACAGGATTCCTCCCGGAAATGAAATACGGTTTGTACTAGGCCCTATGGTCCTGTGGCGGTTCGGTGGGTCTACTTATACCCGGGATGTTACTGGCAAGCATGGTATCCAGGTAGGTAGAGTACCGGTACCCCGTAGGCATAAGTAGTGCATTTCGGATCTATGCACGCGGCCCTGGCGCCGCCAGAATGGGCGAAGGTTTTGAGTTCGCGACCGGCGGCCCCTTCGTATTACTCCATGGATGCGCCCATTGCTCGCCATACTCTGCCTGGCCGCTGCCGCAGCGGCCGCGGATGAGCCGCGTATCCGTGTGGACGTCAACTTAGTGAACATGGCCTTTACCGTCCGCGACGCGCATGGCGCGCTGGCGGGCGACCTGTCGAAGGACGATTTCGAGGTGCTCGAAGACGGCGTTCCACAGCAGATTTCTTTCTTTGCGCGCAGCCTGGATGTGCCCCTCTCCCTTGCCTTGATCGCGGATGTCAGCGGTAGCCAGGAGCACTTTATCAAGCGCCATCGCCACGATATGAAGGAGTTTCTGCAAGATGTGCTGATGCCGCGCGACCGGGCGTTTATGGTGTGCTTTGGCAATCATCTGCGGCTGGTCAGCGATTTTTCAGCATCCGGTGAAAGCTTAATGGACGCCCTCGGTCACTTCGATCACGGCGACCGTCATTTCCCGGAACTCGGCCCAGATGAGGATCGCGAACTCGGCACGGCGTTTTACGATGCGCTTTATTACGCCGTCACCGCGAGATTGGCAGCGGGGGAAGGCGGGAGGCGGGCGCTGATCGTGTTCAGCGACGGCGAGGACAATTCGAGCGCGCACCACATGCTGGACGCAATCGAAGCGGCGCAGACCGGGGATGTGCGCATCTTCGCCATGCGGTATACCGAACTGAGGCACGGACAGCTGACCGCACGCAACAAGTACGGTACGAGCGTGATGGAGCGCATTGCGCGAGAAACCGGGGGAGCGGACTTCGATGCCGGACTGGGCAATGTGCGCGCGATCTTCCGGCAGATCGGGGAGGAATTGCGGGCGTCGTATGAACTGGCGTACGTCCCGACCAATGCTGTTCGGGACGGTTCTTTCCGGAAGGTCGCCATCCGGCCACGGACTGGGTTTAGCGTGCGGGCGAAGACCGGCTACTTCGCCAAGTGAGAGCGGGGCATCTCTGGCGGGAGTTCACTGGGAACCAAGTGGATTACTTGAGTGCCTCGAGGACCAGGTTGAAGGGCGTCTCGGTCGCCCTGCGGAAATGGGTGAAACCGGCTTCCAGGAACACCTCGCGCAATCGCCCCTCACCCGCCTGCGCTCCCAGCGCCAGGCCAACTTCTTGCGAAAGTGAGTTCGGAGTACAGACGAACGTCGAGGCGGCGTAGAACATCCGGCCAACCGGGTTCATATTCTCCTCCAGCCGGTCGTTCGCGAACGGCTCGACCAGCAGGACAGTTCCCTTGTCTGTCAGTGACTCATAGGCGTGCCGCGCAGCACCTACGGGATCACCCATGTCATGGAGGCAATCGAAGAAGCAAACGAGATCGAAATCGCGCTCCTGATAGCTTTTGGCGGTGGCTTCGCCAAACTGCACCCGTTCGGCGACGCCGGCGTCGGCGGCACGTTGTCGGGCAGTCACAATTGACGCGGGGTGAGAATCGAAGCCGAAGAAGCGCGATTTTGGATACGCCTGCGCCATGACGACGGTTGATGCTCCGTGTCCGCACCCGATGTCGGCGACCTTCCCGCCTTTCTCCAGTTTGGCGACAATCCCTTCGAGCGACGGCAACCAGGAGGTCACCAGGTTGGCGCGGTAGCCGGGACGGAAGAAGCGCTCGGTGCCGGAAAACATGCAGGGGTGATGATCTCCCCATGCCAGCGCGCCATTACCGCGCATCGCCTGGACCAGCTTGTCTTTGTCGAGAAACATGCTCGCGAGGACCGCGGCGCCCCCCGCGACGTACACCGGAGAGTCCTCATCGGCGAGGGCCATGGCCTGTTCCGCGGGTAGCCGGAAGCGGCTATCCGCATACTCTACGTATCCCGAAGCAGCCTGCGCGTTCAGCCATTCTCGCGTGAGACGCGGGTTACACTGGGTTTTGGCCGCAAGATCGTCCGCCGTGACGGGCGCGCCGTCGGCCATTGCCCGATAGAGTCCCAGTTCTTCGCCGACGATGACGCTGGCTATCATGGCGGCTCCGCCCATGTCATTGACTAACTTGCCCATGAACTCGTGCATTCTCGTTTCGTCCATCTTGCCTCTCCTGTAAATGTTGCCTGCTGTCTCGCCCAGTCGTTTTTTCCACGCGGCAATCTACCTCAGCATCAAATGCCGCATGTTCGTCGGATGGTAATAATACCACCATTACATTTGACGCACTCCATGGAAGCGACAGAAGATATAAGCCATGCAATCGCGATTTTCAAAAGGAACGGGTGTGAAGAAATGTTCGACAGTGCCATGGCTTGGCGTGGTCGTCGCAACAGCGGGATTGGCCGTCCCGCCGGCGACAGCAGCCTGTTCCGGAAGCGGAATTTGGTCTTCCGCGCACCGATGCGTTGCTGCTCCCGAAAACGGTTCAGAGTCGTCCAGAACAGATCTTCGAACAGTACGGCCGGGCGATGCCGGGAATGCCCGGTAGATCGTAGAAAGTAGCGACTCCCCGCTCGAAGCATTTGATAGCTAAGAACAATTTTCTTATGCCGGGAAGAGGAGGAGTCGCTATGAAGAAACCATACCAAATTGAACGCAGCGAGCTGTGAAGCAGCTTGAGGCAATGGCCGCGGATGGAGATCCGGCGGTGCGGATGGTACTGCCCATGGCCGAGATGGTGGGCTGGTTGCGCTAGGGCGTGGGCGAATTAATTCGTCAGGCCGGCTTGCAGTTGATGGATTTGTTGATGCCGGAAGAAAGTCCGAGAGCTGGTTGGCGAGCGGAGCCAACGGCAGGCGGAGAGGATGGCCCATCGGTGGGATAGGGAGGGATCCTACTGCGTGGTGATGGGCCGGAAGGTGCCGATCCAGCGGCCGCGCGTCCGGGCGACAGAAGAGAAAGAGGTCCGATTGGAAAGTTACGAGATATTCCATCGCGGCGAGCCGCTGACCGAGACGCTGTGGGAGAAGTTGACCCTGGGCTTGAGCACGAGGAAATATGGGCAAGCCATTCGGCAGTTCAGCGAAGCGTATGGTCTGGAAAAGAGAGCCGTCAGCGAACATTTCATCGAGGCGAAGCTGAAGGACATGATGGAGCGCCGGCTGGACAAGATGCGGCTATGCGCATTGCTGATTGATACAACGCCGTTCGAGCGTCAGCAGATGGTGGCCGCGTTGGGAATAGCGCAGCACGGGCAGAAAACGATCTTAGGCATTCGGCAAGGAGCCACCGAAAACGCAACCGTAGTGAGTGAGTTACTCGGCGACTTAGTAAGTCACGGGCTGGATTTCACCGAACCGCGACTCTATGTTCTTAACGGCGGCAAGGCTCTGAGTGCAGCAGTCGAAAAGGCACGCCGGTGAATCGGCGGCGATCCAGCGCTGCCAGGTCCACAAGCGCCGGAACGTGTTGGATCATCTGACAGACGAACAGAAACCGGCAGTGGCGAAGAGCCTCAACGCGGCCTACGCTCTGGAAGACTATGGACTCCTAAACAGGCGCGCTGCATCGCGAACTAATGGATCTCAACCAGAGTGCGCGCGGAGTTTGGGCGAAGGCATGGAAGAGACCTTAACCGTGCATCGGCTTCGCGTTCCGATGCAACTCCGCAAGACCTTCGCCAGCACCAACGCAATCGAGTCGGCGTTCTCCATTGTAGAGCAGGTTTGCAAAAAAACGTGAAACGCTGGCACGGCGGAGACCAGCGAGAGCGCTGGGTGGGGTCGGGCTCCTGGTTGCGCAAAAACAGTTCCGCCGAGTCACACGCTACAAAGTGTAGGTTCCGGCGGCGAAGTTTCGGCACGCCGCCATTTTCGATGGGATATCCTTTCCCAGCTCGTCCACGTAAACACACGGTAAATTGAGCTACCCCACCTTCTCCTTGAACGTCATGCGGCTCAACAGATCGTCGATTCGTTCCTCGACCGGTTGTTTCGGGTCGAGGTATCCCGGCAATTCACCACCTGCCTGCGCGGACAGCTCCGGCGCATGGAACAGCGCCGCGCTAACTGCCGTGACCACCCACATAACTGAATTCTTCGTCATCATCCCGCACTCCGCAAATCCCATTTTCGTCAATCCGGCGGCAGATCCATACTGAAGCACGCAAGCCGAAATCCATTTGTTGCGCTGGAAAGGTAGAATCGGATATTCGATTGGATACGAAACCGAAGCCTCTCTTTACCCGACATCGCCGCGCCGCCGTAGCCTGCGCCGCGGCCGTGCTCGCCATAATCATCTACCTGGCGGTCGGAGCCTATGGAGCCAGCCGCTCGATGAGGCCGCGCCGCAATCAGGACTTGGTCGCAACGCCCGCTGCGTTCGGCCTCGCATATAAGGACGTGACCCTTCCTTCCCGCGACACGGACGTGAAAATCGCGGGTTGGTGGATTCCCCAGCCCAAAAGCACCAGGGCGATCGTGATGGTTCCTGGGAGGGGCGAGAATCGCACTACGGAATTCTACGACCATTTTCTCGACCTGGCCGCCCAACTCAACAGTTTCGGAACGGGCTTCAACATCCTCATGATCGACCTGCGCGCCCACGGATTCAGCGGTGGCGAGATTTCCACCTGGGGCCTCGGTGAAAAGCATGATGTAGAGGGCGCGGTGGACTGGGTCAAGAGCCAGGGATTTCGGCGCGGCGAGATTGGCGCATTGGGAGCCTCCCTGGGTGCCACCTCCTGCGTTTACGCCACCGCCGATGACGCCGATATCAGTGCACTGGTCACCGATGGCGCCGGTGTGGACGAATACCCGAACATCAAAAGGGGATGGGCCAGACTGACGGGTACGCCCCAATTCTTTTTTCCGGCCGGGCTGCTCATGGAGCGGCTGATGTACGGCTACGATTTTCGTGCTCTCCGGCCCGTGCAGAAGATGAGCGAGATTCCTCCGCGGCCCGTGCTGCTGATCTACGGCCTTAAGGAAATGCCGGCGGAAAGCGAGCGGCGGCCTCTCTTAAGAGCCGCTCTGCCGCAGGCGGAGCTCTGGGTGGTGCCGGGCGCCGCGCACACGGGTGCTTACACCGCCGAGCCCCGGACCTATCTGAGCAAGGTTGGTGCGTTTTTCGATCGGAACCTGAGATAGAGACGGCAGGCGGGCCGGTCGATTAATCCCGCTTGCCTGGACCGTAAAGGACCGTCCCAGGACGGGCGCCAGTGTGTTTGCCGTGGTCGATCACCAGCCTGCCGTTGACCACCACATACTCGACGCCCACGGAATACTGATGCGGGTTATCGTAGGTGGCCTTGTCGATGATCGTGTCTGGATTGAAAATGGTCACATCGGCCCACATCCCCGGCCTGAGCAGACCTCGATCGAAGATCCGTACTTTCGCCGCATTGTGGGAGGTAGCCTTCCGGACGGCCTCCTCCAGTGTGATGACCTTCTCGTCACGGACATATCGGCCCATGATGCGCGGGTAAGTGCCGTAAGAGCGCGGGTGTGGGTTCCCCTGTGAGAGCGGTCCGTCGGTTCGAAGCGCGGTCCCATCGGAGCCAAAGCTGACCCATGGCTGCTGCATCGCAAAGCGCATGTCCTTCTCCGAGTGGTGGAAATAGACCGTGGGCACGGACCCGTCATTGTCCAGCAGGATCTGGAACAGCGCTTCGAGCGGCGGCTTCTGCATGTCGGCGATAATCACGTCCATACGTTTGCCGTTGTACTTGCGGTAAGCCGGATTGGAAAAGGCGACCGGCTGCATCCGGCTCCAGTCCTTGCCCACCGCGGTGTAGTGGTCGTACCACCCGTCCATGCCATTCTCTATATCGTGTACCAGGCGCTCCCGCAGCGACATATCCTTTATCCGCTTAAACATTTCCGCGGTGTCGCCCTCCTGCGCCCATGGCGGAATGATGCTGCGCAGATCGTTCTGGCCGGCCGTATACGGATACACGTTCGCCTGAACGTCAACGCCCTGATTCCGCGCATTTTGGATTACCCCAATGAGCTCCGGCATTTGCCCCCACAACTTTTCGTAGGCGATCTTGAGATGCAGCAGGTCCACCGGGACGTTGGCCCGGCGCCCGATTTCGATGGCTTCCGAAATGGCCTTAAAAACCGTCGGGCCTTCATCGCGTGTGTGCGACGAGTAGATTCCACCGTACTCACCGGCCACTTTCGCCATTTCCACCAGTTCGTCCGTTGAAATCCAGAACCCCGGCAGAGCCATCAGGGACGACGAAACACCCAATGCACCGTCCTCCATTGCTTCGCGGATCGTGCGGCGCATATTTTCCATCTCGGAGGGCGTTGCCGGACCCGGTTTCATGCCGTGCGCGCTCTCAAACACCGATCCGGACGCGACATAAGAACCGATGTTCGTTGACACGCCTCCCTTGGCCAGGGCGGCCCAATAATCCCGGAACCTGGGAAACCGTTTCGTGGGTGCTTGCGAGTCTCCTTCGCCGAGAATCATGGACGTCACGCCCTGCGTGATCATGCTCATCGCGTCGCCGTCCACCAGAACGCTGTCGTCCGAATGGTTGTGCATGTCGACGAAGCCGGGAGCGACTACTAGGCCCTCGGCGTCGATCGTGCGCATGGCGGTCTTATTGGGCAGTTTGCCCATCGAGACAATCTTGCCGCCCTTGATCCCCAAGTCTCCGTGGAAGGATGGATCGCCGGTGCCGTCGACGATCTTGCCGTTGCGGATCAGGATCTCGTAATCCTGAGCAGCAAGACAACCCGCCATGACGGTGAGTAGAAGTGTAAGTCTCAATTTCATTTGACAAGCTCGACCGTCATGGAGCGGCGGTTTGGGTTCATCGACTCCATGCGATGCGAAATCTCAGATAAACGCAATCACATCGATCTCGACCAGCGATTTGCCGGGGACGCCCGCGGCGGCGACCGTGGTGCGGACCGGCGGGTTGTCACCGAAACGGCCCTTATAGACCTCATTCATATCGTCGTAGTCTTTGAGATCGGCCAGGAAGACGCTGACTTTGAGCACCTTTTCCATGGACGATCCGGCATTCTCCAGCGCCAGCTTGATCTCATCCAGGACGTGGGCCGTGTGCGCTTTAATGTCGCCCGGAAAATGGGCGCCTCTTCCGGAGATGAACAGCAGATTGCCGTAAGAAACCGCGCCGCTGAACATCGGCGTAGTCTTGGGCTTCTCGCCCATGTAATGAACCGTCTTTTGCGGTCCGGACTGTGCCTTGGCTGCGCCGCCCGCCGCTGCCGCCAGCGCTCCGCCGCGAATGAATGCCCGCCGGTTTGTATTGCTCATGTTTTCTCCAGTCACGCTTCCAGAAAATTGCTTGCGAAATCCGCAAGGCCAGCGACAAGTATAACTTAGCGCGTTGGCGCTGCGGAAGACAGTGTTCCGGCGCGGCATCCTCCCGTCCGACTGCGGATAAACTGAAGCCGGGTAAGTCGATTGGCGTTTGCGTTGTGCTTGCCGGGCTCGCTCCGAGCCCGGTTTTTTCCTTGGAGGTAGAATGTTTGCCAATAAACTGGGAGCCGCCGCTTTAGCTGTATGTCTGGCGGTCCCGCTGGTGGCAGGTCCGACCCTGACCACTATCCAGGATGTTGTCTATCTGGCTACTGGGGCTCCGTATAATGGCCTGGCAATTATCACCTGGACGCCCTTCGTGGCCGGAGACTCGTCGAATATAGCCACCCAATCGGTAACCGTGAACATTGTCGGCGGCAATCTGATGGTGCAGCTTGTGCCGACCACTAACGCTAATCCTTCAGGCTACTATTCGGTTACCTATACGAGCGCCGGCAATGACCAGTTCACCGAGTCGTGGGCCGTGCCGCCGAGCACCAAACCGCTGCTCATAAGCGATGTCCTGATGGGTCCATACACCGCCACCGTGACAACCCCATCCCCTCTTCTGACCGGATCGCAACCCATCCCGGAGTCCAGTGTGATCGGCTTGACCGCGGATCTGGCCGCACGTCCGTTGGAGGGCCCTAACTACGGCGCCGGGGTAGCGATCATCGATGCAACTGGCGCCCTGGAAGCGATCGCCGGCAATGTGTCCGACTGTGTACACGTGGACGGCTCCTCGGGTCCGTGCGGTACGGCCGGCGGAGCAATCGGCCCGAGTTTTACGGACGGAGAAACACTCGGCGGCGCGGTGAATGGCGCGAATACGGCTTTCACTACCAGCGTGGCTCCCACGCCCTCATCCAGCCTGGCGTTATACCGCAACGGCGTTATGCAAAAGCCCGGCCAGGACTATAGTCTGAATGGAAACAGCGTGCAGTTTCTGGCGGCTTCCACGCCGCAGACCGGCGACACTCTGCTGGCATATTATCGCGTGTCGCCCGCGGGGACGCCGCAGGGCCCGCCGGCGCCGCAAGTGCTTTGTTCCGGTACCGGCTCGGCTACATCGTCAACTACCCTTGTCAGCCTGGGCACATGCACCATTCCGCCTGGTACGATCTCGCCGGGCGACCGCGTGAAGATCAGCTTCGACTACTCGCACGAAGGCACCATCACCGGCTTCACTTTCACGGTACATTGGGGCAACACGCTGCTGGTCCAGCGTAACGGCGCCGTGGCGGACGCTTCCATTTCCGGCTGGGCACAAGGCGGTGCGAATGCATCTTTTTGCCAGTTGTCTGTACAGAGTTGGGGAACCGTGCTCGGTTTTGCCGCCGGCGTGCTGAACGGATATGATTCGCTATCCTTTCCGATCGTGCTGAACTTCCAGGCGGAGATGGCGGCGTCCACCACCGATACCGTGACGCTGCGGAATTTCACCGTAGTGCTCGATCCGACGACCCTATAAATACACTTAAGGGTAGCCAATTCCCGGCTAAATAGGCTCACCAGAGCACCTCTACAGCTGGACGGGTGCTCTGGCGAGTCGTTGACGCGAGGTCCTACTTCTTGCGACGCCCACGGATCACAAGAACCATTCCGGACAGCAACGCGAATGCGCTTGCGGCCGATCCTACGCCGATCTCGGGTACGACGTTGGGAGCAGTGCGGCCACCGCCCGGAGGCCCCTCGAAAGGTCCGTGCTGTGGCGGTGTGTCGGCACTCATCGCAAAAGCCGCGCCGACAAATAAAAGCATAATCCTCAATACTTTTTGCATTATTTCTCCAATCGAATTTTCTAACTACTGATGCCAGCATATACTATGCACACCATTCGGGCATAATTGAAAAGTACTGGAACCAAAGGTGCGCGGGGCTTCCGTAAATCGTGTAATCGCCGCTCTATATTGTAGGTACGAGGCTCGTTATGGCTATATCCGCCAGTAAAGGATCGGCAATTACGGGATAATTACTGCACTGATGCGGCAACAGCATTGGATACGAGCCGCAGCAAGCGGCCGTCGTCCACGGAATAAGGCCGGTTGGTCAGAATAACGCACAGGAGCTTGGTCTCAGGATCCGCCCACGCCATGGTACCGGTGGCGCCGGCGTGCCCGAACGTTCCTCCCGAGACCAGGTCTCCGAATGCATTCCACGCGCGCGAGCGTCCTAGCGCCCACCCCAGCCCCCACGGAGCTCTAAGTTCAACATTTTGGTCCGATGTCATCGCTATAACAGTAGCCGGGCTGAACACTCGCTTGCCTGCGTACACGCCGCCATCCAGGAATGTCTGTAATAGGATGGCAACATCCGTGGTGCTGCTGTGCATGCCGCCCCATGGGCATCCCATATCCCGCCAGTAGAGGGTGTTCGGGCCGAAACGATTTTCGTCGGCCGGATCGGCGCCCGGCGACGTAGCGCAACTCACCAGATCGCTGATGCGCCTGCCGCCGAGGCCGAGCGAGCTGTCTTTCATCCCAAGTGGGTCGAAGATCTCTTTCTTCTCGAAATCCCGTAGCTTCGTGCCCGAGAGTCTCTCCACGATCTCCGCGGCCAACAAGATCCCCATGCTCTGATAGCGAAACTCGCTCCTCGGAGAAAACACCAGTGGTGTGACGTAGGTGTGCCGCACAAATTCGCTCAGCGGCGCATGCGCGCGGCGCAGGTCGAGGTTCTCAGGGAGCATGTCAGGCAAACCCGAGGTATGCCGGAGCAGGTCGCGAACCTGGACTTTATCGCGTTCTCCTCCCGTGAAGTCGGGCAGATATTGGTTGACCTTATCGCCCAGGGAGACCAGCCCGCGCTCGACCAGCAGCATCAAAGAGCATGCCGTGACTGGCTTGGTAATCGAGGCCAGCAGAAACACCGAATCAGGACTGACCGGCGGCGCGTCTGGCGCCGGGGAGAGCCGGCCGAAGCCTCTGTGCAGGACCACACGGCCGTGCCGCGCGACCAGAATAGCCGCAGCCCCCAAACGGCCCGACTCGACCTCCGATTGGATCAGGCCCGAGGCCCTTTCCAGCTGGGACGGAGAGACGCCGGCCGCTGAAGGTGAGTCCGGTTTCAACTGAGCGAAGAGCGCGCCGGCGAATACTCCGGTGCCGAGAACGCTAATAAGTGCGTGTGCCATTTACTTTTGTTTCGATTCTGTAGACGGAACTCTTCGCCGTCACGTATAGATTACGGAAGCCGTCGCCCCAGGCGCAGTTGCTCGGATCCTCCGGTATGGGGGTTTCACCGAGTCGCTGTCCGTGCGCATCGAAGACTGCAATGTGCTGATTCGCCGCAATCCATACGTTTCCCATTTCGTCGGTCTTCAGGCCTTTTGCCTGGACTTCCGCAAACACATGTCCGCCGCGAAGGGTGCCGTCTCCCGCGATCTCGTATACCCAGATCTTGCGTCCCTGCATATCGCTGGCGTACAACTTTTGCTGATTGGGCGCGAGCGCCACTCCGCCCGGCAGTTCGCAATTGCGCGATACGATCCGGACGGCTCCCTGCCGCGTGATCTGGTATATCGCGGAACTCGCGGGCGTCGAGGCTGCCTCCGAGAAATATATGCTGCCATCTATGGCGTAAACGACGTCGTTGGGGGCGTAGGGCCCCACCGCCAACACTATAATCTTGCCGTCCTTCTCGGTGCGCGTGACGCGTCCGCGCTCGCAGGCGATCAGGCGACCTTGATGATCGAAAGTCAGCCCGCTCGAGCCGATGCTGTTCTCGCGGAATACGCTGACCTTTCCCTCCTCCCACTTCATGATTCTGCCCGCGTCGGAATCGCTGAAAAGAAGGTATCCCCGACGGCTGAAGACTGGGCCCTGCGCAAACCGAAACCCGCCCGCGACTTTTTCCGAAGCCGCGGGCGAAGCCATCAACTTCTCGAGCTCCCCCCGCATCAAGATCCCTTTCCGTGCGCGTAGAACGATTGCGCCGGAGCCGTGTACGCAATGCGCAGCGCTGGCGTCTCGACCTGCTTGTGACCCTGGAACGCCGACTCCATCAGGAACGACAGCGCGCCGGTAGTGAGCAGCGTGCGCTCCACTGGATAGGGGCTTCTGCCCATTTCGAACATCTGCGCGATACCGTGTATCAGCATGCTGAAATTGTTCGAGTTCTCCGGTGGTACATAGCACAACGTGCTGTCGATAGCGGGTCGGCCCTTGACGCGAAACGCCGCAAGGTATTCGTTCACCAGACCGCCCAGTGCGACCACCGCGCCGCGGAATCCATCGTTGTATTCGATCAGGCAGGCAACCGGTTGCTTGACTTCCTCGGGACGCCCGGGACCTAGTCGCTCGGCGCGCGATAGCGCAGCGTGCATTAGTTCACGCGACCATCTTCCTTGCCCGGCGGCGCGCCACACTTCATCGCCCTGGATATGCTGCACGCTCCGCACGCCATTTTCTCCGCCTCTCCGGCGTTCCACGAAGCACTGCAAGACTTCGAGGTCATGAAATATTCCGCCGTCGGTAACCCACCCGTTTCCAACCATGAGTGCGTCCTCGAATTCCACACCGAGCGGGTAATCCAGCTCCGGGCGGCGAAAGGTCACCGAAACCGATGAGCCCGCCATCAACGGGAAATGCAGCTCATGCGACCAGTCGTACATCCGCTTCGCCTCATCCCAATTCCATGACAGATGTTTGTCGCAGTAAACCGGAACCGCCCGCCCGCTGCTACGGAATGTGTCGACGACCTGCTGGAAGAATTTGAATCGAGGATAGAGCTGCTGCTGCTTGTCGTTGAACGGATAGTCACCGTGTTCCGCCACCAGCAGGACGCCATCCACCGCCAGTTTCCCCGTACCCTGTGTAAGCGCTTCGGCAATGGACCCGACTACCGGAAAGTTGTACGCCGCCGCCAGCCGGTAGCCGACATCCGCGGGATGTATCTGGTCTATATACAGCGAAACGATGTCACAGGGCGAGGCATAATAC
>Ga0302325_10012106_pt1 | contig 18545 bp, 18 predicted proteins | sample Palsa_T0_2_FD_201948 | JGI IMG/M metagenome (GOLD analysis project Ga0302325, IMG submission 201948) | Peat permafrost microbial communities from Stordalen Mire near Abisko, Sweden - Palsa_T0_2 | ecosystem: Environmental > Terrestrial > Soil > Palsa > Peat permafrost | place: Sweden: Abisko...
GCTCACTGGTGGGGGCGAGAGCGGAGTGGCCGAATTCGGCACAAGCGTGGCGCTGTCGGCCCCTGGGGATACCGCCCTGATAGGGGGTTGGAACGATAACCAGGTCGGGGCGGCATGGGTGTTCAGCCGCTCGGGCTCGACCTGGAGCCAGCAGGGTGAAAAGCTCACGGGTGAAGGAGAGGTAGGCGACGGACAGTTTGGTGACAGCGTCGCGCTGTCGGCAGACGGTAACACCGCTTTGATCGGAGGACCCAATGACAACAACCTCGCCGGCGCGGTCTGGGCCCTCACGGAGCCCATTCCGCCTACGGTCGAAACGGGAGAAGCTTCCTTCGTCTCGCAGACCCAGGCAAGCTTGAACGCCACCGTGAACCCCAACGGCCAAACCGTGAGCGCCTGCCACTTCGAATATGGCACGTCGACGTCCTACGGCTCCAGCGCGCCCTGCTCCTCCTCGCCAGGCAGCGGCTACGGCCCGGTGGCAGTATCGACCTCGCTGACGGGCCTCGAAGCTAACACCACCTACCACTTCCGGATCGTTTCGGCCAACCCGAGCGGCACGAGCAAAGGCGCCGACCAGACCTTTGCGACAAACCCAAACGCCGCGGTCGCTGTACGCGGATCAGGGTCGAGCTCCGGTACTGGGGGGGTTCTCTCCTCCGTGGAAGGCAAAGTGTCGCCCCTCCGCATGGAGCTTGCCAGCGCCAGCCTGGCAACTAGCGAGTCAGGCATCGTGAGCATCAAGGTCAGCTGCCCGCCAGGGGAGATCAGCTGCACGGGCAGCGTGACCCTCCAAAGCCTCACGACCCTGGTTGCTGGCGCTTTGGGGCACTCTACGAAGCACAAAGGCGCGATCCTCATGCTCGCTACCGGCACCTTCAGCGTGCCTGGCGGTCAGCTGGCGATCATCAAGTTGCACTTGTCGCGCATGGCGCGGAAGCTGCTCGTGCGCAGCCACCGCCTCCGTGCACGCGCGAGGATCATCGGACATAACTTACCTGGCCACGCGAGCTATAGCTACCAGGAGACTGTCGTCCTACGTCTATCAGGGGAGGACCGGCGACCACAGCGCCGACACGGCTAGGTCTTCCCCCCGTAACCAAGCGGCGCAGTAACGGCAATCGAACACTTGGCCAGCAGGAGACTGGCGACGTCACAATCGTGTCTATGCTTGCCGTGCAGCCTTTGAGTATCGCTATTGAAAGGCAAGCCATGAGAGCACCGAAGCGGTTGGGCTTGGCGGGCGAGAGCGGCGCCGAAGCTCTATCCCACTCGGCGCCACCCGGAGCCAGGCGGCTCGAGCTCGGAGGCCTTGGCGCAACTGGGCCAAACCTCAACCAGTACGCACATGGCGACCAGCAACGCAGCCCCATTTGCCACGTCCAGCTTGGCGTCAAACGAAAGCCCCCCGCGAGTACGTCGGTGTTGACGGAAGCTGGCCTCCTAAGCTCCAATCCTGCTGCTGAACATGCGCTCAGCAGGACCAGCGCCAATGCGAGTACCGCGATCAAGGAAGCCGTTGCTGCAAGAAATGAACTTATCGTGACTACCAGCGCCGAGTTGCAAGGAGGTTGACGCCCGCGGGCAGCCATCTAGCTCGCGTTCTTGGTGCTTGTTCGGGATTGTCATCGAGCGCCCCGGCTATCACGACAGATAGCCGCTCAGCCTGTTCATAGACGCGTATGTGACACAGGCCTTCCGTGCCTTTAAGGCCCTGGTAGCGCAGTAGTGATTGCGAGAGACCGATCTCGAAACTGCTCCGGCGGGCAGCCGGACTTCGGAGGCAAGGGGGCTACGCTCAGTCACGGCCAATATCGCGGTCGTGCTCCTGGGACTCGCGCATCAGCCGATCGACCTCGCTCTCACGCTCCTGGACAGCCTCGGTGGCGATGCTCGGCTCCCGTGCGTGGCTCTGCGCCATCGCCTCGCCGAGCCGCTCGATCGCGCCGGCGTCCATCCCCTTCTCGCCGAGGTCCTCGCGCGAGACATAGATGTCGGTTCGCTCCTGCGCGCGACTGAGGGCGACGTAGGCGCGCTCACGATCGGTCTGCCAGCCCCCGGTGAGGACGAACGCTCGGTCGACGGTTCGGCCCTGCGCCTTGTAGACGTGTTGGGCGTACGCAAGGCGCAGCTCGCTGAACTCCTTGGCGTCGACCTGCACCTCGCGTTCGCGCGAACCCTTGGTCTCGATCGAGAGGCGGCTCTCGCCGGCCACCTCGGTGACCGTACCGAGGGTGCCGTTCTCCACACGGGACTGGCCGGGCTGGTGAAAAGCCGAAGTGAAGATCACCTCATCCCCTGGCGATAGGCCGTAGTTACGGTCCGGGAGCTCCACGCTCTGTGCTCCCAGCTCACCTGCCTGCGCGCGGCGCTCCTGCGCGAGGGCGTTGATCCGATCGAGCTCGACGTTCGATGCGTCGCTCAGCATCACCGTTCGCTCGCCAGGATGCTCTTTGCGCGCGTGATCCCAGTCCGCGACCATCCGCTCTGCGGTCTGCTCGCGAGTGTCTGAGATGTGCAGACGACCGTGTCCCCGGTAGCTCACAAGAGCGCGATCAGCCTCACCCGCCCTGACTCGCTTCCACGCCTCTCGCTCCCAGGCATGGGTTGCGCGGTGAATCTCCGTGACTTCAGCAGTGGGTACCCCCTCCTGAAGGGTGGCGAACATCCCGCCGGCGCCGATCGCTGGAAGCTGTGCCTGGTCGCCGACGAGCACAAGCTTGCTCTGCTGGCGTGCGCTGATCTCCATGAGCGTCGAGAGACGATGCGTATCGGCCATGCCCGCCTCGTCCATCACAACCACGGTGTGTGCGTCGAGTGAAATGGCGCCGCTCTCCACGCGCGCGTTCAGCGCATCGGTGGTCACTGAGCGCTCAAGTTTTGCGTCCGCGCCGAGACGCTCGGCGGTGGCCCCCGCGATGGCGGTGCCGATTACCCGGTAGCCCTCGCGCTGCCACGCTGCCGCCGCAGCCCTGATGACGACACCCTTCCCCGTGCCGGCCTGACCCACCAGAACAGTGACACCGCCCTCGCCTGTGATCGTGCTCAGCGCCGCGCGCTGCTCGGTGCTCAGCTGAGCGCCGATCTCCCGCTGGACCTCGAGGCGTGACTCGCGGATCGATTTCTCTGACACAGGCGCGCTGCGCTCGGACATGCGTGCCTTCGCGAGCTCAAGCGTCTGCTGCTCGCGCTCGCGTAACTCACGCGTGGTCCAATGGTCGTTCGTCAGGGCGACGAGCTCGCCTTCGCGTGCGAGCCCGGCGAGCACCTCATCGGCCTCCCCAGGGTGCAAGTACCCAGCCGCGAACTCGTAAGCGCGAGCGCGGAGATCACGGTCGCTCATGGTGGAGTGGGTCCTCGTGAGGTCGCGGAGCAGATCGCGGCCAAGTGTCGCGGACGCACCGCGCTGAGGCGAGTAGAGACTCTGCGCGCGATCGCGCGTGAGCCCGTACTCCTCCCCCACCGCCTGCCAAGCGCCATCGACGTTGACCGCCGTCGCGGTCGACTTGGTTCCGCGGGTCCCCACTGTGATGGAGCCGAGCTCACCAGCGCGGGGGTCACGGCCGTAGCGGTTACGGAAGGCGCGCGCCGCGCGCTCTATCTCCGCTCCTCGCATCGACCAGCGCTCGCTGAGCGCCTCGGGCACGCCGGCCACCTCGAAGTAGCGACCGTCCCTGCCGGTCCTGCCGCGGATCTCGAGGCCAAGTTGCTGGAGGCCGTGGGCGAGCTCGGCGCGGTACCACGCACCGTTCGCTCGGGCGGAGCGGAACAGCTCGCGCGAGTCGACTGCGGCGAAGCGACCGTTCATCCGCTCGGCGCCCAGCACCACCACGTGGGAGTGGAGCTGGGGGTCGGGTACCCCACCCTGCTCTTGGTCGCGCGTGAGCCTGCTCGAGGTGTGGACGAACTCAGCGGCGAGAAGACGGTTTGCTCGTTCCCAGCGGAGCTCCCCATCGACGCGCGTTCGCAACAGTTCGACGTCACGCTCGACGCGAGCGATCGTGCCGGCCACCGCTCTGCTGTGGGCTGCCTCGATCCTTGCGCGCTCGTACGGCGACGACACCGCCCATAGAGCTGAGACCGACTTCGGCGCGCTGAAGGTCATGTCGATGCCGGCGACGCGTGAGCCGTTGCCCCCGGCCTGGCGTAGCTCGTGACCATCGGCGGGCGAGACACCGCCCATCAGGTCGGCGAGGTCCTCGCGTTTGACTGGGCCCTCGGACGCCAGGCCGAGATGCGCGAGCAATGCAGGCGAGCCATGCCAGCGGCTCGGGGCCAGCGCCGTGGCGCCTGCGGGCTCGTCTTCGCGGCCGCCGGTGTAGTAGTCACCGCGATCAGAGGCGGAGGCCAGGTAGGCCGCGTAGCCGGCCGCTGAGTCACCGGAGATCTTGTGCGTCGTCTGCATCCTCGCGAACGTAACAACACACGCGGAGATGCTCAATAGGTGTGAAACTCAGCGGCACGGAGAGCCAAGCAGCGGCCCGCAGACGCGAAACAATTTAGGTAACGCTGAGGGCCTTGCACTGAGGTGCGTATAGTCTGCTTGACTTTCTGCGCCGTGATCGAGCGGAGCCTGTCCCCAGACCACTGGGAGTGCAACTTGGGTGCCGCGAAGCGGGATCCTGCGTCGTTCAGCAGCAGAGTGGCCTCTGCGGACGCGCCGAGGACCCGAGCTACTTCGTTCCGGTCGACGCCTCGCCCTTTGGGACGGCAGAGAGAGGGAGGAGGTACCACGAGATCTGCTGTGTGACCGTCCGGCCACCGTCCTTGTTCCTCAAAGTATGGGTTTCGATCCTGCCGCCAGCCTCTTTGACCGCGGTATCCATCTCTGCCAGCGCGGCATCGGTGAGGTGGTCTCGGCTAAACGAACAGAAGCCCTTCGGTATTTCTTGGTACGGGACCGGTTTCAGGTCGTCGCGAAACTCGGCCATCTGCGCCTCCCGCATTGCGATCTCCGCCGTTCCTCGGGCGGCCAGCGAACTCGCCGAGGATAGCGATCTCTAGCCCGTACGCAACGTCTACGGGCTCGTCGAGTGCGGCCTGTCCACCGTCGCCAATCACGGCGCGAAGCTGAGTCTCGCCGCTGCTTAGCGAGGTTCCGTTCGTGAGCTGCCACGACGGGCAGATCCCGGTCACAACGCAGGTCGAAGACAATGACCTAATAGCCACCCTGGCGGGTCCTGACGGCGCTAGGCTGGGACGTATGCGAAGAGCCCTCAACGCGACTCTCGCCGCTGTCACGGCGATCGGCTCGCTGATAGCGATCGCGAGTGCCCGGGACGCGGTCTGGGCATGGCTCTACCCGCTGCCTCTGATCGCAATCCTCGCCGGCGCGCTGACGCTCTCCTGGGTCTACATCTGGCTCTCACGGCGCACGCCCTCCGAGGAGGACCAGGCGCGCCTTGACCGCCTGCTCGGCGTGCTGCCACGCAAGGCGATCAGGCGCCTTGAAGGCGAGGACTTCCTCGCTCCCTGGCGCGAGCGCACCGTCTATCCGTTGATGTACTACATCAACGAGCTCGATGGGCGCGAGGAGCACTTCAGCTCCAGGGCACTCGAGCGCCGCCGCGCGCGTCTGTACAGCGCCGCGGACCGCTTCATGTGGGCCGAGGCGAAAAACGGGTTTGTGCACGAGGTGCGCAACGGGCTTCGCAACACGGGCTGGACCGGCGGCGAGTTGGAAGAGGAGGAGGAGAAGCTCGCCCTCGCCGAACAGCGCGCGCGGGAGCTGCGCGGCCTCGCCGGCGAGGTCATCGCCGCTCACGACTCGCTGCTGGCGCTCGCCTCCCGACACGGCTACAACCTGACCGCGCTCGCGAGCGAGCCACCGGTTGACTCATGGCGCGAGCTCGAGCCCGCCGGCAGCGTCTGAAGAGATGAGCATCCGACGCATCCACACCCGGCCCGAGGAGATCGAGCCGCTCCGGCTGTTCTCACAGCTGGACATCGGCGCCGAGCTTGGGCTAGCCGCCTCCGAGCGCGCGGCGTCGTTCATGAACCGCATTAGGAGGGGCCTTGACGACTCGCTAGCCTCGCCCTCGAGGCTCCACGGCTGGCGTGTGCAAAGCATGTTCGCCTCAACGGTCCTTGCCCTCGGGGACTTCACGCTGTTGAAGCTCGAGGACGCGGGCGAGTGCTATGCCGCAGAGCATGAGGGGAGGGTCAAGCTCCCCGATTTCAGACTCGTCACTTCCGAGGGCGAGCAGTTGCTGACCGAGGTCAAGAACGTCGCGCCGCGGAACGGCATGCTCGACCGGCGCATCCGACGCACTGAGTTCGAGCGGCTCACGCGCTATGCCACTCTCACCGGGGCGCGCCTGACATTTGCCCACTACTGGTCGGCGCTAAACACGTGGACTCTGGTCGACGCGAACACGCTAGCGCCCGAAGGTGAACGGATGCGCCTCGAGCTCCAGGATGCGGTGATGGCCGACGAGCTCGTCACGCTCGGCGACCGAATTCTCGCGACCACGCCCCCACTCGTGCTCAGCCTGATAGCCGACACCCGCGCGCCTCGCTCGCGCATACCAGCAAATGGCGGCGAGGAGGTGCGATTCACGGTCGCGGCGGTGGAGCTCTCCTGCGCCGGTCAGGCGATTACCGATCATCGCGAGCGGGAGATCGCGATGGCGCTGATGATGTATGGGAGCTGGCCGCAGGAGTGGGCGATCCGAGCCAATGATGGCCGACCGCTCACCGGCCTTGATCTCGTCGCACGGCCTATTCCCGAGGAGCAGGAGCAGGCCGAAAAGCAGGGGTTCGCCACGATCGGGAGACTGAGCTCGCTGTACTCGACGATCTACAATGCCGCAACCCTCGGGGAGGATGGGGAGGTCGAACACCTCGGGCACACCGTGACCCCGGGGCTCATGGGGGGCCTCATCCCCGAGAACTACTGGTCGAGAAGCGAACACGCGCTGCCGCTGTGGGTGTTCGAGGCGCACCCAGCGAGCGCAGCAGGGGTCCTCTAGGCGGGCATGGCGCGCGAGAGATGTGCCCTACTCCGCTGAGAACGACACGCGCAGCAAGACAGGCTACTCCGATAAGTCGCCGCTCCCGACGCTGAGGCTCTGGTGAACCAGAGCTCGCGGACGAGCTCGCGACGATGCCGGGAGGGTGCGGTGACCGACGAGCCCAAGCGCAGGTCACGGGGCTTGAGGAGCCTGCCGCGCGGCTCTGCCCGTCGAGGCCCTTGAGATGCGCCCCAATGTGTCGCGCCCCACCCGCCCTCGGATCGACCGTGTGCCAATCATCGATCAGGCGGCGGTGGGCCTCCTCGGCCTGCGATTGGACCCAGCGCTCTGCGCTGTGGCGAATTGCCGTCTCCGGCTCTGGGAGAGCGCCTTGTCGTACTACGAAGCGGCAGGTGTCGCCGTACGCGCTCTTCACCCTCGGACTGCTGTCTACGTGCGTTCTCGGTCGCCACCTCGTAGAGGATCTGGTCGATCCTCGGCTTGCTGAGTCCGGCGGCGCGCGCCATATCTGCGCGACTGAGGCTTTGGCTTAGCGCGAGCGCGGCGAGCAGCTGGTCGCGCTCGCGGTGCGCGCCGGCGATGTTGTTCGAGAGGACACGTATCTCGCGCATCGCCTCGATCTGACGCCCGTAGTGGTGACTACGGGTGGTCCAGGTCGGGAGGAGCTCGGCGTGGTCGAGATCGGAGGTCGAGTAGCGGTGAGCCCTGGGCATGGCTGCATAATATCCTATGCTGCGCGCCGTGCACTAATGCGGATCCGTCAACGACTCCGCCCGCCAGAGAGCGATCCCTCACTTTGACGATCCCCGATCTGAACACCCGCGAGACAGCCATCGTCCTCTGGGCCGCGGCGACCCTGGTGGTCGCTCTGGCCGTGCCGAGCCTGCGAACGATTCTCGTAGAGGGCGTGCGGATCGCGCGCCAGCCCCTCGTCCGCGTGCTGCTCGCCTGCACCACAGTCATCGCCGTAGGCACAACGGGCCTGCTTGCCCTGATTGGGTACTGGCAGGCGTCGATGCTCGCGACCACCATGGCGTGGTTCCTCGGGACCGCGATCGTCGGGACGTTCGGCATGGGAGGGGTTGGGGAGGTGCGGGAGCTGATCCTCAGAGCGGTCGCGGCGACAGCGCTGATCGAGTTCGTCGCGAACGCGTACACCTTTCCGCTGCTGGTGGAACTGTTCGTCGTTGCATTCGTGGTCGCCGTCGTGACGCTCGCGAGCTTCAGCGAACTGCGACCCGAGTTCGCGATCCTGCGCAGGCCGTTCAATGTGCTGTGCGTGGCGCTGCTGGTCGGGACCATCACGCCGACGCTGGCCTATGTCGCCCATCACCTCGGCGAGCTCGCGAGCGCCGAGCGCGCCCGCGAATTCCTGCTTCCGCTGATCCTCACGGTCGCGCTCGCGCCGTACCTGTACTGCGTGCGCATGACGGTCGCCTGGCAGACCGCGCTGGCGATGCTGGGGAGCGAGATGGCAGACCGTCCAAAGCTGCTGAAATCAGCGCGGCGCGCAATGGTTCGATCCTGTCGCCTGAGCCTGACTCGGATCAAAATCTTCGAGCCGCGGTTTCGCTGGATGCTCTCGACGGCCACCTCGGAGGAGGAGATCGACCGAGCGATCCGCGCCTTCGAGCTGGCCTTTGCCGAGCGGCCACGACGCAGCTTCAGAGAGTCGATCCACGCGATCACGCGTTTGCGAGTGCGCGAGCTGCTCCCGTCCGCCGGGGGCGGCGGCTTCCTCTCGCACTCGGTGACCCTCGCCGACCAGGTCACCGATGCCGTGGCGGCCGCCGCGGCGAGCGTGGGCGCGAGCCCGGAGGAGGTGACCGAGCTGCTGGGCCGCGCCGACGGTGTCAGCACGATCGGCCGCGTCGAGCAGGCGCAGGTCGTGCGGGTGCTCGGAGAGCGCGGGCGGTCGATGGCCGAAATCGAGCTGATCGTGCCGGAGCTCGGCAAGCTGGCGACGCTGCACGTGACAGACATCGTCCCCCTGGCGGGCGAGTTCGAGGTGCTGCTTCGTCTCGCGCGCCTCTCGGCGGACGAGGCGCCGCGGATCGCGGGCGAAGTACATGTGCTGGCCGCGACGTCGGGGCTCAGCGTTCCCGACACGGTTGGCGCGTTCGTGACCCTCCTCGGCGGCGCGGAGGAGCCTGAGCGGGTGGTGGCGGACGCCTAGCGTCTCCCCTCCCGCGTCGGGTGCACGCTGGTTTCGTTCGCGAGCCGGCGGCCTCGGAGCGGGCAGGGGGAGTGCTGGTCAGGCAGCGAGGGCGCCGCAGCCGCAGCGGAAGCTCTCGCCTCCGTGATGGCTGCGGTGCTGTTGCCAGACGGGCTCGTTGCAGCTTTCGCAGCGGAGGGCCGCGTCAAGCTCTTCGAGGTCATCAAGCAGTCGGTAAAGATCCTCTGTGGTGAGGGCCGTCGCGTCGAGGCGGTCGTGCACGCCGAGGTTGACCATGTAGCTATCGGTGTCCATGCGTCCCAGCACCGGCAGATCCTTCAAAGGAGACTTGGCGTGGGAGAGACCACGTCGTAGCGCGACGAGGTAGTCATGGGCACCATAGCGCTGGTCGGGGTCGTAGCGGATGTCGTACTCGAGCTTGGCGAGGGGTGTGTTCAGTGTCTGCTCCAACGCACGGCGGGCGAGGTGCGCGACCTCCATGCCGGTGGCCCCATCGTCGAGCTCCGCGCGTAGTGCAGCGCGGGGGTCACCCGCGGAGAGTCGTGGCCCGCCCCGGGAGGAAAAGGCGGTGATGTCCTTGAACTCCCAGCCCTTCACGGTGCGGCGCAGAATGTCCTTGAACCAACGATCGTGGGTGAGCACGATCACCTGCCAGTCGGCGAACTCCTCCGCCAGTAGCCGCGCGAGGCCCTGACGGTGGGGTGCGTCGAAGCTGTTGACCACGTCGTCGAGGAACACGGTGCGCCACGGCTGACCTCCGAGCTTCAGCCGTGCGAGGTGCAGCGCGAGTCCGAGCGCGTTCATCTGAGAGGTGCTCATGATCCGCTGAGGCGGGGTCACACTGTGGTGGCGGGCGTCGAAGGTGAGGGAGAACTCGACCTGACCGGCACGCGCTGGCTTGTACACCAGCTCCACGTCAGTGATCGGGCTGGAGCTGACCAGGCGGCGATAGTAATCGGCGGCCAGGGCGCTTACCTGCTTGATCGCGGCCTTGGTTGTCTGCTCGATCTCCTCGTCGGCGAGCGCGAGCATCCGCTTCGCCGCGGTGTGAGCCGTCTGAGCCGCCGTGTCGCGATCTTCTGCTTGCCGAAGACGCAGGTACTTCTGACGCAGTTCGGCAAGCGCGACGAGCGCCTGCCTCTGGGCGCCGCGGGAGTCGACCCGCGCTGCCTCTCGAAACGCGGGAAGGAGCGCAGCGAGGGAGTCGAGGTTCGGCGACGTGGGACATGACCTGCGCTCGGAGCGCGCCGCCCTTATGTGATCGAGGTGCTCAGCAATGCTGTGCTCGACCGTTTTCAAGACCGTCTCCCCCGGCCAGCCCGACGCGGGAGCCCGATCTCTGACCGTGGTGATCGCAGCCACGACGCCAGCGAGCTGGGTATCCAGAGCCACGAGGCGTTCATCGGCCTCAGCCATCCGCGCGCGAATCTCCTGGAGCGCAGCGGCACGGGTGGCGAGCCGCTCGAGTAGTTCTTCGCCCCCGATCAGCTGCCCGCACAACGGGCAAGTGTCATCGTTCGCGTCGATGACGCCTTGGGCTGCTCTGAGGAGTTCCGCGGTCCCATCCGCCCTCACTACCGCCGCATCTGCGACCTCAGCGTTCCAGTCGGTGGCGGGATCCTCCCCGACGGCTGCGATCGCTGTGGCAAGCTGGTCGACAGCACCAGCACGATCCGGCAACGACGGAGGCAGCTCCGTCAGCTTGAGCGTGAGCATGTCCCCGGGTTGGGTCACCGGTTGGGAGAGGCCAGCACGGGTTCGCTGCTCCTCGGCATAGGGGACAAGCTGCTGGCCGGCGAGTTGCAGCTCCACAGCGGCGCGCTCGCCCGCGAGCTGACGGACGGTGGCGTCAGCGTCCTGCTTGGCGTGTCCGACGGTGGTCTTCAGCGGCTCGCGTAGATCGTTCAGGCCACCGAGGCCCAGCAGCTCGAGTAGAGCCTTCTTCTTCTCCCCCGCGGTGCGACCCATGAACCCCGCGATAGTTGAGTACCGCAGGATCGGGATCGGCTCTACCTCGGTGGCGGACGCAGGCGCGAGTGGCTCGAGATCCCCGGCGCCGTCCGATGGGGTCAGGGTGCGGCGGTGTGAGAACCCCTTACCGGTGATCTCGACCATCGCGGTCGAGGCGTCCAAGTGGATGGCCGCGACCAGCGAGCACCCTTCGGTGTGGAACGCCGCGAGATCCCCGGTGCTCCACAGCTCGGCGGCGTCGACAATCGTCGTCTTAGCGTGCCCATTCTCGCCCAGCAGACATAGGCTCTTGCCCTTCAGCTTGAGCGCGAAGGGGCGCGGGCAACCCCGCAGACCGTCGACCTTGAGTTCGCCGATCTTCATGACGATCCGCCGCTCCCCTCGCCGAGCGTGACCTCGTCGTCCGGCTGGTAGGCCTCGACAAAGCCATGAACCTCCGCGTCCAGCCGCTCAGCGGTCCAATGGCCGTCGCGGTAAGCGCGCAGGAACCTATCCGCGAGCGGCGCCGCGCCAGTGTCGGCCGCTGCGCGGGCAAACACTCTCTCGACGATCTCACTGACTGGGTCGAGCATCGCGCGCGATGTTATGCCCCGACGCGGTCGCCCCCAGCTCGGTACGCCGCGCGGTCAGCTGGCGTCGGGATTGGTGAGCGCAAACAGCGCGACCCACTCGCCCAATGTGCAGCCCGCCTCGGCTGCGGCTGCCTCCCACAGCGCCCGGCCCCGGCCGGCTGAGGTGATAAGCGACCGTGCCCAGTCGAGCAACGGCAGTCCGGCCACGTCGGCGGCGAGCTCCCACGCGAGCAGCGTGTGGTACGGGACAATCAGGCTGAGTGTCGCCCCTGGCGTTGGAGTCGCGTGGAGCGGAGGATCAATCGGACGGCGCAGGGCCGACGCCCATGCGCGCAAACGGGTCCCGTGTGGCACGTCGGACACTGGCAGTCGCGCAGCCCAGTCGAGGTGTACTTCCAGCTCACGGCGGGCTGGTCCGGAGGAGGCGACGGCTTGTAGGACCCGCTCAGACTCGATCGTAATCAGCGACCACAGCGGCGGCGGGAGCCGATCGTGTGCCGCGCCCGCGAAAGCGACGGCCGCACAAGAGCCGAGGCGAAGCTCGAGTTCTTCATGAGCGATCCCGGGACGCCGCGATCGAGGGTCCAAGCGTAGGGCGGCATGAGTGACACGGGCTCCTTGGCCCTCGCCCTCGATGAGTCGAAGCGCGCTCATTACGGTTGAACCGTATTCTGATGGCCGGATGTCGCCAAACTACGGCGAGAACGAACCGGGTACCGACGAGGTCCCCGACTGGCTGCTCGGCGGAAACCGCAAACGGCGGGTCCTCGCGGCGCTCGCGCGGCGGAACCGCACGGAAGGCTGGACGGCTGCTCAACTGAGCGATGAGCTCGACTGCGGCGTCACCACCGCTTACGAGGTGCTGCGCGGCCTGCGACCCCTCGGCGTACTCGAAGCGCACCCCGACGGCGGAGTGCGGCTTGCACAGGGCAACAAGCTTGGTCGAGCACTGCGGTCGCTGATCAGGGAGCTCGCCCCGTTCGAAGGGCGCGCAGTTGAGCGTCCGCCACGGGGGAAGCGGCGCAACTGACGAGCCGGTGCGACTGCCTTGGTAAAGACAGCCACATCCGAGCTCAGCATCCTCGCCGATGTCGTCCGCGCTTTCGTCGGCCTAGACGCAGCCGCACAAGAGGAAGCGCTGCTTTATCTCCACGGCTCCGCAACGACCGCGTGCACACTCCCTCTCTGGCTTGAACCCCCTGGACCGCACCACCCGCCAGAACGTGCGTTACCGTCGGGAAGGTGGCCGACCCGATCTGGCAACGTAGCTCGGCACTCCACCTGTTCCATCACACGACCCCGGAGGCGGCAGAGCACATCACGACGACAGGCGTATTCCACGTTGGCCCGGCTAACCTCCTCGGGCCAACAGGGGTGCACGCTGTCAGCGATGATCCGGAGACGGTGTCGCTGGAGTGGGTGAGCACCGAGTACTTCTTTCGGCTTTGGCCGATTGAGGCGCTCGGCGGCGTGGTCGTGTTCCTCGGCGATGACGAGCAGCAGCCGTTCGAACCCCTGACGCCCAATATCTGGGTGCTCCCGGCGTCGATCGGCCCGCTCGACGTTGCCGACGTCGCCGTGGGTTGGGGGTATCGCCAGCCATACCAATCGTGGTGGTGGTCGACCGGGCTATTGACCTAAGCAAACTTGATTTCGAACCATAGTCTGCGATACACTCGGTTCATGAGCGATGTACTGATGCCCACGCTGCTACCTGACCGGGGCGGATACGAGCTCGGAGGCGAGGTCGTGGAGGGCTTCGCCGATCGACCCGAGCTGGAAGACGCGCAGCGCGCGCGTATCAACCGGTGGGCAAAGCGCTTCGGCGGCGCAGCCGAAGGACCCGTTCAACCCGTTCAGCCGGGAACCTCCGGTCTCGACCTCAACGTCGACCCCCTCGCGTCCGGTCTCATCGCCGATCGACAGGAGCTACAGGCGCTGCACTTGAGCGGCTTGCTCGACGAGCTCGACGAGCAGCAGCGGAGCTGGCTGGCGCACCCCCAGACTCACTCTGATTTGGGCGGCGCCCGCTACCCGCTCTCGGTTGGCGCACTGGCGGTGCTTGCGAACAGCAGCGAGGACCAGGTGCGGCGCTGGGCCGACTCCGGAGTACTGCCATCCTTCCGAGTGGGTGTCGACCGCCGCTTCGGCCGGGCCGGGGCAGCGCGGGCCATGTTGCTAGCCGCCGCATCGAAGCCCGAGAAGGCGGTACTCTCAGCCATATCCCGGGGACAGGGCCGCAGGATCATGCTGCTCCTTGGCGCGGTCGTGGAGGACATGCTTTTACGTGAGCATGGCCTTACGGCAGACGAAAGCGGCGAGGTAGCGGCAGCGCTGCGGGCCGCCGCGGACCGACTGGCACCGAGGAGCGAGCGCCCGCGCCGTGTGGCCGCCAAAGTCGCAAAGCCGAAGAAGTGGACGACACTACGCGTGTTGCCTCGCGACGGCACCTGGGTCGTAATGACGCCGCAGAACAAGCGGGTCGGCGTCGGCGCCAAGCAGAACGAAGCTGTCAAGGTCGCACGCGCCAAGCTCCGCACGAGCGGCGGCGGCGAGCTGCAGGTTTTTGGCCGGAAGAGCGTGCGCAAGTACCCGGTGCCGGCCCGGGCTAGCGACAAGCCCACTGTGGTTCAGGGACGGGTCCGCTCCCACCGCGACGCTACGGCCACAGGCTGAACCTCCGGTTTCGTGGTCGCTCCCTCGTGGAGTTGGTCCTGACCGGAGCCAGTCCCCGGTCCCGATGACCGTCGCCCAAGCGAAAGCCTACGCTCATCCGTCAACCCGGCTCCTTCAACTTCGCGACTTGGGTTTCGACGTACAGCACTAATCCAAAGAGATCGGCCTCGGTCGGGGTCCTTTGGGAAGGCGTCGGTAGCGGCCGAGTGATCCCCACATCGTCAACCCACGCCCTCACGAGTGCATGCGCTTCGTCATACGCGACGCCGGTCATGAATCCGACGCTGCCATGCATCCTGGTTTGGAAATGGGTGCGACGTATGTGGCCCGCAAGTAGTTCCCCTCGCCTTACAGCGCTGTTTCGCTCCCCCGCAGGCACCTCGCCCTCAACGGATGACAGCGATGAGGGCAACTCTACCGACCCCCCCAAGGTTGGATCGGCCTTCGATTCAGCAATGATCCCCTTGAGGCAGACGAGCTTCGTCGCCAAGAACTCCCTTACGCCAGGAATCGTGCTCGCCGGGTCCAACCTGTGCTCCGGAAGCGTGGCGGCAGCAATCCATGTCGGGCGAACATCGTCAGCAAGAGCATCGAGAACTCTCCCGTCCCAGTCGCGGGCCAACTGCTCGCGTTCTACCTGTCTTTGGTTCGCGGTTCCCCGGATAAGGTCCCCGACAATGGACGAAGCGCTCCAAAAGATCTTCGCCCGCAGCTGTTCACCCTCTCGATAGAGGGCCACCAAGCGATCTGTCTCTCGCGGGAGGGCGGGGCTGAGCTGTTCGGACTTCGGCTGAGCGGCCGCCTTGTTGCTCTCATCGAGGGCAGGGAGGGTAGGATCGTGGATCGTCTGGACCGCTCTTTGCGCGGTCTCGTGACGGATTTGGTCACGGTCGGCATCAGATAGGGACCGTTCGTCGTCCTGCGCGCGCCGTCGTGCCGCGGGCTCCGCCGCTGCTGCGTTCATAGCGTTTTGCCGGTCTCGCCTTTTCAATAGCTGTTGTCCGCGAACTCGGCGCGTCCGCGTGGATCGCCCATTTTTTGGGCTCGGCTCTGGATGGCCCTCGGCCTCCCGCTCGTGACGCGTCGGCGGTAACGGGAATCTCAGCGGGCCTATCCCCCCGATGAACTCGGCGAGCAGCACATAGATGCCGAGGGCGGTGAGCCCACAGCTTGCAGCGAAGCCAGCGAGGAAGTAGTCGTCGCCCCAGAGATGGGATGTGGCACCCCAGAGCGCAAGACCTGCGCCAACGGGAGCCCCTATAGCCACGAGCGCACTCCCGATCGCCGCCCATCCCATCGCGCGGTGCCCTGAACGATCTGGGTTGTCCGGCATCTTGTGGACCCTACCCCGGCCGCAATGCCCCGCCGAACCCTGATTGCGGAGCGTGGGGGTCAAGGGAGCGCCTCGGGCCCCCACGGCTCGACTACTTCTTTTTGTCTGGGGTTTGCCCGAGATCGCTAGCTGCAGCGCTTTTCTCGGCTTTGGTTGCCTTTGGGTCTGCCAGAACTTTGCCGGCAGCCGACGCGGCCTTTTTCCCGGTGGGTATCGCTCTCACCTCCCTTCTCACGACCAGGTTGGTTTGCTCAATGGATACGAACATATGTTCTATCACGTTGCTTCGACGGCCCCGTCGTCGCTTTGCTATTCCTTGAGTGCGAGCGCGAGCAGAACGGCGCCGACGGCGTGTGGCGCGCCGAGCTCAGCATTCATCAGCTTGTGGCCACCGGCAATCAAGCCGATGCCAGCGATCACGGGTAGCAGGCGTTTGTCCTTGTCGTTCATGGTCGCTCCTATCCCGTGTAGATCGGTCCCGGACCTTCGGGTGTTGCGTGGTCGACGACCGTCAGCAGTGTGCTCGCAGCCGTGATGGTTATTTCGGTGTCGGAGGCCTGCTGGAACCCCTGGGGCGGTGAGACCTCGCGTACTACGAGCGCCTGGTTGCGCGGTACGGGCGGCGATATTGCGCGGCCGGTCGAGTCGGTTGTGAATTGCGGGCCGACGGGCTGCCCGGTCTGGAGGACTTGGAAGGAGATGCCGCCCAGCTCGGAAAGGATCGGCTGGTTGTTCGCGTCGAGGAGCTGCTTCTGGACGACGATGATGCCGATGCTGCACGGGTCGGGCGGCGGTGGGTCAAAGATCGGCGCACCGATGAAGCGCTGGTCGTTTGGAACGGAGAAGAAGAAGCCAGTCTTCTCGATTGTGATGACGCTCAAGAGCGCGTCGGTGCCGGCGTCGGGTTCGGGGAAGTTTGCGTTCTCGATCCAGCGCCCGAAGATCACGGAAAACTCCTCAAGGGAGCGCTGGTAGCTAATGAACTGCAGTCCGGCGTTGACGGACCCGTCGCCGTTGAGTTCCAGGTACGGGATGCCGCGCCGGAATATCCTGGTCTCGTCGTGGAGGGTGCCGCGGGGTCCGGCCTTGCGGATGTGAGCAGTCACCGGGCACGTTGTTCCGGTGAACGGGCCCTCCTCGACTATCGGAGTGCCTTCTGGCAGGTCGATGCGCGATCCGTCGCTCTTGCGTCGACCGATGATCTGTTCTTGTTCGGGCTGTGTCTTTGCGGCCATCGCTTCGGTGTTCTGAGCGATCTTCATGTAGGCCATGTAGCTTCCGCCGGCGGTCCACGGTGGCTCGTCGGGGCTGAGTGCGGGGTCCAGGTAGACGACGCCAGGGCGTTCCCCGACGGGGATGTTGCGCAGGCCATCGCGGAACCCGAAGTTTTCACGGCCGTTGGCGCGCTGGAAACCCTGCTCGACCGAGACTGATGCGAGGCCGCTCGTGCGTGTGGCGGACAAGCCCTGCTCGAATGCAGCAACAGCGGCCTCGGAAAGGCTCATGACGTAGAAGATGACGTCGCCCGACGCCGGCGCGACGCCGGAGAGAGCCGAAATCGAAGGCGGGGCAGCGAGTTCGGCGGGGATCTGGCCCGCAGCCAGCCCGAAACGGGGACCGTTCGGTCCGGTGAAGAAGCTGGCGCTGACGGCGACGTTGACGCTAGCGACGCGCTCCCCATCGACGATCGTGCTCTCGAGTGTGCCCACGAGCGCGGTGATGGCCGTGAGCCACGCCTGCACCCCGGGCCCGTCGAGCTGATCGCTGAGGACGACCGAGATGAGGTAGCCGTTCGCGTCTGGGTTGCGGATGACAGGGTTGGTCAAGATCCCCCTGGAGAGGCGTTCTTCCGGTAAGACGGTCATGCGGCTCCTTTCTGGGAGAGCGACGGGCTCGATAGCGGCTCGCTTCTGCGATTGCCTCGGCCTCGGTGCTCCTCGATCGTGAAACGCTGTTTCTCCGGTGAATCGTATCAGAGGTATCCGCCTCTGCTGAGACAGTGGTGCAGGAATGAAACATGCGCTCGTAGAATGGAGAGGCCATGGCTGACAAACCGTCCCGTACGCACAAACCGTCCCGCCCGCAAGTACCCGAAGCGATCATCGACCCGGTCGACTTGGGCGATCGAGTGCGCGCCAAGCGCCGCAGCAGGAAGCTGAGCATCCGCGAGGCGGCCGAGGAGATCGGAGTGTCAGCGCCGACGGTATCGCGGGTTGAGAGAGGGTCCCACCTGCCCGATCGGCGTAACCTTCTGCGTCTCGCTCGCTGGGCCGGTGTACGGATCGACCCCGTGCTACACACGGATACTCGTCGCGCGCGAAATGCGCTGGTGCACGACCCGGGTGCCTCGACGACCGAGGCCGTCGAGCTGCATCTGCGTGCCGACAAAAACCTAAGCCGTGACGACGCCGAAGCCCTTGCCGAGATGTTTCGGCTTGCCTATGAGGCATTGAGCCGCCGGCGGCCACGCTCCAAGGACAACACCGGGTGAGCATGTGTCCTATAACCGCGGCGACTACCGGGACAAGTGGCGCATCGAGCGGTTGGCTGCGACGGTTCGGGGGAAGCTTATGCTCGACCAGATCAAGCCACTTAGCCCCTGGCGTCTGGCCGACGCAATCCCAGCGCACATCTTCTATCCGGAAGACTTCGGAGACGATCAACTCGCCTGGCGGCTGAACCGGGTGACGTGGGACGGCTTTGCCTTCCGCATCGACGGCGATCCAACGCTAATGATCGTCCTGAACCCGCGCCGCCCGGAGACATGGCGCCGATCACGTAACTCTCCCCACTTCTGATCATGGAAATTCCCCAGGGCTGACCGTGTAGCGGCGGCTGTTCGT
>Ga0302325_10012107_pt1 | contig 18544 bp, 17 predicted proteins | sample Palsa_T0_2_FD_201948 | JGI IMG/M metagenome (GOLD analysis project Ga0302325, IMG submission 201948) | Peat permafrost microbial communities from Stordalen Mire near Abisko, Sweden - Palsa_T0_2 | ecosystem: Environmental > Terrestrial > Soil > Palsa > Peat permafrost | place: Sweden: Abisko...
ACCGACCCCGAGGATCCCCCGTTGCGCCCTGAGCGTCACGTCCCAAACTCGATCGCCACCGTGCGCCGGCGCATCATCGACGCTCTCGTCAGGGTCTTGCCACGAAGCCCATGCTGTCGCGCTTCAACTGCGCGACGCGTGCGGAGGAACTTGTGACGCAGTAGTACTAGTTGATCTCAATCATAATATAAAAAAATAGCGACCCTGTTTGAGCCGCCATTTTTTTGGATTACTATCCGCAGGAGTGCCTCAAACCGTCATACCCGAGGAACGTTCCTCTCGATTCCGGCCCGATCACCCCAACCATTTTTTCGCTTCAGAACGAAGCATTGCGAATTGGACCTCAGGTCTTGCTGATATTTAACTTCGATCCGACGAATCTTCCTCCGGATTGGAGTTTTTTAAAGAACTGGTCAATCCAATTGACCAATCACGAATCCTGGGACCAGGATTCTGCAAAACAGTACACTTGGTCGGCGGTCGCGATAAATTACACGTTCGATAACCCTTGTGTCCGGCCTCCTCGCATGGTTGCCCTCTCGTTTTTGCGAATTTACGAGCGGGCGGCTATTGTTGTTTGCTGTTTCCCTGCGGGCGCATTCTTATCAGATCGAGTTGGAAGAGGTCTATGTCTACGCCGCAGGTCGATCCTGATCTTGCCCCGCGTCGCTCGGCCCGGACCAACAGCGCCGAACCGTCTTCAGCGAATGCTGCATCTAATATCTGGTTGGATTGGGCTAACCGCTTAGGCTGCGATCACAACGGGTAGCCTCACGGTTGTGGCCAGCCTTATGGGCCTCCTGATCGTGACTTGCAACTCAACCGCGCGCCGGGAACCCTTCAGTTATAGGGGACTTGTGTATCCAGCATGGAGTTGGAAAATGAAGCAAATGCGCGGACTGGGTGTCGCACTGTTGCTCTTTGAAAGCGGCGTATTCGGCTTCCGCCACGTCTCAGGAAATGAGAAAGGGCTACTGCGAAATGTCGGAAGAGCGAAATAGCAAGATCTCTCGTCGCGAAGGTATATCCATAGAAACGTATGTCGATGGGCAGGGGCCGGCAAGCATACGCTGCTGCCGTTGGATGACTGCCTCTATGCTCTTCAAGCGACAATCCCGCATCTGACACGCTCATCGCTTCATCGCTGTCTTCACATTGCCGGTGAAATCGAGTTGGGTAAAGGCAGACCACTGCGAGACCACCTCTGCCTCGATGCCGAACTTCTTGTTGAGCGCCTTGAAGGCGGTCCATTCGTTGCCACATCGTGAACGATCTTCGCCCCGGCCGCTTCATATTCTCCGCGAGTATAAGCCGGGGCTCTCCCGCATCAGTTCAACGATAAACCGCGAGACATGGCCTTTCGGCACGAAATCCTGCACATTCGGCGGCAGAAGCAGCGTCTGATCGATATTCCAAGGCCTAAAATACTTGCTCATAGCCAAGCTTGAATCTGACTCGCTCAGAATTGAACAGCCACTACTCGGACAGGCTCCTTGGGTCAGATACCTCCAGATCTTTCGCTTTCGAGATCGGTAAGATAGGTCGGCGTTGCCATCACGCGGTTGTGCCGTCATAGACCAACGCAATCGGACACTCCTCGGGAACCGCGCGCCGATCCAAATCGATTGCGGGTCAGCGGCGGCAGCCCGATGGACGTTGGCGGCAGCAATTGGTGATCCGGATCCAGCTGAACGGTGAGCATACTTCTCCGAAACCGCACGATGTTCGATCCGAAGGGAATTTTGAGGTTATTGTTTTCTCGGGCTGCAGTCATCTTCCGGCCAGGCGCGACAACACGTCGGCGAGCGTCAGCGCGAATAGCACGGCCAGGAACACGACGCCTGCCATCGCCGCAAGGCGGATCAGCGGCCTCGCCTTCGCCAATTCCATGAAAAGCAGGATGACAAGGCCGGCCTTGACGAAGGCAATCACGATACCGGCCGCCGGTGTAACCAGCCCCATGGGAACATAGGCGAAAACAAGGGTAAGGGTGAGCAAGAGCATCAGGGCGGCCCAGATCAGGCCGTTTCGACGCCACAGCTTCCAGGCAATCGTGCGGGAATGGGTGTTATGTGTGTTCATGAGGAACGGCCCGGCAGATAAATCAGGGGATAGAGAAAGATCCAGATGATATCGACCAGGTGCCAGTACAATCCGGTGACCTGGATCTCCGGGTTTTCATCGAGCTGGAATTTGTTCAGGTACCCGAGCAGCGTCAGCCGCACCACCATGACGATGCCGATCGTCAGATGGACGGCGTGGACGCCCGTCACGATCCAGTAGAGCCCAAAAAACAACTGCTCAGTTGGTTGCTTCAAGCCGAAATGCGTCCCCGGTACCAGATGCTTTTCGATATCCTCTCGGTATTCAAAGCCCTTCACCACCAGGAAGGCGAGGCCCAAGGCGGCTGTCGCAGCCAGGCACCAGAGGATCAGGCGGCGCAAGCCTTCGTTGGCTGCTGCTGCTTGTGAAGCCATCGCCATGGTGAGACTGCTGGTGAGCAGGATGGCGGTATTGATCGTTCCATACCAGATATTGGTTTCACGTCCCGCCGCGGCGAAGGCCTGGACGTTTTCAATTCGGCAAACGGTGTAAGTCAGCATCAATGCGCCGAAGAACAGCACTTCGCTGGCCAGGAAAACCCATATTCCGAATGTTCCGGCCTCGCGCTGGCGTTCGAAATACTGCCATGGCTCCTTGAGCAGACCGGTTGTTTCGCTCATCGGACCTCGCGCGCGTTCTGAGGCTCGGGCGGGTCGAGGCCGGCGGATTGTCCCGCTGCGTGATAATCGTAGGGACCGCGATCCACGCGAGGCTGCCGGTCAAAATTCTGCGGCGGCGGTGGCGATGTCGTCGTCCATTCCAGACCCGTGGCGCCCCACGGATTGTTGCCGGCGCGTTCACCGTAAAACAGCGACCACGCGAAATAGCCGAGCGGCAGCAGATAGGCGACTGCCAGAACGGCAGCGCCCGACGAGGACATCACGTTGTAGATTTGGTACTCTGGCGGGTAGGTGTGGTATCGCCGCGGCATTCCGAGATAACCCGCGAAGAATTGCGGAAGGAACGTCATGTTGAATCCGGAATACATGAGAATCGCGGCGAACTTCGCCCAGGATTCCGGATACATCTTACCCGTTACTTTCGGCCACCAGAAATGAAGGCCGCCGAAGAATGCCGATACCGAGCCGCCGACCATGATGTAATGAAAGTGCGCGACGACAAAGTAGGTGTCGGTGACGTGCACGTCGACCGGGATCGAAGCGAGGAACAGCCCTGACAGGCCGCCGGTCGTGAACAATCCGACGAAACCGAGCGCATAAAGCATTGGCGAGTTGAAGCTGATCTGTCCGCGGTACAGCGAGGCCGTCCAGTTGAACACCTTGATGGCTGAGGGCACCCCGATGATGAAGGACAGGAAGGAAAAGATCAGGTTCGCATAGGCCGACTGGCCGGAGACGAACATATGGTGTCCCCAGACAAAGAAGCCGATCCCGGCGATCGCGATCATGGCGTAGACCATGAAATCGTAGCCGAAGATCCGGCGGCGCGCGAAGCAGGGGATGATCTCGGAGACCACGCCCATCGCCGGCAAAACCATGATGTAGACGGCAGGATGTGAGTAGAACCAGAACAGATGCTGGAACAGGATTGGGTCGCCACCGCGTGCGGGATCGAAGATCGGCAGTCCAAGCCAGCGCTCCGCTATCACGAGAAGCAGCGAAATCGCCAGCACCGGCGTGGCAAGCACCATGATGATCGATGTGGCGTAGATCGCCCAGACGAACAGTGGCAGCCTGAACCAGGTCATGCCGGGCGCGCGCAATATGTGGATCGTCGCGATGAAGTTGACGCCGGTGGCGATGCTCGAAAACCCGACCATGAAGACGCCCGCCGCCGCGGCGAGAACGTGGCTGTTGGAGAACATGGTCGAATAGGGCGTGTAGAAGGTCCAGCCGGTATCGACGCCGCCGGCGACCAGCGCGTACACGGTGACGGCGCCTGCGGCAACGGTCAGATACCAACTGAACAGATTGAGCCTGGGAAAGGCGAGGTCCGGGGCGCCGATCATCAGGGGCAGGAGGAAATTTCCCATCGTATTGGGAATCGAAGGCAGCAGGAAAAACCAGACCATGATGATGCCGTGGAACGAGAACAGCTTGTTGTAGGTGTCTGAGCTGAGCAGACCGCCGTTCGGCGTGAACAGCTCCAGCCGTACCGCCGTGATCGCCGCGCCACCCATGAAAAAGAAGGCGGTGATAGTGACCGCGAACAGAATGGCGATACGTTTGTGGTCCGTCGTAGTGAGCCAGGACGTCAGCGTCGTTCCGTCTCGAAGGTAGTCAGGACGGGACGGGAACGGAAGTTCGCCGGCCAACAGGGCGTCAGTCATTCGCCTTCTCCGTCTGCGATGCCAGCGATCGAATGTACGCCGTCAGGCTCTGGATTTCGCCGTCGTCGAGCAGGCCCGCGTAACTGGGCATGATAGGTTCGTAGCCGGCCGCGATGTCACGTTTCGGCTGCAATATCGAATCGCGGATATAGCCGTCATCGGCCTTGACCTGACGTCCGTCCGAGAGCTGGACGCTGCGGCCATACAGGCCGGCGAGCTTGGGGGCGTGAACCCTGGACGCATCCGCGTGGCAGCCCGAGCAGCCGCGCGCGACGAATAGTTTGGCGCCGACATGGGCGAGATCATCGCCTTCCGGCTGTTTGGTCAGCCAGTCGGCGTAATCCTCCTGGCGCATCACGATGATGCGCCCGCGCATCATGGAATGATCGGTGCCGCAATATTCAGCGCAGAGCAACGGAAATACCCCGGTCTTGGTGGCCTGAAACCAGATTTCGGCCTCGCGTCCGGGCACCACGTCCTGTTTGACGCGAAAGGCCGGCACAAAGAACGAGTGGATGACGTCTTGGGATGTCATCACGAGGCGAACCGGCTTGTCGACGGGAATGTGCAGCGCATCGATCTCGCGCGCGCCGTTCGGGTGCTGGGTCTTCCACATCCATTGTTTTGCAACCACATGAATTTCCAGGGCGTTGGCTGGCGCCGCGAGACTGCTGAGATCGGCCGAGGCTGCCCACCAGAACAGGAATGCGAACAGAAAAAGTGTGGCCATTGTCCAGCCAATCTCGAATTCGCGGCTGACGATCTCGGGCAGTGGTCCCCGTTTCGCGCCCGATCCACGCCGGTAGCGGATCGCCAGGACAAGAACGAGCGCGAAGACCACGAGCATGGTCAATCCGGACAGAACCAGAAGGCCGTAGAAGATGTGGTCAACCCGTTCGGCGTGGGTAGTGGCTTCGGGCAGCGAAAAAATCGGGTTCACGCCGAGGCCCCCCGCTTGCTGGTCCGCCAGAACATGAAACCGACCGCCGCAGCGAGCATCGCGACCGTCAGTCCGCCGCCGATCCGTAGCAGCGTTACGATCTGTCGGGTATAAATTCCATGCACCGCATCGAAGCCATAGCACAACAACGCCAGCCGTCCTGCGAATCCGCCGATGTTGCCTTCACCGGCTTCGATAAGGGCCAATCGTAAATCAGCGGGTTGAAGCGCGAGGCTCGACAAGACGCGTGACACCCGGCCGTCCGCCGTGAGCGTGACGAATCCGGCAGGATGGGCGATGGCGTCATTCGCGCCGTCACGCTGGAAGTGATAACCGATGGCTTGCATCAGCGAGCGAATTGCCCCGGCGTTTCCGCTAAGGACGGAACCGCCGGGGCCGCCGATCTGGCCAGTGGTGAAGCTGCGCGCCGCATCTAGTCCATCGCGCGCGTCGATGCCGACGACCACCAGGCTGTAGTCCTGACCGGCTCGAAGTCCGGTCTGGCTCAGTGCACCTGCGGCGATCGACAGCGCCGGTCTGCATATCTCGGAGCAGGTGAAGTCCGCCGGCAGCAGCAATGTCGGGCGACCGGCGATGGCATCGCCTAGCGAGAGATCGCGACCTTCGAGGTCTTTTAAGACCAGAGCGTTGGATACGCGCGCGCCGGGCGAGGGAACGAGCGCGACTTCTCGGATCTGCTGTTCGGTCAGTCCCGCCCAGGCGCTCGCGGGCCATAGCGTGAGAGCGAGCACAAGCGCTGCGCATCTCATGGGCGAACTCCGTCCGAACTGCCGGGGTCCGGAGCGCTTGGACCCGACGTCTTCGCCGGCTGATCGAGCGGGTCATACGCCTGGCCGCCTCGGGCCGCGATGATCCGCATCGCTTCCTCGATCGGGATCCGTACCAGACCTTTCGATTGATCAACCCAGCCATAGCCCGAGAGCGCCGCACGCTGTTCGCGTTCGAACCGCCTGAGATCGTCTTGCGGATTTTTCTGCAGCGCGGGTTCCGGAAAATGGTGTTCAATCACTTTTCTGAATGCATCGGGCACGCTAGATCTCAGATAGAAAAAAAGACCGGTCATCGACAGCGCGACGAAGCCCAGGAATCCAGCCACAGCAACAATAACGATGCCGGTCGCGACATCCGGCGGCTGCGGCAAGCGTCGGCTGCCCATTTTTTCATTCGGCACGGCGGACCTCCGGTAGCGGTCCAAGCACGGAACCGAGGGCTGATCCGATCACAAGCGAGATGAGCGTCAGCGCGGCAACGCCCGCACCGGCCACCGCGATCGGGCCGGCCTGAAAGTCAAAGGCTGGCACCAGCAGCCATGCGAAATGCAAGATCGCGCCGAACAGGATCAGCGCGCCGGCCGCTCGCAAGCCCCGGCGGCTTCGGCGGATCGCCTTTATCAGCAGCATCCCGAATGGCAGGACCGCCCCGACCACAATCGCGATGATGAGGATGGAGATCCAGCCAATGCCAGCCCGCTTCAGGAACCATGCCGCCTTCTCGGGCAGGTCGCCGTACCAGGCGACCACGAACGTCATGAGTTCGAGATAGACAACGCCGAGCAGCGTCGCGAGCAGGAGCGCGCCGAGATCTCCCGCCACTTTTCCGTCGATCGTTGGCGTCCCAATCAAAGCCGTGACGGCGAGCGCCGCGAGCAGCTGCTGAATGGCGATCATGGTGGCAAAGGCCGTAGCTACGTAGTTTGGCTCCAGCGACAGGTACCAGTCGACTGCAACGAGACTGATGGTGAGACCAAAAAAAGCCAATCCGAGTCCGGCCAGAAGACGGCTGCCCAAGCCGGCGGCAAACACGATTCCGAGCAACGACCAGCCGCCGAGCGTTATGAGGGCCCGGATCAAAAATGAGGGTGCGTTTAAATACCAGCGCGCGACATCCGCCGGGATCGCTGCGGGATCGGCGGCCCAGGGGTAAATATCGGGAAGTGCGACAAGGACAGGCACGAATGCAAGCGCCACCAGCGGGATCATGGCAGCAGCAGGCCGCAGAACGGGCGCCGCGGCCCATCCCCACTCGCCACCCGTCAAGCGGTGGATGAGCAGTAGAATCATGCTGCCGATCGGGACGCAGCTCCAGATCGCAAACGCCACGAGCCAGCCGCGGAGCAGGATCTCGACCGACAGCACCAAGCCCAGAAGGGCCAACAGCGCTTCCGTCGCGACCAGCAGGGCGACGCCGATTGCAAGCGGTCGGCTTGCCATCGTCCTGCCTGCAAGTGCCGCGACTGCGATCCTCATGGCAGCTTGCTCCGCACATCGGGCATGTCCGCCAGCTTCGCGCCCTGAGATTCCTGCAGCGCCCGCACATAGGCCACGATCGCCCAGCGGTCGCGCGGCTCGACACGCGACGCATAGGAATACATCACGCCATATCCGTCGGTGATGACGTCGAAGATGTGTTTTGCCGGCGCTGCCCGCATTCGGCCTGTATGATACGAAGGCGGCGCGGGAAAGCCGCGCTGCACGATCATGCCGTCTCCGTCCCCGGATAGGCCGTGGCAGGGGGTGCAAAAAATATCGTAGCGTTCATGACCGCGTGCCAAAAGTTGCGCATCGACGGTTGGAGGTTTGACGGTCTGGCTCGCGCGATCTAGATCGCCTTGCGCCACGACACCCGCCGGCAAGGGCTGGGCCTCAGCGTTATCGGGAAACAGCCCAGCCGGCCCGTAGGTTTCATAACGGTTCTGCTGCGTCATCGAATGATCGTCGCATGCGGCCAGCGGCAGGAGTAACAGACAAATGAGGGCGCGCGCGATCATGGCTGTCGGACCTCCGTCACGACCGTCGCGCCGGCCGCTTCGAGAACATCGCGTAGGTCGCGTATGGCGTCGCCGGTCGGTTTTGCGGCGACGAGCAGGAAAAAATGATCCTGGGTTGCCCGCTCGAAACCGGGTATCCCGAACAGCGGATGATGTAAGCGCGGCAGGCCGCAGGACCGCAAGAAAGCGACGACCCCGCAAAGGGCCGCTGCGAACACGCCGACCTCGAACGGAACCAGCAGGAACACTTGCCAGGAATTGAGCGGTCGTCCGCCGCTATTGAGCGGATAGTCGATCACGGCGCTATACCATTGCAGCGCGAATGCGAAAGCAGCGACGATCATGCCCCCAGCCAGCATCGCATACCGAATCCGCGAAGGCGGTATCTCCAGTTCGGCGTCGAGGCCTTCGACGGGATACGGCGTGAAGGCATCGAGCGCATGATGGCCCGCTTCCTTGACCTGGCGAAGGGCCGTGCAGAGCGTGTCGGGATTCTGAAATTCGGCGATCAAAGTCCCACTCACGCAGCGCCCTCCTTGTGAGAGAGGTCGCGCATGTCGAACATCGACACCGCGGGTACCAGGCGAACGAAAAGCAGGAACAGGAAAGCAAAAAGACCGAGCGGCGCGATCAGGAACGACCAATCCCAGAATGTGAAGTGGAAGCTGCGCCAAACGCTCGGCATATAGTCGTGCGAGAGCGTATTCCAGATGATGAGGATTCGCTCCAGCCACATCCCGATATTGATCGCGACGCAGATCACGACAAGAGCCGGCAAAGATCGGCGCACGGCTGGAAACCACAGTGTTTGTGGTAGCAGCACGTTACAGAACAGGAGCGCCCAGAATAGCAGCGCATAGGTCCCGGTAAATTCGAATACGACGACGCTGCGGTCACTATGCTGGCCGCCGTACCATGCCATGAACCACTCGGTCGCATAGGAATAGCCCATCACGATTGAGGCCATCAGCAGGATCCTGCTCATGACATCGAAGTGGTTTGCGGTGATGATCGCCTCAAGGCTCAGGCCCCAACGGATGGCAAGCGCAAGGATGATGACCATCGCAAAGCCACAATACATGGCGCCAACCACAAAATAAGGCGGGAAAATACTTTCTTGCCATCCTGGCATCAGGCTCGCGGCGAAGTCGAGCCCGACGATCGAATGTACCGAGCAGACCAGGGGAACGCCGAGCGCTGCCATCGTGACGTGAAGGGTCTTGAGACGATTCCAGTGCCGGGCCGAACCGCGCCAACCCAATGCGAAGGCGCCGTACAGAACCTGACCTGCGCGCGTCCTTGTGCGGTCACGCATCGTTGCCAGGTCGGGAATCAAGCTGACGTACCAGAACATGATCGAAAACAGCAGATAACTAATGATCGCCCAGAAATCCCAGACCAGGGCGCTCCTCCACTGCGGCCAAAGTGCCATCGTGTTCGGATAGGGGGCGAGCCAATAGGCATAGATGGGCCGTCCGACATGGATGATAGGCATCATGCCTGCGATAGCGACGGCGAACAGTGTCATCACTTCCGCGAAGCGGTTGATCGAGCCGCGCCACTGCTGTCGCGTCAACAGCAACATCGAGGAGATCAGCGTTCCGGCATTTCCGATGCCGATCCACCAGACGTAGTTGGCAATCGCAACGCCCCATACCACGGTGGAATTAATGCCCCAGATGCCAATTCCCTTGTAAAACAGCCAGCTGATCGATCCAATGAACCATAGGACGAACGGCATGCTCGCCAGCACGGCGATCCACCACGCCTTGCCAACCGGCGCGAATACGGGATCGGCGACGGCCTGCGTAATCTCGACGTCGCTCGCGCGCTCCGACGCAATCCAGCGATATGGGGCAGGGAGTACCGGATCGAGCACGGGACTCATGTATCACCCTCGTCGAAGCCCGGCGCGGGGTTGCGAATGTCTGCGAGGTAGGTTGTGCGAGGACGCGTTCCGAGATGTCCGAGCAGCGCATAGTGACGCTCGTCGGCTTTTTGCCGATTGACCGCCGAGTCCTTCTGATGAAGATCGCCGAAGGTGATCGCGCTGGTCGGGCACGCGCTCTGGCACGCCGTCTTGACCTCGTCGAGCCCAATCGGCCGGTCGTCGCGTTCGGCAGCGCGTCGTGCGCCGCTGATACGCTGAACGCAGTAGGTGCATTTCTCCATGACGCCGCGCGCCCGCACCGTGACCTCCGGATTTTTCTGCGCGCGGTAGGATTCGAAACCAAGATTGGCGTATTCCTCGCCGTCGGCATAACCGAAGAAATTGAAGCGGCGCACCTTGTAGGGGCAATTCGCCTCACAGAATCGCGTGCCGACACAGCGATTATAGACCTGCACGTTTAGTCCCTCGCCGTCGTGCACGGAAGCCGCTACCGGACACACGGGTTCGCAAGGCGCATGCTCGCAATGCATGCAGGGGACTGGCTGGAAACCCGGGTTCGGCTGCGCCGCCGAACCGTGATCATAGACATCGACGCGGAGCCAATGCATGTCGCGACCGCGCGCAACTTCTTCCGGCCCGACCACCGGAATATTGTTTTCCGCCTGGCACGCAACGACACAGGCGTTGCAGCCGATGCAGACGGATGCATCGATCACCATCGCCCAGGCGTGGCCATCGTCGGGAAGAGGCCGTTCTGGAAGCAGGCTCGGAAGTAAATCGGCCGGTGGCGTTTTCGGTTTGCCCAGATTGGAAAGCTCGCGAAGCGGATAGAGTTCGCGCACGTCGTCCGCTGTGCGCACTACATTCTGGGTGGTCAGGATCTCGTCACGCGTGCCGGTCTTGGTGATGGTTACGTTGGGGATCGTCCAGGGACTGCCCATCGTGCGGATGGCATAGGCATCGGCTCCAATGCCGTCTCCGATCGCGCCGGCGTTGCGGCGGCCGAGCCCAAGTGTCAGGCTCGCGACCCCGTCGGCGACCCCGGGCCCGACGGCAACGGTCGTCTCAAGTCGCCGGCCATCTGCGTCGATGGTGACGACATCTCCTGCGGAAAGACCGAGGCGCCCGGCAGCTTGCGGATTCAGCGCCAGCGCGTTGCCCCAAACCTGCTTGGTCAGCGGCTTCGGACATTCCTGCAGCCAAGCATTGTTGGCAAAGGTGCCGTCCCAAAGGCTCGGATCGGGCCTCAAGACGACGGTCATGGCAGCACTTAAAGGTACAGCCGCGCCGACAACGGGAAGGCTGGGTTGTCCGGGCGTTGCTGCCGCCGCGGTGCTTCCGGCAATAACGCCGTCATGCAGGGTGCGGGTCCACCATTCCTCGAAGCCGGCTCCAGCTTTCGGCCTCCACGTCTCCCGCACGAGATCGTATGGCGATGCATCTCCGCGACCCGTCAGGAGCGCCAGGACTTCGTGCTCCGTCCAGGTGCGGTAGAGCGGCCGAATGAGCGGTTGGACGACGCTTGCCGTTCCGTCGCAGGACCGCAAATCCGACCACGCCTCAAGGTCGTGCGTTTGCGGGACGTGCCAGGTCGACAGCGTCGCCGTCTCGTCCACATAACGTCCGACGTGGAGGCGGAAGGCTGCCTTCACCGAATGCTTTGCAAATTCGAGGTCGGCAGGCGCGTGGTAGCCCGGGTTTGCGCCGATCACGATCAACTGATCGACGGCGCCCGATTGTAGGTCGCGTATCAGGCTGGACAGCGTGCCGGCTTCCCGGCCGCCGGCCGTTCGGTCGCTAGGTTCAATCAGATCGACGGGCGCCTGCAAGCGGGCGTTGATCCAATGCACAAGCGCGTTGGCCTCCGGGGAAAGCGCGCGTCCTGCGAGGACAAGTCCGCCGCCTTGGTTCACCGATAGGTCCGCGGCCGCCTGTTTCACGAAGCGCATGACGTTGTCTGGAAGCGTCGCTTCCCGCAAGCCAGCACCCATCGAATTGGCGATCGCGATAGCCACTTCCCCCATCAGATGTGGATGCAACGCGATCCGATGATCCGCTTTCGCGCCGGTGAGCGTCGGCGCAGCCTCGATGCTGTAGATGCGCGAGAACCCTTGCTCGTGCGGCGTGCGGCGTGCGGCGAAGCCGCGGGCGTTGTGCAACTGATCGGGACCTTGACCGAGCGGGTCGGCGTCGAGCGTCACCACGATGGCCGCTCGTTCAAGCCGGGGCAGGGCCTGCAGCGGTCGCCCATAAGCCAGCGTGGCGCCAGCATGCGCACCATCTTCATCGACCGGCTCATAGGCGTGCCATGTTGCATTCGGGAACTGCTGCAGCAGGTCGTCGATTTGCCGCAGCAGAGTCGGCGAGGTCACGCGTCCGGTGAGAAGGCGGAAGCCTTTGCCGCTCGAATCGTGCATCTGCTCGAGCTGCGGTTGCAATGCCAGCCGGAAAGCTTCTCGCGATGCGATCTCGCCCTTATTGAGGATCGTGCGCGACCGGTCAGGATCGTACAGCGACAAAACCGCGGCCTCCGCGAAGACGTCCGTCGCCCCGAGGCTGGAAGGATGTCGGGGATTGCCCTCAACCTTGATCGGACGCCCGTCGATCGAGGTGACAATAACTCCGCGTCCGAAGCCCGAAAGCGGCAGCGTGGTCGCAAATTTCAGCGCTTGCCCCGGCACGACTCGCTCGGGCATGTTCACGTAGGGAATGATCTGCTCGGTGGGCTTGCTGCAAGCGGCGAGACCGGTCGCGATCCCGGTCGCCAGCATGCTCAGTGCCTGACGCCGGTTGAGCGCACCGGAGCTGCGCTCGAAGAATTGCGATCCCTTGACGGGCAGCTCGTTCACCGGTGACATATTGAGCAATCCGTTAGGTGGTCGGTGCGAATGTGATACGCGGCCATGAGCTTGCGCCCGGAATTCTCTTGATCGTCCGGAGGATTCCAGCCGGGATCGAACACCGCTTCGCGCGGTCGAATTGACTTGGCCGGATCGCGGTGACAACCAAGACACCACTGCATGGTCAAAGGCTCCGTCTGACGGGTCAGTTTCATTTCGTGGATCGGGCCATGGCACGTCGAACAGCCGACGCCCTTTGCGACATGAATTGAATGATCGAAGTAGACGTAGCCCGGCAGTTCGTTGACGCGCCGCCAACGAATAGGCTCGTTCTCGGCAAGGCTTGCCCGTACCGGCGCCAGCATCTGCGCATTGGTCCAGATTTGGGAATGGCAGGTCATGCAGGTTTCAGACGGCGGCAATCCTGCGAAACGCGCGTTCTCTACAGACGTGTGACAGTAGCGACAATCCAGGCCCAGGCCGCCGACATGGTGTTCATGGCTGAAGGGCACGGGCTGATTTCGGGTTACGTTTTGTTCCGTGATGTAGGGAGAGCCGGCGATCTGATAAATAAGGCCTATGGCTAAAAGCGGAATTGCGCCCAGCGAAGCCAGCATCAACGTCGCAATCGTATTCGCGCCGGGACGGAAGATTTGCATGCGTCCGCCTCTTCGGTTCGCATTTCGCGAGCATCAGGCCCGGATCCGTGCCGGAACCGATTTATTGGCAGGGGTCTTTGACTTCTCGTCATGGTGCGAAAAGGCAATGAGAGGGTCCATCTCCGGGTGATACGAACCCGCGCAACCGTCCGGCAGCTTGAACGGCGTCACCTTCAACGGCCCCACTTCTCGATGGACACTATCATCAGCGTCGCTCACGAGCGAGACCATTTGTCCGTTCCTGAGCCCGGCGCGGACGATATCTTCAGGATTTATCAACAGCACTTCGCAGGTGCCCTCAACACCTCGCGAACGGTCGCCCAACCCGCTGCTACGCTTCGCATATCTGTCGCGTCGGGAGGGCGTCGTCGGATCGATCGCATTCAGGCGCAGCGGCGACCTGTCCTCCGGGACGTTCGAGGATGCGCAGGTGCTTAAGAAATTCGGCGAGGCACCGGATGACTTGAGTGTGCTCTAACGAAACCCTTGGGTGACTTTTCATACTGAGCATGGTCGGAACAGTTTCCGATCCCCGCCATTAGGTCACTAGGCCCCGAGAGCGTGGCCTGCACGGCTCCGTCTATTATCCGCCCTATCCCTGCGGACGGGCCGCGTTTCTCACACAGGCAGTAAAAATGGAAAAGCCAGTAGAAGAGCGGGTCCGAATCCGCGCGCACGAGCTTTGGGAACAGGCTGGAAAGCCCGATCGGCGAGAAGGCGAGTTTTGGCACGAAGCCGAAAGGGAAATAATGCGCGAAACAGAGGATCTGATTGCTATCGCTCAAAGACCCGAGCCGATGAGTTTCTCGGTATAGCTTTACAGCCGCGCGACTTCCTCACACGTTGAATGCAGCCGAAAACTGCGCGGCCACGCCTGCAAGCGCGTGGCGGCAAAAGAGACGGCCTCAGCGCAGGGGCAGCTGAGGCCGTCTTTTCATCAGATGCCCATGGGAGGTGTGCATCCGGCAGTGGATACTCAAGCCACCTAGCCGGCAATGGTTCCGGCATTTACTATTTCGGAGGGTCCCTTTTTTTGGAGCAGGTGCTATTCGCTTTGTCCGGGACTGGACTAACAATCAAGAGCCTCTGTTATTCTAAATGCATGCCGCTGTATTTTTTCAATTTCAGCCGTGGCTCTGTACCGGAGGCGCTCTCCTTCAAAAACGAGGGGCCTAACTTCGTTGATAACGACGCCGCATGGGAGGAGGCCACGCTCGCTTGTGGCGAAAAGCTCCGTGAGATGGACAGCTCGCTCCAACCAGGCGATGGCTGGACAATGGAAGTCAACGACGCGGCCGGTAAATCGGGTTTTCGCTCTCAGATTTACGACTCAATCTTCGGAGTAAACCCAAGCTGTCCCTGTGTTGGGACCGTTTTCTTATTCGGGATGATACCAAAAGCGTATAGTACCTTGGCGGACCTTTAAACGACGGTGTGAGTTGAGGTCTTAACCGGGGGAGTGCATCCGGTGCCAGGAGCTAGGCTATGAGCGAAGGTCCTCTTCACCTTCAAAGGAAGTTTGAGCAGCGGCGGGCCAGTAAAGTTGTCTTGCCGGTCGCAGCGGCCGAGTCCAAAAGCACGGAATTGAAAGGTATCGTCAAAAATCTACAACGCCCGTCAATCACTCACGAAATTCACGACGGGCGCATGATTCCGAAGCCTGCAGACTAAGGCAGCCTCAGTTGGCGGCCTCTTTCCTTCAATCAATGGTGGGGAGCAATAGTGTGCTCGCTACAAAGCCGAGGTGTGCCGTGACCTTCTACGTCAACAGCGCAGCGTGTTTCACTTTCTTTGGTCGTAAAGAGCGCTTTGATCGTCCCGACAAACTTATTGCGAGGTGATTGGTCAACTTTATCGCCGACAGCGAATTTTGCGTCCATAGGAAATCCTCCGCGCGCCGGGAACCCTTCAGTTGTAGAGGACTTGTGTGTCCAGCATGGAGTTTGGAAATGAAGCAAATGCTCGGACTGGGTGTCGCATTGTTGCTCTTTGGGAGCGGCGTGTGGGCGAATGTCGATGGCGGCTCGCTTTCCCAAAACAGAGGCGCGTGGGCCTTTCATGCCGTCCGGTAAGGCATGACCCGAACCCATTGGATTATCGGGTTTTTGGTAGTGATGGTCGCAATCTTGGCGGCTTGGCGCGTCGAAGAGGGGCACCTATGGCGCACTATCGAGCATACCTGATTGGCCGTGTATTACATCAAAGCTGTCGATCTCAACTGCGACGACGATAACGACGCAAGGAAACGGGCTGCGCGAATGGTCGATGGTCACGACGTCGGAGCTTTGGGAGCACGCCCGCAGGACGCGAAGTTTAGCGGCGCGACGGAATAGCCGCTCTACAGTCCTTTCCCCGGTCATCGTCTCGGTTGTTCTCGATGCTGCGAATGGCGCTGGCGTTGAGGCTAAGGTGGTCTGCAAGTTTCCCTGCACCAGTTTTAAACGTCTAACAGGAACAACCTATGCCGGATGAGACTAGCTTGCCGCACTATCCCGAGATCCGGATGTGGTCGATGCGGATATTCGGTTTTGTAATTCTTATCTTCGGCGCTGTGCTCGGCATAGGAGGGGTCAAGCTCGCGTCGCTCGGCGGCAGTCTTTATTACCTTTTGGTCGGCATAACGCTGATACTGTCCGGGGCATTGACTATAGCGGGTCGCGTAGCTGGCCTTTATGTTTACTTTGTTGCCTTTCTTGCTACGCTTGTTTGGTCTCTTTTTGAAGCAGGTCTCGACGGATGGGCCCTGGTTCCTCGCCTTGTCGGTCCTTTCATACTTCTTGTTATCGCGTTGCTGGTGATGCCAGCGCGGCTATTGAATGGGAAGCCGACGCGACGAGCGTACGGCGCCGGTCTGACGGTCATTTTGGCGCTCGGCCTTTTAATCGCTGTTCCGCTGGCAAAGGCGCCCGTATCGACCTTGCCGTTCCCGGTTGTACCGAACGGGACTGTCTACTTCGATCAGGCGACTCTTCCGGCGGCGGCGGATTGGCCCACCTACGGTGGAGGTCCTGGCGCTCAACGGTATTCGGATCTTTCGCAGATTACCCCAGAAAATGTGAGCCATCTCAAGCAAGCCTGGGTTTTTCGAACGGGCGACATTCCGAAGAATTTCGGAGTCGAAATGACCCCGCTCAAGATCGGCGACGTGCTTTATGGCTGCACCTCGCGCCACAAGATTTTTGCGCTGGATGCCGCCACGGGCAAGCAGAAATGGATGTTCGATCCAATGACACCGGCGGAATTTGCGCCACCGAACTCTGCCTGTCGGGGGGTCGCATACTACAAGCAGGCGAATGCAACGCCGGGTGAAGCGTGCGCCGAACGCATCATTGCCGGAACCCTCGATGCCAAGCTCATTGCAGTTGACGCCGCCACCGGGCAACCCTGCAAAGGTTTTGGCACCAACGGCGTTGCGGATCTGAACGAGGGAATGGGAGAAGTCCCGCCGGGCATGGTATCGGTGACTTCCGCACCAACCATCGTGCATGGCGTCGTCGTGACGGGACAGCAGATCATCGACGGCCAACGCCGGTGGGCGCCTTCGGGCGTCATGCGCGGCTACGATGCCGCGACGGGTGTGCTGAGGTTCGCATGGGATATGGGACAGCCTGACATTACCAAGCTCCCTCCGCCCGGAAAAACCTACACGCTAGGCACCGCGAACATGTGGTCGACCGCGGTCGCGGATGAGTCGTTGGGCTTGATCTATCTGCCGATGGCCAATCCATCGGGCGACTATTACAGCTCGACTCGCAGCCCGGCAGAGCGAAAATATGGTTCCTCTGTAACTGCGCTGGATGTTGAAACAGGCAAGCCACGCTGGGTCTATCAACTCGTCAAAAACGACGTGTGGGATTACGATACGCCCTCACAGCCCAGTCTCGTGGATTTCCCGACGCCGAACGGGAGTGTACCGGCTCTAGTTCAGACAACGAAGGTTGGCGATATCTTCATTCTCGATCGCCGTACCGGACAGCCGCTGACCAAGGTTGAGGAGGTCGCGGCACCGCAAGGCGGGGTCGAGCCAGCCGAACGGGCTCCGACCCAGTTACGCTCGCTCTACCACACCACGCAACAGCCCGACATTACAGAGAGTCAGATGTGGGGCATTTCTCCAATCGACCAGATGCTGTGCCGCATCCAGTTCAGATCGGCGCATTATCAAGGCATCTTCACGCCACCGAGCGTAGACAAGCCGTGGATTGAGTACCCCGGAAACAACGGCGGCTCCGACTGGGGTAGTCTTTCGGTTGACGTCCGGCGCGGCGTGATCGTACTCAACTACAATGAATACCCAAGCTATTCGACGCTCGTACCCCGCGCCGTGGACGACAAACTCGGCGTGTTCTACATGGGCGACCCGCGGTACAAGGGCCCTGGCCCCGGTGACAATCGTCCACAGGCCGATTTGCCGTTTGGGATTTCCGCCAACCAAGGATGGCTCATGCCGACCGGCGTTCTTTGCAAGCAGCCGCCCTACGGCGGCATTCGCGCTATCGCTTTGGCGACGGGTAAAACCTTGTGGGATCACCCGTTCGGCACGGCGCAGCGCAACGGACCTTGGGGAATTCCCTCCATGCTGCCGTTCGAAATCGGAGTGCCTAGCAATGGTGGTCCCGTTACTACGGCCAGCGGCTTGATCTTCGTCGCGGCCACAACGGACGACTTCATTCGTGCGATCGATGTAAAGACCGGAAAAACGATCTGGTCGGATCAGCTTCCCGCAGGTGGGCAGGCGACTCCGATGGTTTATGAGGCTGGCGGCAAGCAGTTCGTCGTGATTATGGCAGGTGGTCACCACAGCATGCTGACTCCAGCCGGCGATTATCTGGTTGCTTATGCACTGCCCGATAGAACGTGATCAAAAATTGGTACGATGTTGGTAGTTTAATAGCGGAGAGGGTCCCCAATTAGAGGCTGACCCGAAATTAAGCTGAGTGATTTCAGTCATTTGTGATTCAGTCGTGGTTGCGAGCTGCGACGGAGGCACAAATTGGTTTGGACTGAAATCACTCGGGCGAAATATGGTCGAG
>Ga0302325_10012110_pt1 | contig 18541 bp, 15 predicted proteins | sample Palsa_T0_2_FD_201948 | JGI IMG/M metagenome (GOLD analysis project Ga0302325, IMG submission 201948) | Peat permafrost microbial communities from Stordalen Mire near Abisko, Sweden - Palsa_T0_2 | ecosystem: Environmental > Terrestrial > Soil > Palsa > Peat permafrost | place: Sweden: Abisko...
GACGCGTAGAGCTGGCGCACCAGCCGCACCACCTCGGGCTGCTGCGTCTCGATGGCGCTGAAGCGCGCGAGCTGGCTCCAGCCGATCGGGTCGTCGAGCAGGACGACGTTGGGCCCGTAGCGGTGCTCGATCTGCGGGACCAGAAAGCGGCTGCTCGCGTAGGCGGTCTCGCTCATCGTCGCGATCCTCGCCGGCCCAAGCCGCGGCGGCTAGGTCCAGTGCCCCGCGCGCATCGCAGCGGCGTCGATGATCTTGACCTTGGGACCGAGCGCCTCGCGGAAGGCGTCTTCGTCTTCGTCGTCCATGATGGCGTCGCCGAAGCCGGCGGCGATCTCCATCGCGGTCGACAGGATGCGTAAGAACTGGGCAAAGCTCGATCCGACCAGCGTGGGTAGCCAGCGCTCCTGGCCGCTCATGGCCGTGTAGACGGGACAGTCGCCTTCCGGATCAGGCTTGCTCACGTCGAGAAAGTACGGGTCGCCGAGCAAGCTGCTCTCGCCGATGACCACCCACGAGGTCTTCCAGTCGGCCGGGGGCGAGCCGTTGGCTCCGGGGGCCTGCACGAGCTGCTGCGCCTTCACGAGCTCGTCGGCGGGGACGAGGCGGATGCGCTCGACCGGCGTCACCGTCTCCACCCGCTCCGGGTTGGCCGCCAGCAAGAAGCTGCGAAACCGCGCCGGGACCCGGAGTTGCTTGCGCAGTTCGTCTACCGAAGTGGGCGGCGCCTTCCCAAAGGAGCAAGGAAGCTTTCGCTTCGCAAATACTGCCTTGAGGGCGTCCACCGCGTCCGCGAGATCACTGTCCACGTGGGTTGCCTCGCACGAAGGGTCGCGCGCTACGGCGATTGTGCAGGATGCTTGAAGGCCGCTTACCTTAGCATCGTCGTGCTCGGATTTGTTACCAAAGAGCCACCCAGCGCGCAGCGGACGCGGACATCGACGGCGGCGGCCGCCGCTTGCCCACCCAGGCCCCGCAGTGCCTCGACGAGGGTACCCACGTCGGCCGCCACGAAGCGCTGCAGGCCCGCGGGCGCCGGGGACGCTGGCGACCCTGGCGACCCTAGCGTGCCCGAGGCGCCAAAGGCCGGGGCAGCCGGCCCGGTGGCTCGTGCGTCCACGTCGGCGCGCACGCGCGCGATGTCCTGGTCGGGCACCCTCAGAGACACCGCGATCTCGACGGTCGCATCGCCGGGGAGACCGAACGACTCGGCGTTCTGCTGGAGCGGCTGACAGAGCTCGCGCGACCCGTAGCCCCCGTCGAACCCGAGGACGAGCGCGGCCCACGCGCCCACATCGACGCGGTGATCGCCTTGCCGCCCACCCGCCGTGACGATGGCGCGGCAACCGCTCCCCTCGACGAGCGACCCCGGAGGACAGCGAGGCGATCGGTCGCACGTGGCGGTCGCGGCGACACGGCGCGACCCGCGCGGGCACGTGGCGTCCCCGCCTGCCCCACGCGCCACGGCCGACCTGGGCAAGCAGCCTCCGGTGGCGACGTCCGGTCGCTCGCCCTCCGGGCACGCACGGAACGCGCAGCCGTCGGGCTCCAGCAGGGCAGCCGGTCCGCAGAACGCGTCGCCGACTGCCGGCGGCAAGCACGCACCCAGCAGCGGCAGCGTCCCTTCGACGCAGACGCATCGCCCGGACCCGTCGCGGACAGCGTCGCGCGGACACGCGGCGGCGCACGTCAGCGCGTCGCAGCGAATCGCGGCGGGGGCGCAGCCGGCGGTCACGAACGGCGCCAGGATGAGCGCCGCGATGAGCGCGAGCGGCGCGAGCAGCAGGGCCGGGCGCGGCATCGGGCCCGATGCTACAGATTGCCCGCGATGCTCGCGACGTTCGTCGATGGGACCCCCGAGTTCGACGCGGCGCTCCGGCGGCTCGAATCGCGAGGAGAGAGCGACTTCGCCCGCGCCGAGCCCGTCGTGCGCGAGATCCTCGACGCCGTCCGTCGCGAGGGGGACGAGGCGGTGCAGCGCTACAACGAGCGCTTCGGACGCCGCGCGCCCCATCTCGTTGTCCGCGACTACCCGGGCGCCGCGGCGCTCGCCCGCCTTTCGCCGGATGTACACGACGCGATGGTGCTGGCGGCGACACGCGTTCGCGCGTTCCACCAGCACGAGCGCGACGTGGGCTTTCGCTACGACGAGGCGGGCGTCACGCTCGGCATGCGAGTTCTTCCCGTGTCGCGGGCGGGCGTGTACGCACCCGGGGGCAAGGCCCGGTACCCGTCGAGCGTCATCATGTCGGCCGTGCCGGCACAGGTCGCGGGCGTGCCGGAGATCATCCTGGCGACGCCGCTCGCGGGCGACGCGAGCGACGACGTCATCTACGCCGCAGCGCATCTTTCGGGTGTCTCTGCGATCGTCGACGCGGGCGGCGCGCAGGCGATTGCCGCGCTCGCGTATGGCACGAAGAGCGTCCCGCAAGTCGACAAGATCGTGGGGCCGGGCAACCTGTACGTGGCCTGCGCCAAGCGCCTCGTCTTCGGCGCCGTCGATATCGACGGCATCGCGGGGCCGAGCGAGATCGTGGTCGTCGCGGACGACGAGGCGGATCCGCGCATCGTGGCGGCCGATCTCCTCTCGCAGGCCGAGCACGACGAGGCCGCGTACCCGCTGCTCGTGTGCTCGTCCGACCTGATGGCCTCGGCGGTGCGGCGCGAGCTCGAGCTGCAACTGAGCACCCTGCCCCGCGCCGCGATCGCCCGCGCGGCGCTCGCCAACGGCGCGACCCTCGTCGCTCCGACGAACGACCGGATGGGCGCCGTGGCCGATCGGCTGGCGGGCGAGCACCTGGCGCTCCACGTGGCCGACCCGGAGACGATGCTCACCCGCGTGAGGCGCGCGGGGGCGGCGTTCGTCGGCGCGAGCACGCCCGAGGCGGCGGGCGACTACCTCGCAGGTCCGTCGCACGTGCTGCCCACGGGCGGCGCGGTGCGCTTCGGATCCCCGCTCGGCGTCTACGACTTCGTGACGCGCACGTCGATCATCCGCTACTCGCCCGAGGCGCTCGCGAAGCACCAGAAGGCCATCTGCGCCTTTGCTCGTGTCGAGGGGCTCGAGGCGCACGCGCGCGCCGTCGAGGTGCGTCTCACTCGACCCGCAGATAAGACTCCTTGATCAATTTGAGCAGGATCTCGGCCGTCTCGAGATCCGTCGCGAGGCTCTTGTTGAGGACCGTCTCGAACACCGTGTAGTTGTGGGCGAGCTGCAAGACGTCGAGCTCCGCCGGCTTGAGGTCGCGCAGCGGCGGCAGCAGGGGCTGGCTCACGGTGACTCGGGCGTGAAGATCCGGGAGCTGCTCGCGCAGGCGATTGAACTCGTCGAGCTGCCGCATCCCGTCCATCAGCACTTCTTGCACCGAGGCGTTCATCTCGGCGGGGAACTCGCGCTCCTCGGCGGGCTCGAGATCGAAGAGGCCCTTTTGCCACGTGAGCATCCGGTAAAGGGCCTTGAGCGGCGCGACGTCGTCGAGGTCGTTGATGATCGCGAACGCGATGTTGCCCTTTTTCAGGTGGATGCGACCGACGTCGTCGTCGGTCCGGATCACGAGCACGCCCGTCTTCTTCGACGTGCCGAAGAGCTGCATCAGGTCGGGCAGCGGGACCTCTTCGATGCTCCCGCTCATCGTGCGCTGCTGGCTGTTTCGCGCGCGGTGAGCCACGTTTTCCAGCTCGATCTTGGCGTCGGCGCTGTCGCGCACCGAGTCGCCGGCGATCACCTTGAGGATGCTCGTCCCGATGAGGACGCGGTCGCCCTCTTTCAGGCGGGATCGCTTGATCTTTTCACCGTTGACGAACGTCCCATTGGTCGAGCCCAGGTCCTCGATCCAGATCTGATCGCCCTGCATTGCGATCTTGGCGTGCTTGCGCGAGACCATGTCCTCGACCAGCACCATGTCGAGGTCGCTCGACCGCCCCACGATGATCTGGCGGTCCGTCGCGATCGGGAACTCCCCGCCCTGGTACTTGCCGCTGATGAAGCGCAAGACGTACGAGCGCCCATCCATGCTGGGGGCGATCGGCGTGGGCGCCTTGGGTGACGGATCTTGCATCGACGGAGGGTTCGGCGGGGACGGCGGCGACGAGAGCGGTGGCCCGACGCATGTGAGCGGCGCCGCGCGGGGAGGCGCGCGGAAATTCGGCCAAAAAAAGGGTAATGGGTGCGAAGCTGAACGGTCAAGTCGACGACCCCATGAGCCACGACCGGACTGATGCCCGTCCCCTCCCGCGTCGTCGTTCCCGGGGGCGTTTCCCTCGGGACGCCGCTGTTCGAGGGCGAGCTCTTGCTGGCCGTCGAAACGCCAAACCTCGACGCTGCCAGCTTCGCACAGATGAGCGCATCTGTCTTAAACCACGGGCGGGGCGAGCCCGACGTGGCGCACATCGTCCTACGCGCAGCGCGTCGTCCGCGCTGGCGCACCTCACGCGTCCAGGCTCACGCGCCAAGCGCGGCGCCCGAGAGGATCACCGAGCCGGCGAAGTAGTAGTAATTGCAGAAGGCCTGCTTCGCGCAGAGAAAGAAGGCCATGTAGACGAGCGCCACGGCAACCGGCAGCCGCCACGCCTCGTCCGGGCCCGTTTTTTTCCACACTGCAGCGAGCGCCGCGGCCGCGCCAGCGACGGCAATGGCGCCAGGGGCCTTCCAGCCGGTGAGATCGAACAAGAACGCCGGGATCGACATGGCGTCGGCCCGGAAGGGCTGGCGCACCTGAAAGAGGACGACGTCGTTCACGAAGTCGGCCGGGCTCCAGACGAGAAACGGGACCGTCACCGCCGTCGCCATGACCAGCGCCTCGATCCACGACCGCCGCGGCACCCGGCCCTGGCGCGCGAGCAGGGGCAGCGCCAGCACGCTGTATTGCTTGAGCGCCACGAAGGCGCCAAGCGCGGCCCCTAGCCAGCGCACGCGCGCGGATTGCACGAGCCAGAGCAGGGCCAGCAGGGCGCACGCGAGCATGGCGTCCGTCCACCCGCGCCCCAGCATGAACAGGCCTCGGGGATGCAGGAAATGGAGCGTCGCGATCCCGAGGGCGGTCGACGCGTCGCCTCCGTGGCCCCGCGCGAGCGCGAAGAGCAAGGCGCCGATGCCGAGCTGCGCCCCGAGAAAGACCCAGCGCACGTCGCCCGTCAGCCGATGCGAGAGCGTCGTCGCGAGCAGCGAGAGCGGCGGATACGGGTACTCGCGGAGATCGGCGCGATCGTCGCCGAAGAACGCGCGCGTCTCCGCCGGCGTGTAGCGGTTCGCGAACGCCGTCGCGTACGGGTTGCGCCCGTGCTCGAGGTCCGCCGCGCCCTGTTGCTGCAGCTCCAGGACGTCGATATAGGGCACCGGCGCAGCCGCGATGGTGACCGCCCCGGCGATCGCGTAGAGCGCGATCGCGGCGGCCAGGAGCGGACCCACGGGTAGCCGGGGGCGAACGACGAGCGCCAGGCCGACGAGGGCCTGCGCGAGCGTCAGCGGAAGGACGAGCCCGAGCAGCGAACGCTCCGGCGAGTTGTGCCCGCACGCGATCGCGGCCGTCGACGCGATGACCACGGGGAGCATCCACGAGCCCAAGGCGTGGCCCCACGCGCCCCGCACCCAGCCGTAGGCGAGGACGGCGAACGCCGCGAGAGCGAAGGGCAGACCGCTCAGGTTGCCGTCGCCCAGGGCGACCGCCATGCCGAGTGCCCAGTACGCGACGAGAGCCAACGAAGGGCGCATAGCCTACAGACCTTGCCGGCACCGCGCAAAGCGTGGCATCCAAAGGCTCCCGCGTGCTGGACGGCAAGAAAATCACCGTCGTCATGCCGGCGTACAACGCGGCAGCGACGCTCGAACGCACCCTGCACGGCATCGACCGCGCCCTCGTCGACGACGTCCTTCTCGTCGACGACGCCAGCCGCGATCACACCGTGGACCTGGCCCGGCGCCTGGGTCTACGCAGCATCGTCCACGAGCGCAACCGCGGCTACGGGGCCAACCAGAAGACGTGCTACCGCGAGGCCCTCCGCACTGGCGCCGACGTCGTCGTGATGCTCCACCCGGACTACCAGTACACGCCGCGCCTCATCCCCGCGATCGCGTCGATGGTCGCCGTGGGCGAGTTCGACGTCGTCCTCGGCTCGCGCATCCTCTCGGGCGGCGCGCTCAAGGGCGGGATGCCCGTGTACAAGTACGTCGCCAACCGCTTCCTGACCGCCGTCGAGAACCTGTGCACGGGCGCCAAGCTGTCCGAATACCACACGGGCTACCGCGCTTTCTCCCGCGAAGTCCTGGAGGACCTCCCCCTCGATCGCAACAGCGACGACTTCGTCTTCGACGCCGAGATGCTCGCCCAGTGCATCTACTTTGGCTATCGCGTCGGCGAAGTGAGCTGCCCGACGAGGTACGAGGCTGACTCGTCGTCGATCGGGTTCCGCCGGAGCGTGACGTACGGGTTCGGCGTGCTCGGGGTGACGGCGCGGTTTGCGCTGGCGAGGGCCGGGGTGGCGAAGGCGGGGATTTTCGAACGGTAAGCGATGCCGAAGAAGAACGTACGCCCACGGACCGAGCGCCGCACCGCCGAGCGTGCCGCGTCGAAGCTCGCCGACGCGCGCGAGCGGCTGGCATCGCTCGAGCCGGGTGGCGCCCCTTCGCGCCCCATCGAGGTGGAATCCGCCTCGCAGGTCGAGCCGCACGCCCTTGCTGCGCAGTGTCTGCGGTGCGGCGGCTCGAACCGTCTCCTCGAGCACGCGGCCGTGGCTCACGACGGCGAGATGCTGCGGGTCACGCGGGTGCAATGCGCGCGCTGCGGGGCGGGGCGGGCGTCTTGGTTTCGGATCGTGCAGCGGCTGGCGAACTGACGCTCGTCACAAACAAGGCAACACGATCGTGAATGTCGTCCCCGCCCCCGGCTGCGAGTGCACCTCGATGGTCCCGCCGGCGTTCCGCACGATGCTTTGACTGATCGCCAGCCCGAGCCCCGTGCCCTCGGTCTTCGTGGTGAAGAACGGGATGAACAGGTTGCGCAGCACCTTGGGCGAGATTCCGGGTCCCGTGTCGCGCACGCTCACCTCGACGTGCTCCATCTCCTCTGCGAGCGCACGGCGCGAGGGAGGCACGGGGCCGTCGAAGGACGGCATCCTGGCGCGGCCGGAGCGCCGGACCGACGTGGAGACGGTGATCTTGCCGTGTCCGTCCATGGCCTGGATGGCGTTCTGCATCAGGTTCATCAGCACCTGGCGAAACTTTTCCGGATCGATGCGCGTGCGCGGGAGCGGTTCGCTCAGACCGAGCTGCACGTCGACCGTGCCGTCGGTGATCTGGCTGGAGATGATCTGCACGGTGCGCCGGACGGCGGCGTTCATGTCGACGGGGATGGGGTTGCCCGCGTGCGGCCGCGCATAGTCGAGGAAGGTCCCGACCACGCGATCGAGGCGATCGACCTCCTCGAGGATGATGCCCACGAACTCGCGCGACGCCGGCTCGTCGGGCGCGCCCGCCCCCTCTTCGAGGAGCTGCGCGGCGCCCTTGATCGCCCCGAGCGGGTTCTTTACCTCGTGGGCGAGGCCGGCGGCCATCGAGCCCAGCGCGGCGAGGCGATCGCGCTCTTTGAGCCGCGTGTAGATGCGCGTGTTGGTCACGACGACGCCCATTTGGGTGGCCACGCCTTCGAGGAGCGCTACCTCCTCCGGCGTGAAGGCGTCGCGCACGCGGTCGTCGGCCAGAAACACGATCCCCACGCTGCCCTCTTCCTGGCCCCGGATCGAGAGCACGACAGCGCGCTCCAGCGCGCCCAGGCTGGTCACCGACGCGCGCACGGCGGCGTCGACGGGGTTGGCCTCGCGCGCGATCTCGTCGAGCGAGAGGGCTGGTTGACGGTCGAGTCGGTCGAGGAGTGGACGCACGCCCAGCGATTCGATGCGCTTGGGCACCGCGGCGCCGATCGAGCCGACGAGATCGAAGCCGTCGCCATCCTGGTCGCGCAGGTACAGAGCCGCCGTGGTCACGCGCCGCGATCGTTCGAGGCCCTGCATCAGCGTGCTGACCATGTCGTCGATCTCGAGCACGTGCGCGAGCTGCCGGCGGAGCTCCGCGACGCTGGTCTCGAGGTCGTAGCGCTCGCGGAAGAACCACTGATGGATGCGCGTCTCGGCTTCGGTCTGCAGCGGCTCGAACAGCACGAGGAACACGATCGCGGCGAGCACCGCGTTCAGGTACATCGTCTCGAAGCCGCCTATTACCATCACGAAGAGGTAGAAGATCGCGGCGAGGCAGAACGCGAGCGCCGTGGACACCAGCAGGCGCGCCGAGAGCTCGTAGATGTCGGCCAGGCGTTGCCGGGTGAGCGACTCGGCGAGCACGTAGAGAAAGACGATGGCCAGCACGGCGCCGATCGGCGGCATGTGCACGCCGAGGTACGAGAGAAAGTCGGCGAGCGAGAACGTGGTCGCCGCGGCGCCGACCGCGACGAGGAACCGCACGCGGTCGCGCACGGCCCGCGACGCGCTGCGCTGTCCGAGGCGGGCGAGCGTGATGAGCGCCGCCGCGAGCAGGCCGAACACGTACGTGTAGACCCCGCCGAGCGCGAACGAGCGATCGTGGTACGGCGAGACCGCCACGGCGATGACCGGAATGCCCGCGATCGCCGCGAAGCGCTGCAGCCGGAGGATCGCCTGATCGCCGGCCTCGCGCGGCACCACGCTCAGGAACAAGGGGATCGCGAACTGCGGCAAGAACACCGTGAGCGCGCCCGTGACCCGCTCCCACAGATCCGGCCGGAAGAAGCCCGCGAGCGACTGCGCCGCGTACCAGAGGGCGATGTCCGTGGCGAACGCCGCGAACAGCCAGTGCACCATCCGACGACTGCGCAGCAGCACGCTGAGCGCCATGGCGAGCGCCAGCACGGCGCAGAAGAGCATCGTCTTCGGGCGGAGATCTTGCACGGCGGCTGGGGAGCCTGGAACGGGCGAAGGGGATCGTGAGGGCTGGCGGTCAGCCCGTCAAACCGAGGCCTAGCTGCTTGCGCAGGTTGGCGCACCGGTCGCTGGTGAGAAAGACGAGCAGGTCGTCCATCCGTGCGCGCAGCGCCTCCGCGCTCTCGAGCGACAGCATCGTGTGCGCGGCGCGCAGATCGTTGGCGAGCAAGAGCCCGGCGCGACACCCCGTGCGGTCCGCGGCCGTCGCCCATCGCTGCAGGTTGGTGCGCCCGCCCTCCTCGAGGAACCGCAAGAAGTGGCCGCGCAGGCGGTCGATCGCCGCCGGCTCCAGGACGGGCTCGATGGCGCGCGCGATCGGCGCGACGCGACGATTCATGTCGGCCGAGAGCGGGATCCCGGCGTTGGCCACGCTGAGGCCCGCGAGGAACAGGTCTTCGAGATCGGGGATGCCCGGCACGAGCAACCGGATGAAGTGCTCGGCGCGGTAGTACGAGAGGTGCCGCCCGGCGACGAACGCAAGCTCGTACGGCGAGCGGCCCGAGAGCACCTGGCGACCGAGCCGCGTCGACGGCGGGAACGCGGGGACCATGTCGACCGCCCCTTCGTACTCCGGATCCAGGTAGAGCGGGGGCGACCCGATGCCGAGAATCGCCCCGGCCCATGCGAAGCACCGGACGGCCTGCACGGTGGAGAGCTTGGGGTCTTGCTTGGCGGCCGGATCGAGCTTGGGCAGGGCCTTGTCGCGCCGCAGCGTCGCGATGCGACCGAGCAGGACGGCCGGCACGATCACCGCGAATATCTGCCCCGTGAGGATCTCTTCGTCAGGGTGGAAGAGCATCTTCCAGCCCTCGGGCGCCAGCGACGACGACGGCCGGATCAACCCCTCCGGGCGGTGCTTCGCGTACGTGGCGCGCTCGGCCTCGTCGGCCGCGTCGAGGTAGACGAGGACTTGAGCGACGAGCCATTGCCGGTCAAGCTCGTGCGCTTGTCCGTACAGTCGATACAAGCTGTGCAGGCTAGCGGCGTCGCGTGGGTCGTTGCGAACGCGGCGCGTGAGCTCCTCGGCGCTCTCGGTCACCACCTCCGCGGGCGGGGACGAACCCATCGTCGACACGTCGACTTCGACGGCGACCTGAGCCCGCGCCTCTTCGAGCTCCTTCGTGAGCTCGGCGACGCGGGCGGCGAGCTGCGCGACCCGCACCTCGAGAGCGGCGACCCGCGGGTCGGCCGCGGCCTGCGGGGTGAGGACGATCGACGCGGGCGGCGCCTGCTCGTCGGCCATCTCGCGAATGCGGACGTGGTGGCGCGCTTCGTACGAGGCCTGCAGGGCCTCTTCGAGCTTGCGCAAACGGACACGGTCGAGACCGAGGGCATCGGCGGCCCGCTCCAGGCGCTCGCGCTCTTCGAGGGTGATCACGCCGTCTTCGATGACCTCGGCGAAGATCTCTTCGTAGTGCGCCTCGAATTTGCCCAGCGTGACCTGGCCCGAGAGCTCACCCTGCTCGAATCCGGGCTGATGCTCGAATGAAGCGGATTCCGTCATGCCGCCAGCATACCGCCGTCTACCGCGAAGCGTTGCGGCGCGGGTTGTGCGAATCGACGAGCGCGAGATAGTCGGGGAGCGGTTGCTCGTGCGGGGTGAAGCCCGCGCGAGCGCCGTTCTCCATCGCGGGGAGGCGAGCGGCCAGCACGCGCAGCTCGTCGATCGCGGGCACGCGGCCCTGCACGAGCCAGGCGTCGAGTGCGGCCTGCATCGACGCGATCCCCGTGCCGCGCAGATGGCCGCGCCGCGCCAGGTCCAGGTAGCTGCGCGCGAGCGCGTCGCCGTCGAAGCGATGCTCGGTGACGAGCTCCACGGCCACGCGGACGATCCCCTCGGCCCCGAGCCGCCCATCTTCCTGGAGGACGAAGGCCGCTTGCAGGTAGTTGTAAAAGGGCACGACGCGCGGGCCGTAGATGCGAAAGTCATCGGGCGGCGTCTGGCTCTCCAGGTGGATGAGGATGCGCTCGACGGCGTCGCCGCGGTCGAGCGTGCGCGCGGCATCCATCGCCCCGGCCACGACGTCTTCGTACACACGGCCACGCTCGAGGACCCGCAGGATCACGTCGTCGCCGACGCGGCCGGCCAGGAGATCCGCGTACAGTGAGTAGACGTAGGCATCGGCCTCCGCGTCGTCGCCGAAGAGCGTCTCTTTGACCGCCGGACCCGACTCGTCGCTGTCGGCGAGGGCCGCCCGCGCGCGCAAGAGCGCCGGCAGCTTGTACCCAAGCTGGTCGCGCACCGCGCGAAAGCGCAGGCGAAGCAGGTTTTGCAGGTTGGGCTTGAGGGTGAGGGTGTCCCAGAGGATCCCGTCGAGGCGCAGCTTGTCCTCGAGGTTGCGTCGCATCTGCTCGGGCGAGCCCGAAAGGATGTGCACGCGGATGCCGGCGCGGACCATCTCGCGCAGCAGGGTGGATGCGCCGGGGTTGGTGCGCTTCTGGTCGGGCCGCTCGAGGGCGGTCTTCACCAGGTCGCGCAGGGAGTCGAACTCCGTGCGCAGGTACGTCTTGTCGAGGTCCCAGCGAGCGATGTGCGTGACCACGGCTAGGCCAGGAAGGAGCGGCGCAGGCCTTCGAGGGAGGCCAGGAGCTCGGGTGAACCGGAGCGCGAGGCGAGCGTGAGCGCTTCGCGCAAATATTCGCGCGCGTCGGAGCGACGATCGCGCTCGTGGGCCACGTGGGCAAGCGCGCCCAGCACGGCGGCGCGGTCGACGCCGTTCGGTCCGGCCACGTCGAGGGCCTCACGCAGCACGCCGTCGGCGTCGTTGAACTGGCCGCCCTTGGCGAGTGCCTCCCCGAGCTTGCGGCTGAAGATGAGCACCGCGCGCATCGGGTCGTCGAGCTCACCACGAAAGAGCTCGCGACGGGCAAGCTCGAGGGCGCGCCTGAGCGCGTTGACGGCGCCGGGGTGATCGCCACGCCCGGCGCAGAGGCCGCTGACGCGCTCGAGGAGCAGCAGCGCCTGGAACGACGTGCCGCCCCCGGCCTCGTGCAGCGCGCGCACCTCGATGGGCAGATCGCGCTCGTCGCATGCGACCGCGGCGGCGGCGTGGAGCTCGCGCTTCACCGCGGCGGGGATCGTGGCCAGCGTGACCTCGCGCAACAGCGGGTGCGACGTGCGGATCCCCTCTTCACCGACCTGCACCATCCCGGCCTGGCGCAGCAGCGCGAGGGCCTCGACCAGGTTGACGTCGTCGGCGAGCATCCTCGAGAGGAGCCGATCGTCGGCGTCGTCGCCCCATACGGCGACCGCCTGCAGCGTCCGGCGCGCGTCGGACGGCAGGCGCTCGACGCGCACCGCGATGATGTCCGCGAGCGTCGCGGGTACGCCGCCGCCCGCCTCTTCGCGCAAGAAGCGGAGCAGCTGCTCGAGGTACAGGGGAGCGACCAGGGTGGAGGCGCTGCCAAAGACCGGGGAGCTCGGCTTCGAAGACTTGGCCAGCGCGTCGAGCACCAGGTGCTTGGGCAGGCCCGTGAGGATTCGAGCCGCCGCCACGTCGGTCGGCCACGCCGGATCGAACCCCGGGGCGTAGGCGCCGAGCATCAGCGCGGGGACGAGCGGCGGGTCGTTGAGCGCGTCGGCGAACGCGTTGCGGCTGGCCCCGTCGACGCAGTGCAGATCGTCGATGGCCAGCACGACGCGGTGCCCCTTGGATCGCTCGCTCGCGCGCACCATCGCCCAGCGCAGCGCCTCGGCCGCGGCGAATCGCCGCTCGTCGGGCGAGAGGGCCTTACCGCGCGCCGGCCCTTCGTGGCCAAAGACGTCCGAGAGACCGCGCCGCGCCTCGGGTGTCGCCGCGACCCAGTCGCGCGCGTTGCCGCCAAGCGGCGGGAGACCCGCGAGCCGCACGATCGCCTGGCGCAGCGTCCAGCACCCGACCTCGGCCCAGGCGGGATCCGGACCGGTGTGGACGACCGTGTCCCCGGCCGCCGACGCAAACTCGAGGAACTCGCGCACGAGCCGCGTTTTGCCGATGCCCACGTCGCCGACGAGCCGCGCCCCGGTGAGCGAGCGCGCCTCGGACCGACGCTGCTCGAGCCACGCCAAATCCTCGTCGCGGGCGATGAACGGCAGCACCGGGGCGCGTGGGCGATCGCTCGGCGCCGGGCGGTCCGACGGGGACACCATCGGACGTGTCGGCATCACGGGCGGCTGCGACGGGCGCGCGGGCACCGTCGACATCACCGTCGACGTCGTCGACGCGCCGCACTCGCCGCAGAACTTCTGCGCCGCTGGGTTGAGCGCGCCGCACGACCCGCATCGCACGGCATTGCCGGCGGCCGGCGCCATCGTCCGCATGCCGTTGGCGCCCTGCGTGGTCAGGTCGAGCGCGCGCGTCAGCTCGGCGGAGAACTCGTCGGCGTCCTGGAAGCGATCCTTCGCTGCCTTGGCGAGCGCCTTGAGTGTGATATCGACGAGGGACGAGGGGATGCCGCGCTCGGGTGCGACCAGGCGCGGGTCGCGCGGGGGATCCGTCAGGTGGGCGAGGACGACCTGCGTGGGCGACTCGGCCTCGAACGGGAGGCGCCCCGTGAGCAGCTGATAGAGGATGACGCCGACCGAATAAAGGTCGCTCCGCGGGTCGAGCAGATCACCCCGGGCCTGCTCGGGGCTCATGTACTCGGGCGTCCCGCACACGATGCCGGGGCTCGTGATCCCCGGCTGCTGCTTCTCGACCCGCATCTTGGCGAGACCGAAGTCGACCACCTTGACGAAGTCGCCCCCGGAGCGCACCGGCTCGAGGATGATGTTCTCGGGCTTGAGGTCGCGGTGGATGATGTTCTCGGAGTGGGCTTCGGCCAGGGCCGCGAGCGTCTGTTTGAGAACATCGACGATGCGGCGGAACGACAGCGCCCCCTCTTCGTGGGTCACGCGCGCGAGGTCGCGCCCCCGCAAGAACTCCATGACGAGATAGAGCTGCCCGTCGGGCGTCTTGCCGAAGTCGATGATGCCGACCGAGTTGGGGTGATTGAGGCGGCTGGCCGCGCGCGCCTCGGTGATGAACCGCGCGGCGGCGTTCTCTTCGCCGACCAGGTGCGGGTGGATGATTTTGACGGCAACGGTCCGGACGAGCGTCGTCTGCTCGGCGCGGTACACGCGCCCCATCCCCCCGATCCCGACCAGCTCGAGGATTAGGTAGCCGCCGGGGAGCGTGCGGCCGATGAGCGGATCGTCCGGGCTCGGCGCGGCTTTTCCGACAGGAAATCCGCACGACGGGCAGAACCGGTGCGTCTCGTCACAGAAGCTGGAGCACTGGGGGCACGACCGCATGACGCGTGGAGGGCTATTAGCACCGCGGGCGGTGCCGAGATTATCACGAGCCTGTTAGGATGGCCCCTACCTTGGCCAGACGCATCGGCGAGATCCTTGTCGAGGCGGGGCTGCTGTCGCAGTCGCAACTGGAGCAGGCGCTCTTTGCGCAGCGCAAGGACGGCCGCAAGCTCGGGCAAGTGCTCGTCGAGATGGGCCTCGTAAGCGAGGTCCAGCTCACGCAAGCGCTCTCGCGCCAGCTCGGCGTGCCGTGGGTGTCGCTGCACCAGGTCGACTTTTCGCGCGTGCTCCTGAACCTCGTCTCCCGCGCCACGGCGGAGCGGTACACCCTCATCCCGGTCTTCGTGCGCCCCGAAGCCACGCAGGGCGAGACGCTCTTCCTCGCGATGGACGACCCGATGAACGAGGCGGCGGTCGAAGAAGTGGCGCGCGTCGCCCCGCTCCCGGTCAAGCCGATGATCGCCTGCCCAAGCGACATCCGTGCCGCCATCCGCGTCTACTATACGAGCGAGCCCACGCTCACGGCCGTGCGGCCCGCCCAGGCTCCTGCGCCCGCCCCCGGCCGGCCGTCCGCGTCCGCGCCCGCCCAACCGCCCGCGCCCGCCCAACCGTCCGCGCCCGCGCCCGCGCCCACGCCCGCGCGCGAGGCTGCGCGCGAGGCCGCGCCTACGCCGACCCGCGAGCTCGCGCCCCCACCCCCATCCGCGCCCTCGCTACCCCCCGGGTCGGCCCGTGCCTCCGCGCCTCCCCCCGCGCGCCCGTCTGCGCCTGCGCCTTCGTCCAAATCGATCGTCCCTCCCGCCTCGCGCCCTCCCCCCTCCGGGCGCACGATCTCCCTCACGCTCCTCGACGGCACCAAGATCTCCCTCCCCGCCAGCGCCCGCAGGCGCCACGGGGGCGAGGGCGACGCGGGCGGCGACGCGACGGACCAGCTGACCGCGCGCGACATGGTCAGCGCCCTGCGCGCCGTCGCCCACGGGGTCGACGCGAGCGACGTGCTCGGCGCCGAGCCGCGCTGGGAAGTGCTCTTCTCGGCGCTGCTCTCGATCCTGCTCCGCAAAGGGATCATCGCGGACTGGGAGTTCGTCGAAGAGTTCCGCAAGGTGTGAAGGGCCACCACATTGCCGCAGCGCATCGCAATCGTGACGACGAGCTTCCCCCGGGACGAGGGGGATCCGTCGGGTCATTTCGTGCGGGCGAACGCGTGCGAGCTCCAACGGCAGGGCAACGAGGTCGTCGTCGTGGCGCCGCCGGCGGGCGGTGCATTTGGATGGCCGGGGGTCGCCGCGCGGGTCCAGGAGCGGCCCCTCCGCGCCCTCGAGGCCGCAGCTTGGATCGTCCGCACGCGCACGGCCCTTGCCAGGATGAAGGTGGACCGAGTGATCGCGCACTGGGCGGTGCCGTGCGCGTGGCCCCTCGGGGTCGCGGCGAGCGCGGAGCTCGATGTCGTGTCGCACGGGGGCGACGTGCGGCTGCTCGTCGCCGCGCCGGCCATCGTGAGGCATCATGTCGTCCGCGCGATCGCGGCGCACGCGCGAGCGTGGCGCTTCGTCTCCGCGACGTTGCGCGATGAGCTGCTAGCCTCGCTCGACGCGAGCACGCGCCGGCGCGTGGAGCGAATCGCCGTGATCGAAGCGCCGCCGCTCCATCTGCCCGACGTGGCGGAGGCGGTCGCGCGGCTCCGCGGGGAGCTCGCCGGCAAGCGCGTCGCCGTCAGCGTTGGCCGACTCGTACCCGGCAAACGCGTCGGGCGCGCGATCGAGCACTTCGGCTCGCGCGCCGATCTCGACGTTCTCTATGTCATAGGAGACGGTCCGGAACGCGGGCGACTCGAGCGGCGGGTCAAGCGCGAAGGCGGCGATGTGCGGTTCCTCGGTACCGTGAGCCGTCGCGATGCCCTCGCGTGGATCGGCGCGGCGGACCTGTTGATCCACGCGTCGGAGGCCGAGGGGCTCAGCACGGTGCTCCGAGAGGCAGAGGCGCTGGGCACGCCGGTCGCCGTGATCGGGGCGTAGGTCGGGGTCGAGGTCGGGGTCGGGGTCGAGGTCGGGGTCGGGGTCGAGGTCGGGGTCGGGGGGGTGATCGTGTGCGGTGCAACCTCGTGCCGCCGCAGGAGCGGCGTCACTCTGGTTGCAACAGCGGGGGCGCTCGCTCGTCACCTTGGCTTCGAGGGGCTGGCGTCATGGGTGATGTTCCTTTCCCGGGGTGAAAGGAACGTCACCCATGCTGGAACGTCACGTCGAACGAAGGTTGCCGCATCACAAGCTCAAGGCTTACGGGGTTGCGATTCAGTTGCTCGAGGCGGTGCGGGGGGCGCGGATTCGGGATGCGCACCTGAGGGACCAGGCGATGCGCGCTGCCAAGAGCGCGTGCTTGAATGCGGCCGAGGGGGCGAGGGGGTCACGCGGGCTGACAAGGCACGCTGCTTCGCGATTGCGCGGGCCGAGGCGGCGTCAGCCGTTGAGATCGCGGTCGCGGCGGGCGATGCGGAGGCGGGGGCGCTCGATGGCGTCATTGCTCATGCCGATCGATTCGTCGCGATGATGACCGGGCTGATTCGGTGAGTCGCGCTCGACCGCGCGGGACGCGAAGCCCGCGCGGTCGATTCATCGTGCCAGCGGGGGAGCCGTCGGAGCATCCGCTTGACCCGGACTTCCGCGGCGAGGAAGCTCCACTCCCTGGCCCGCGAGCTTCGTTCCCCGGCCCGCGAGCGTCGCTCCCCAGCCCGCAAGCTTCGTTCCTCGGGTCACGAGCTTCGCTCCTTGGGTCACGAGCTTCGCTCCCCGGAGCGCGAGCTTCACTTTCTAGAGCGCGAGCTTCGCTCCTCGGATCCCGAGCTTCCCTTCCCGGTCCGCGAGCTTCGTTCCCCGGCTCCTGTGGCTTGGATTCGTGGATCCGCGCCACGGGATCCCGCCCCTGTGGAAACCGCCACGACTCCTCGACAAAGAACCCCGACTCCTGAGCGACGGGACCGCGCTCCTGAGCCAAAGGAGCGCGCAAGGAACCTACGGAATCCGGTCAGCGAGCCTCGCCCGCGCGCGAGCAAACGAAGGAAGCGCATGCCCGACGCTCAGTTCCGAGCGCCCGGCCTTCGCGACCCCGACCCCGACCCCGACCTCGACCCCTATCGCGGCTTGCGCTGGAACGCCGGCACATCCCAGTCGTGATCGAGACTGGGAAAGGTGTCTTGCGACGCCGAGGCGCGCGAGACGGGCGCCCGGGACGGCGCCACGGAGACCGGGATACGCGACTCGGACGCGTACGTCTGCTGGGGGATGCCCGAGCGGCGCGCCGCAGAGGCGGGCACTTCGCTCGAGGCGCCGCGGGGGGCGGACATCGGGGGGGCCAAGCGGGAGCCCGACGAAGAGGGGTGCGATGAGTTGAACGAGGACATCGTCTGCGGCGCCATCGACTGCCGCGAGGCGGGGACCTCGACGGCCATCTCGCGCTCGCCATCGAACCCGGTCGCGATGACGGTGACCTTCACGTTCTCGCCCAGCGTCTCGTCGATGCTGGCGCCGAAGATGATGTTCGCGTCCTCGTGAGCCTGTTCCTGCACGAGGCTGGCGGCCTCCTGGATCTCTCTCATCTTCAGGTCGGGGCCGCCGACGATGTTGATGAGGACCCCCGTGGCGCCCTCGACGCTGATGTCGTCGAGCAGCGGCGAGGTGACGGCCATCTCAGCCGCGAGGCGCGCCCGGTTCTGACCCTTGGCGACGCCGGTGCCCATGAGCGCGCGGCCCATGTGGCTCATCACCGTCTTCACGTCGGCGAAGTCGACGTTCACGATGCCGCTCTGGGTGATGAGGTCACTGATGCCTTTGACGGCCTGGTAGAGGACTTCGTCGGCCTTGCGGCAGGCGTCGATGAAGGTCAGGTCGTCGTCGCCCAGGAGGACCAGCTTCTGGTTGGGGATGGTGATGAGGGTGTCGACGTGCTCGGACAGCATCGCGAGGCCCAGCTCTGCGCGCCGCGCGCGCTGTCGGCCCTCGAAGATGAACGGCTTGGTCACGACGCCGACGGTGAGCGCGCCTTCTTCGCGCGCGATCTGGGCGATGATGGGCGCCGCGCCGGTGCCGGTGCCGCCGCCCATGCCGGCGGTGACGAAGACCATGTCGGCCCCGCCGATCAGCTCCTTGATGCGCTGGACGTCCTCGAGGGCCGCCTTGCGCCCCTTCTCGGGATCCGCGCCCGCGCCCAGGCCTCGAGTGATGTTCGAGCCGATGGGCAGCTTCGTGGGCGCCGCGTTGGCGTTGAGCGCCTGCGCGTCGGTGTTGACGACGATGAACTCCACGCCTTCGAGGCCGAAGTTGATCATCGTGTTGA
>Ga0302325_10012111_pt1 | contig 18540 bp, 16 predicted proteins | sample Palsa_T0_2_FD_201948 | JGI IMG/M metagenome (GOLD analysis project Ga0302325, IMG submission 201948) | Peat permafrost microbial communities from Stordalen Mire near Abisko, Sweden - Palsa_T0_2 | ecosystem: Environmental > Terrestrial > Soil > Palsa > Peat permafrost | place: Sweden: Abisko...
GAAGCGCTCCATTTCCACAATGTTGAAGACATTGATGCCCATATGCGTCATATGGGGCCGGATTGTTGGCCCTGTCTGCTGCATGGTTTCCTCCCCGCGCGATATGCAAAGATACGGTCGCTGTTGATACTGACGATAGCAAACACACTAATTAGACGGGAGATCAAGCTTAAATGTTTTCCTTGATGACGCTCAGAGTTGGGCAGAAGGCCACACCGGCATTGTACGTCGAGGGACGCTATTGGGCGCTGGCCGACGTGGCGCCACAGTTACTGCAGCCGACGCCGACGCGCGGCCTGATGAACGTGTTCGAGAACTGGGAGCATGCCGAAGGCGTGCTGCTTGAGGTCGTCCAGGCGCTTGAGTCGGGGAAGCTGACCAAGGCGCCAATACCCGCGCCGGCCCGCGCCGACGATTTTCTTGCGCCGCTCCAATATCCCAACAAAGTCGTTCTGGTCGGAGCCAACTACTACGACCATATGCATGGTGACGCCGGGCGCACGGAATTCAACAAGGAGGCGAACATTCCGGTGTTCTTCCTCAAACCGCCGACCACCACACTGGTCGGTAGTGGCAAGAGCGTGCACTATCCTTCCCAAACAGCGAAGTTCGACTACGAACTCGAAATGGCGGCGGTGATCGGCAAGCGCGTGCACCGTCTGACCCTTGATAACGCAATGGATTCCGTGGCGGGCTATACCATCGCGATCGACCTGTCGGCGCGCGACTGGCAGCGCCATCCGAAGCACCTGGTCAAGTTTGACCTGTTCGGCGGCAAGGCCTTCGACGAAAGCTGCCCAATTGGGCCGGGTATCGTGCCCGCGCGCTTCGTTGACCATGCCAACCTGCCGCTAAAGCTCTGGCTCAACGGCGACCTTAAGCAGAACGGCAACACCAAGGACATGATCTGGTCGCTGCCGGAACAATTGGTCGGTATCACCGAGCACATGACTCTGGAGCCAGGCGATATCGTATCGACCGGTACGCCCGCCGGAGTGGGCTTGCGCACGCAAAGCTTCATGAAAGTGGGCGACAAGATCGATGCCGAGGTCGGCCCGCTGGGACACCTGAGCGTAGAAATCATTGCAGCAGAAGCAAATTAGGATCGGGAGAGTCGATAATGAGCGATAGCAAGGAGATCATGGCGCTCGAGCATGCTCGGCGCCGCGCGATGATTGACGCGGATGTGGCGAAACTGTCGGGACTGTTCGCCGACGATCTATTGTGGATTCACGCCTCCGCCAAGCCCGATTCCAAGGATGCCCTGCTCGACACGATCGCGACGGGTAAGACGAAGTATCTGTCAATTGAGTGTTCGGGTGAGAGCGTGCGGTTCTATGGCGAAACCGCGATCGTAAGCGGGATTGCGGACATGAAGGTGCAACTCGCCGGTGAGGATCGGGTCCTGCAGAATCGCTTCACGATCGTGTGGGCGCATCTCGCCGGCGGATGGAAAGTCGTCAGCTGGCAATCGACCACCGTCCGAAAACCGTAAAAGTCGACCGTCCGTCCGATAAACTCAAAAGTCTCGATTAGATGGGCGAGTCAATCCGGGTACAGATATGCGCCTGAGTCCCTCTCGGATCCTCGGTGGGACAATACTCGCGGTCGTTCTGGCGAGTGCGAGTTTCCTCGGCGGATGGCATCTAAGCCGCAGGCCCATAGGCTCTGGTCAGCCTGAATACCTCAAACTGACTGGAGATGCCGATGAGCAAGTTCGTCAGGAAGTCCTGGTGCCGCTAAGAGCGTTTCAGGCCGGCTATACCAAGAGAGACCCTTCGTCGATCAGCTCGTTCATGGAACAACTTTTTCCGAAGGATCAGGTGAGCGTGCTTTTAGGCACCGACCAGGGAGAAAGTATTAATGGCTATCAGCAAGTCAGCGAATTCATAGCAAATGACTGGCGATCCTGGGGGAATGTCCAACTCCAGGTTGACGATGCGGTGGTCTGGGCTGCGGACGACGTAGCCTGGCTCGTGACCGTAGGCACCGTGGGCGGAGGAACCGCGGCCAAGCGCGGGATTCGCTTCTCTGCCGTGCTGACCCGAAGTAACGGCCGCTGGCTATTCCGCTATATACAGTTCGAATGGGATGACACACCCGAGAAACTTTCAGGGCTGCTGCGCCGATCGATCCTCGGCGAACCTGCCAAGCCGTAAGCCGAAATTATTCAGGCTTAAATGTTCCACGGATCGATGTCAGCAGGGATTATAGTTTATCACCAGCGTGGTGCCTTTCTGAGTCGTCGTCGTGCCACCTTTATAGGAGCCGCAATTGAACGTCACCGTGCCGCCGCCGCTAATCGTCAGATTGCCGGTGCCTTCGATGTTGCCATTAAACGTGATGCGGTTCGCACCCTGTCCGAACGCCTGACCGCTGTCATTTAATTTTCTTCTTTGCTGCCTCCGCGGCTTCCAAAGCATCGCGAAACAATTCGTTCTTGGGGTCGAGCGCGATCGCTTGCTGATACTTCGCAATGGCCCCGGTGTAGTCCTTTTTAGACATGAGGGCGTCGCCCCAGGTGTCGAAGGCTAAGGCAAATTTGGGGTCGAGCGCGATGGCCTGCTGATACTTCGCGATCGCCCCGTCGTAGTCCCGCTTGCTATCGAGAGCGCCGCCCCAGCGGATGTACGTATCGGCAGATTTGGGGTCGAGCACGAGCGCCTGCTGAAACTTCGCGATCGCCCCGTCGTAGTCCTGGTTGTCATACAATGCGACGCCCCAGTTGCTGTAGGCGAAGGCAGATTTGGGGTCGAGCGCGATGGCCTGCTGATACTGCACAATCGCTCCGTCGTAGTCCTGCTTCTCATAGAGGGCGCGGCCCCAGTTGTTGTAGGCAGGGGCAGATTTAGGATCGAGCGCGATCGCGTGCTGGTATTTCGCGATCGCTCCGTCATAGTCCCGCTTGCCATCGAGCGCTTTGCCCCAGTTGTCGTAGGCAGGTCCGAATTTGCGATTGAGCTCAAGCGCCTTCTGACACTTCGCGATGGCTCCCGCGTAATCCTTTTGATCGGCGAGGTCTGTCGCCCAGCCGCTGTAAATATAGGACTTCACGCGCGGCGCGCATTATCGCCTCATCGGGACTGCGAACCCACCATCGGGGTCCAGCGAGGAAGACTTTCCCCTCCAATGTCGTGGCGCAAGAGCAGTAGGAAGTAAATCTTCTAAAAGCCCGATTGCTGAGGCCAGGGAGACTTTGGCTTCGGGGATCTCAATATCGGGCGATGGCCCGTTTGCCTGGATGGATCTGTCCTTGCGCGCGATAGTTCGGGTAGCTTCTTCTATCCGGCCGATTTCATCGGCCATTCTATTCGCGGCTCCCAATCCCGTATAACCACCGTCTTCCATAGCCTTCGGTAGGATGACGGGGTCAATTAAGATCGGCCGCCTCCACATATCGACGGCTACCTTCGAAACGACGGCTCCCACCAAGAAGATTACGAGGGTGTATCCAATGAACAGGGTCGTCTTGTCCAACAGGCCCAAGAGACCCGTTCCGGGGTGCTGCTCAGATGGATCTGATTCATCAGCTTGTCTTAACTCTGTGGTCGCGCGGGCGCGTTTCTTCCCCGAACGTGTCCCCATGGATTCCCGTTATCACATCTGCAGGATTTGCTCCGAACGGTCCGGGAAAGCCCTCGCGCTCACGAATTTTGCTGACATTATCTGGCGGGGATTGCGGTAGCGCGGGAGTATCACATGGTTCTGTCTGGTGACAGAGACGCGATCTCACTTTTCAGTCTTTGAGGACAATCAAATCCAAATGCGCGCGACCATAGGCGGGAAGTGACCTCAAAGCTAAGCGTTATGATGTACGTCAGGCAACTTGCGGTCCGTTATCGGCAGAACCAATGAGGTCGAATCGATTGCTCTAAACCCGGGACTAGCGATTCGAAAAGTGCGGAAAAAGATCTCGTCAGAAATCCTCGCCCGCGACCTTTTCGCCATCGATGTGAATGCGAAGCTTTATTCGGAACAGGCCGGAGCGGGCATAGACCTCTACGATGTGGATTTTTCCGCCTTCATCGATTGCGCCACGCATTATCGGCGTCCGAGAAACCGCGAAGGTATCGGTGTTGGTATCGACTACTTTCCCATCTATGTAGAGCCGGTTCTCGCCGGTGAGCATCTTGAGAGAGAATGCGGGCCCCCAGGAGTTTCTGGCGGCTATTTGATGGCCAAGAAATTCTGTCTTACATTCGGTGACAAACATGATTTTTCTTTCGTCGTCTCGATTCGGACCTCACCGGATGGGGTAATTTCTAGCGGCATTACGCCAGTAACGGCAAGCTCAAAATAGCCAAGGCTTCGGGCCGGCAACGCGGGTATCGAAGCTCGTCCCTTCCGCCTGCCGAATCGATGACGATGACAGAATAGTTATCCGTCGACCCCTCCAAGACCTCTCCTTCCGCGACCAATCTGCAGGCAACAATTCACCGCTCCGACTTAGCGTTGCCATAAACCGATAAAATCGATTGACTTGATCGATTAACTCGATTATTGATCGACCACAGAAAATCAAGGAGACCTCACATCGGTGGCGAATCGCTTCCAGATAGATTTCGACAAATCATCTCCCAAGACCTTGCCAGTACCGCCCGGCAGACGGCGCTCTCTTCCGAATCACCAGAAAAAGACGTCCCGCCGCTCTTCAAGATCTCTGCGGAATCTTGCCGTGTTTATCGCGCTGATCGGTCTTTTGGCACTCTCAGGGGGACTATTAGCCGGGGGATCCGCCCTCGCAGAATCGACAATCGCAAGGACCTCAGATGGCTCATTGGGTTCGCCCGAGCCCGATCGGACGCGTACCCCTCAAACGCTAATCGTGTGGGCGGGCGACGCCGCTCATAAGGCTCCCGACTTCATTGCGGTCGTTGATTTTGATCCGAACTCGCCGACCTATGGAAAAGTGCTCAGCACGGTTCCGATTCCGGGGCCCGGTGGCATTGGCAACGAACCTCATCACGTAGGTCTTTCCAGCGACGGCAAAACGCTGGCGCTCGGCGGTTTGCTAAGCGTTCTGCGCGATCAGGACCAGATTTTCTTCTTCGATGTCAGCGACCCACGGGATCCGGTGTTTCTTAGCTCCAACAATCCACCCCACGCGTCGATCGCCGACGAGATCGACGGCTTGGATCATGGAGGCTTTCTGGCGACTTTCATGGGATCGCCGGACGGGGCCAATCCGGGGCGCCTGGTGGAATATGATTCGAGCGAGAACTTCGTACAGGCCTGGCCGCTTGATCCTCCGAACGATGGTTTCGATCCACACGGACTGAGTATCGACGAAAAGCATAATCTCATCCTGACCAGCGATTTCATCTGCCCATTGCACACCCTGTATGTACCAGGCGGAGGTAAGGTCATCCTGCGCGGTTCGGTTCGAGTCTGGGATTTCAAAAAACGCTCGATCATCCGCAAGATCACGGTGGGTGCTCCGGGCAGTCCGGCCGGTACGATCGACGTCGCGCTAATCCCGCATGACCCCAAGCTGCGCGCTTATACAGCCGGGATGGCGGATAACAAGCTCTATCTGATCGATCCTCGGCGCGGCACCGCGACGCCAGTGTTCGACTTTTCATCCTTCACGGTTTCGAGCTTTCCGATATGGCCGCAGCTGTTTCGGATCAATCGCGCCGCTACCCGGCTGTTCATCACGCTGAACTACGACGGCCAGGCGGGAAAGGTGGTGCAGCTCAACATTGCAAATCCGGAACATCCGCGGTTCCTGAGTTCGGTTGATCTCGGTCTTGGATCGGGGCCGCACTATCTGGCTCTGACCAAAGACGAGAAGCGACTGGTGGTATCGGACTATTTTCTGAAGGAAGACCTCGTCCCCGGGGGAGTTGTTCAGGCCGACGGCGATCATAAGGTGCACGTGATCAAGGTAGAAGCGAACAGTATCGCTCTCGACCCGCACTTCGACCTCGATTTCAACCGCGATATCAGCACGGGACCCGCGCGTCCCCATGGCCTGGTGGTGTTTCCGCCCCATAACGATTAGCGCGCGGACGCCGGCGTCCGAAGGCGTCGCCGAAGTCAGTCAGGTCGTGCCGAGAGGTTGTACGATGACGAAGACCGCAATTACCCTGATGATTATTGTTATTGTAATCTCAGTCTCGACGGCGGCTTCCGTTTTCGCCGCTGACACCGACCGACTGGCTACATGTGTAGCGGTTTCGGACCAGAACGAGGCTGAGGCGAATAGTCGCGGCCCGGAAGCATCGCCGGAAAAGAGAGTAGAGATTGTTGATAGGGATCCAACGGATAAGGATCAAACGCGGGCGAAATCAACTGGGCAGGTGCCTACAATCGCAGGCGATGGATACAATGATAACGGGCTCACCCGGAGTCAATTATCAGCGAGGACGTATCGACACTGCCTGGAATCCGAGTGAGACTTAGAAACCTGGCCTGTTTCGCGATCGTACTCGCGTATGCTCTCTCGATCGCCCCGCTGCGATCGTTCGCGCAGTATCCACCGCATCCGACTACCAGCGCCGCGATCACGTCCGCCGATCTCTCGGCGCGTGACAAGGCGATTTCCGACGATTCGTTCCAGGGGCGCGGTCCGGGGACGGTCGCTGGCGAGGCCGCCGCGGACTGGATAGTCGACGAGATGAAACGTATCGGCCTGCGCCCCGGTAATCACGGCAGCTATGTTCAACCCGTGCCGGCGGTGACTATAACTCTCGACGCCGCCAGGTCCGCGTTCACCTTCAACACGCCCCATGGCGCGCTGACCCCAGAGTTTCCGGACGAGGTTGTCTATTGGAGTCCGCGATTCGCGACGGACACCGTCAATGTCCTCGCGTCGTCATTGATCTTCGTTGGCTATGGTGTCGTGGCGCCGGAATACAATTGGAATGACTACGCCGGAGTCGACGTTAAAGGGAAAACGGTCGTGATTCTTATCAACGATCCAGGCAATGAAGACGCTCATCCGGACCCGAGTTTTTTCAAGGGCAAGGCGATGACTTACTACGGCCGCTGGACTTATAAGTTCGAGGAAGCGGCGCGCCAAGGTGCGGCGGCGGCCATCATCGTGCATGAGACGGGACCGGCAGCCTACGGATGGCAAGTCGTGCGCAATTCGAATTCCGGCGCCAGGTCGTGGCTCGATGCGGCCGACCAGAACTCGAGCAAGGTTCCGATCGAGGGTTGGATCACGCTCGATACGGCGCGCGACCTCTTCAAGCGATCGGGGCTCGATTACGATTCCCTCAAAGCGGATGCCAACCGCCGTGGATTCAAGGCAGTGCCGCTGGCCGGAGAAACGCTGACCGTTCAGGCACACTCGACGATAACTCATATAATTTCGCGCAACCTGGTCGGCCTCGTACGCGGGAACAAGTATCCCAACGACTATGTCCTATATACGGCTCATTGGGATCATCTTGGCGTCAAGCCGGACGTCGCGGGGCCGGACAAGATTTACAACGGGGCGGTCGACAATGGGCTCGGTGTTTCGAGCATCCTGGAAATCGCCGAAAAGTTCACCCATAACAAGTCGCGTCCGCGGCGGTCGATCGCGTTCATTTGCTGGACGATGGAGGAGCAGGGACTGCTGGGATCCGAGTATTTTGCGGAGCATCCGATTTGGCCGCTCAATCATATCGTGGGTGGTATCAACCTCGATGCAAATATCCCCGAAGGACGCGCACACGATCTCGTGATCGTCGGCAAGGGCTCGTCGCAACTCGAGGACCTGCTCGCAGAGGTGCTAAAGAAACAGAATCGCGTGCTGACGGCTGATCCTGAGCCCGAAAAAGGTCACTACTATCGTTCGGATCAGTTCAGCCTGGCGAAAGTCGGCGTTCCGATGCTCTCCCCGGGCGGAGGCTACGATCTCATCGACGGCGGGACGGCTGCCGGGCAGGCGGCGCGCGACGATTACCGAAACCATCGCTATCACCAGCCTTCCGATGAGTGGAATCCCAATTGGGATCTGTCCGGGCCGATCGAAGATCTCGACGCGTATTATGAATTCGGCCACGAACTTGCCAACAGCAACCTCTGGCCTGATTGGTATCCCGACGACGAATTCCGTGCGATTCGCGACAAATCCCGTCCGATTCTCGATAAATCAACGACCGTAAACTGAACTTAGCGGCCCGGCGGCAGCCTCGAGCCATTTGTATTGTCTCAATTAATCGAGTAAATCAGTCGAGTAACCTGATTAATATGGTCGATCCCGTGCCAAGCTTAATAAATCCAACCCTTAAGCAGCGCCTCTCGGTTTTCGACTCTTTATCGATCGTCGCCGGAACAACGATCGGTTCCGGAATCTTCGTAGTGTCGGCCGGGATCGCGCGTGACGTTCGTTCGCCAGCACTCCTGTTGCTGGTGTGGATCGCCGCATCATTGATGAGTCTGACTGGCGCGCTGACGGTTGCGGAGTTGGCGGCGATGATGCCGGTCGCAGGAGGGCAGTACGTTTTCCTGCGCGAGTCCTACGGCGGATTGTGTGCCTTCCTCTTTGGCTGGACGATCGTGGCGGTCGTGCATACCGGTTCGGTGGCGGCGGTCTCGATAGTTTTCGCCAAATATCTCGCGGTGTTGATTCCGGAGATTCATTCGCAATGGCGGCTAGGCTTTGTGACTTTCCAGGGCGAGCGGATGGTCTCGATCGGGCTGATCACCATGCTGACCTTGGCAAACGTATGGGGCCTGCATGCGGGCCGCGCCGTGCAGAATCTGTTCACGGTCGCGAAGGTCTCCGCGCTGATTCTGATCGCGATTCTCGCCCTCGCGATTTTGCCGAATCACGCGGCGCTTCATGCGAACTTCGGCAGCCGCGAGGCATTTCTGGGGCATGGCGGATTGTCGTTGGCAATTTTGCCGGCCTTTGGCGTCGCGATGATCGGCGCGATGTTCTCGTTTGGAGGGTCGGAAAATCTGATCGCGCTCAGCGCCGAAGTGCGCAGCCCCGGCCGCTCTCTGCCGTTCGCGTTGATCACGGGAGCGGGCGTGGTGGTCGTCCTTTACCTGCTGATCAATCTGTCCTACATGGCGCAGCTCCCTTTGGTTGGGAATTCGGCCGCCCGTGATGCGTTCGGCCGCGGAATTGCGGGAGCCCAATCGGATCGCGTAGCCGCCGCGACGATGCAGGTGATGTGGGGCTCGACCGGTGCCGCGCTGACGGCAGTACTGGTGATTATCTCGACGCTCGGATGTCTCAACGGATTGATCCTCGGCGGCGCGCGGCTGATGTTCGCGATGGCCCATGATCGCGTCTTCTTCCGAATCGCGGCGCGTCTCAACGCCGCGTCGGTGCCCGGATATGCGCTCGCACTCCAGGCCTTCTGGGGAGCGCTGCTGGTCTTGTCGGGCGACTTCAGCGACCTGCTCAACTACATGGGCGGCGCGGGTTCCCTGTTCAGCGTGCTGGGAATCGCTGCGGTCTTCGTGATGCGATTCAAACATCCGCAAGCGCCGCGTCCCTACCGCGCATGGGGCTATCCATGGGTGCCGACGCTGCATCTGCTGGGATCCTTGGCCATTTTTATCGATCTGCTGCTGGTCAAAACGAGATACAGCGTATTCGGCCTGGTGACCGTTTCGTGCGCGATTCCGGTTTATTTCTGGCGCAGGAGACGCAACCTGAAGTTCGAAAATCGCGACCTTGAAACTGCCGCCGGACTCGCGCCCGCGTTTGCGAGAACGAATCGGGCCGAGACGGTTTGACGCCGCCGACGCTGGAGCATGGCTGGTTCGACACCTTCTTCACGAATAACCGGAGCCCGAAAATGAAAAGAAAAATCTGGCTGAGCGCGATCACAATGAATAGTTCGGGGCACATTTCACCCGGACTGTGGGCGCATCCGCGCGACGAGTCCGCCGATTACACGGACCTGGAGTATTGGACCGAGCTCGCCCGGACACTTGAGCGCGGCAAGTTCGACGCTCTTTTTCTGGCCGACGCGACCGGTATCCACGACGTATATCGCGGCAGTGCCGACGCCGCTCTTGCGCAAGGCGTTGGGGCACCGATCAACGATCCGTTCCTCGTCGTTCCTGCTATGGCTGTGGTAACGGATCATCTGGGGTTCGGGATCACGGGCACCGTGACCTATGAACCGCCGTATCTGTTCGCACGACGGATAACTACGCTCGATCATCTGACCAAGGGACGGATCGCCTGGAATATCGTCACCGGGTATCTGGACAGCGCGGCCAAGGGAGCAGGACTGCTAAATCAATCCTCGCACGATGATCGCTATGACGTCGCGGACGAATACATGGAAGTCGTTTACAAGCTCTGGGAAGGGAGTTGGGAAGACGACGCCGTCGTGCGGGACAAGAAAAATCGTGTATTCGCCGATCCAGCGAAAATTCATAAGGTGCAACACAGCAGCAAGCATTTTCAGCTCGACGCCTATCATCTATCCGAACCTTCGCCGCAACGAACTCCGGTCCTGTTCCAAGCCGGTGCGTCGAACCGCGGCGTCGATTTCGCAGCTAAACATGCGGAAGCCGTATTCATCACCGGTCCTTCCAAGAACGTTGTGAAGGCCCGGGTCGACGATGTGCGAAAGCGCACGGCTGCCCTCGGCCGCGACCCCCTGGCAACACTGATCATTACTCTGATGACGGTAATTCCCGGGCGAACCGACGAAGAGGCATTGGCGAAGTACGAGGACTACCAGCGATACGCCGATCTCGAGGGGGCGCTGTCGGTCTTCGGAGCGTGGACCGGTATCGATTTTTCGACTTACGATTTCGACGCGCCCCTGGAGTACATCGAAAGCAACGCCATCCAATCAAGGATCGCCGACTTTACCGACGACAACAGCAGAGCCTGGACCGTGCGCGAGGTCGGTAGATTCATGGAAATCGGTGGACCGGCGCCAATTATCGTAGGATCGGCGGAGCGCGTCGCCGACGAGTTAATCGGCTGGGTCGAGGAAACCGGTATCGACGGATTCAATCTTGCCTATGCGTTGAGTCCGGAAAGTTACATCGACTTTGTCGACCTGGTGGTGCCGGAATTGCAACGCCGAGGAGTTTACAAACAGGATTATGAAGCCTCAACGTTGCGTGAGACATTGCGCGGACCCGGGCAAGCAAGATTGCCTGAAGATCATCCGGGAGCGCAGTTTCGCGCTGCGCCGGTTCAGGCGCCGCAACGTAAGATTGCTTAGCCTCGAGGCGGCGATTGTCAGGGACGAAATACTCGCCCCTTCATTTAGTGTGTGATAACGATAAAAATTAAGAACCCTGTCTGCCAGGATTCGGTGTTACAAACCAGGAGGCATGCTATGGACCAGCTCAAGGCTGTCGAAGAACACGTTACCGGAGTTAGGGAGAGAGTCGCGTCAGCCTACGTGCCTTCGCTCCAGCTCACCAAAGGACAGCTGCCACCGATCGCAGCGAACGGCGGTCTATCTTACATGTCGTTGGATCGAGATGGTGACGCGGGCACCGTCGCGGCGACCGAGGCGGCGCTGCGTCAGCTTGCGGAGGGGAAGGGACAGGCGATTATAGACCAGATCTACAATGCGCCTCCCGGCCCGATAGAAACCAAGTGGGGGCTCGGGTTTCGCACCTATGAAGAATGCCTGGAATATATTCGGGCAAAAAAGATCGAAGCCCCGCCAGGCGGCGTCGCGCTTCCGCTGCGCTACACCATCTACGAGCAGCCGTCCTACTCGATAGTCCCGTCCAACGCGCTCTGGCGTGACCCGGCGCGCGAGGCCGATGCCAAGGCGTTGCACAACGAAGAGCAAAACATCGGGCGCCGATGCCTCTATTTCCCGCAGATACTGCGCGACGCGCGACGAATCGGGGAGTACTATCCGGGTCTCTCGCCCAGCAGTCCCGAATGCATGGACAAGCTTGGCGTCTCGCTGGCGCACATCGAGTCCAAGTGCAAGAACTTTTACGATGCGGCTGAAGTGGAGCGCGTATTCTACCCCGAGATTGAGAAGCTACTCCTGGAATTTTTCCCGGACGCGACCGACGCCTTTGTCTACAACCACGACGTCTTCGATAAGGACTACAAGGGCGACCGCACGGAAGACCAGGACGGCAAGAACCCGGGCGTGAACGCCAACTACGCCAACATCGTGCACAACGACCTGAATGACAACAGTGGGCGCGTACGCTGCCGCGAGCTGCTGACGAAGAACCTGCGCAACTTCGGACGCCAGCATCACTATACGGAGGCGCAAGCCGACGCGAAGATGTCGCGGCGGTTCGTGTCGATAAACCTCGCCAAGCCGATGGAAACCATCCGCCAGAATCCTTTCGTGCTCTGCGCGTGGCCCTCTTTCGCTGACCAGCCGTATATCAACAACTATCGTGTCTACGACGATCGTGTCGGCGAGACCACCCGCTTCACCTACCGCCCGAATCACGAGTGGTACTGGTTTCCGCAGCAGAAGCCGACGGAGGTCTCGATGCTCAAGTGCTATGACTCGATCACCGACGGCTCGGTCTCGCGGTGGTCGTTCCATACGGCTGCTGTCGACCCGACGGCGCCCGCCGACGCACCGTGCCGGCGCAACGTCGTCGTCCGGTCGTATATCTTCTTTTAAAGCGGGCAACGACTTCCAAAAAGGAAACGACGCAGCGGCGCGAGCCGCTGCGTCGTTTCAGCTACGGACGGTTGACGGTCGTTGCGCGCGCTAATCCCACTGCGCAGGCACGGCTTGCGCCCGCTGATGGGTCAGCAATTTAGCCCGGCGCGCTTGCTCCTCGGGCGAGATCGTAGCTGGATCCTCGCGATATTCGGGTCCCGCGGCCATCGCTTTTTTTACTGCCGGCCGCTCGCCGATCAGATCAAGCCATCGTTTGACGTTGGGAAATTCGCCCAGCTCGAGATCGCGGACTTTCCAGATAGACGCCCAAGGGTAGTTGATTATGTCGGCGATGGTGTATTGGCCTGCTGCCAGGTACTGCTTCTTATGCAGGCCCAAATTCAGCACGCCGTAGATGCGATTGACTTCGTTGTTGAAACGCAGCAGCGCATAAGCGTTATCGCCGTTTTTGGGATCTTCCGAGGCGCGGCGAAAATGCCCCTGTTCGCCCATCTTCGGTCCCTGGTTGCCCATCTGCCAATAGACCCATTGGATGACGTCAAACTTTTGATGCAGTTCTTGCGGCCAGAACTTCCCGCTTTTCTCGGCCAGGTATTCCAGGATCGCGCCGGATTCGAAGATCGTGATGGGAGCGCCGCCGCCCTTTGGCTCGTGATCTACGATCGCCGGCATCCGGCCGTTGGGTGAAATCTTGAGAAACTCCGGCGTGAGCTGATCGCCGCGTCCAATGTTAATCGTCTTGATGTTGTAGGGGAGGTTAAGTTCCTCGAGCAGGATGGTAACCTTTTTCCCGTTTGGGGTTGGCCAGAAATATAGATCGATCATTTGGTTCTCCTCTTTTACGCGGGAGCCGGATCCGGCCGCAGCCGTTCGGACGGCCGGCGCTCTGCGTCCGTCCGCCTGAGACATCATGCGATCCTTTTAGACCATGTAATAGGACCCATATAAATTGATACTGCAATCGGCGCCATGATACAATTAAAAGTCAATCGAATAAGTCGATTAAAGTATTCCCTTGTAAAATGCGGGTGCCAGAGGAAGTCTCTTTAAGAACTGGCGCGAAAATTCTGGAATTTCGTCTGTATTATGTTGATTGCCGGCCGAGACAGTATTCGCGGGTGGCTGCGAGCATTTCCAGCCTTGCCCACAACTCCAATCTTGATAGTCGGCGGCCTTCTGATGTGGGTGGGCATAGCGCGCGCACAAGTCAGCTATGACAATGGCCTCGATACGGTGTTCGCTCATTCTTCCACTTCTCCACTTTGGGTCTCTGGACAGGTCAATTCCATCTTTCAATGGAATCCGCGCTTTCCCGCTCAGTACAGTGGCACCAACAGTTTTGTAAACGCTTCGAAGGCTGCGGACACCGTGGTCTTCACCCTGTACACGGGACTCCAACTGACACGAACGACGGAAATCCTCGTCGACGGCGAGAGCGCCGGCGGGAGTCCCTTGAGCGATGCACTTGGTCTCGGAGGTTTCACGAACGAGGATGCTCAACGCGACCCGTCGCTGGCCTGGACGCCCTATTTTGCCCGAGCCGAGATTCATCAGGTGATATCCTTGGGTAGTGAGACGGATTCGGTCGAGCGGACTCCCTTGTCGTTACTCACGACGTTGCCGTCGCGCCGGATCGATTTATATGCAGGTGAGTTTACCCTCTCCGATTATTTCGACAGTAATGCCGTCGCCGGCAATGACCATATGCAGTTTATGAATTGGGCTGTCGACGATACTGGCTCTTATGACTACGCTGGGGATACCCGCGGCTACACTTGGGGCGGGGTGATCGATTTCGTCGACCGCTGGTGGACCTTCCGCTTCGGTGAGGTACTCAATTCGAAAAGACCCAATGGAATCACCCTGCAAAAGAATCTGCAGGATGCGCATTCGGAGAATTATGAGCTGGAATTCCAGCCGGCCCTTCTGGCCGGCAGAGATACCGATATACATTTTCTGGGATTTACTAACTTCGGGAATTTCGGCGACTTTCATCAGGCCAACGAACTTTTTCTTGAAGGGAAGACTTCGACACCGGACATAAACGCACATCCTCAGCAGGTCGCGCTGAAGTATGGATTCGCTTTCAACGCCGAGCAGGATTTAACCGAGTATCTGCGGGGATTCGTTCGTGCCGGATGGAGCGATGGCCAGCAGCAAACGTGGGAGTATGCCGAGGTGGATCAATCGATCGCTTTCGGCGGTGATCTTCAGGGTACTCTGTGGCACCGTCCTCGCGATAAGTTCGGCGTGGCCTTCGTCGGCAACGGTATCGCCAATGATCATCGTAAGTATCTGTCGTTGGGTGGTTTAGGACTGAATCTGGGCGACGGCGCACTTGATTACGGCGCCGAGAAAATCATGGAAACTTATTATAACTTCCCGATCCCGATCCACAATGGACTCTTTGCGGCCCTCGACATTCAGTATATCGACAATCCTGGTTACAACCGCGCCCGCGGTCCGGTGCTCGTTGTCAGCACGCGAATCCATATTGAGTTATAGGTAATGGAATTTCGCGCTGCCCGATGAACGCGGCAGCGCACGCGGCGGTTGAGAATAGCTGAAGCGCGAATCTACGCGACAATCTCATTTCGTGCCGAATCTGCTATAGAGCCGGCTAACCGGCTTTCCTGTTCCGCTTGAGCCTGGGCCACCTTGCGAAGCGGTAGCAAGCCGTTGCCGACCGCCAATAGTCCGCCCAATTGATTGAAGACCATCGAGTGCATGACGCCGAAGCCGGCAAAAAACGCGCCGCCGACGCAGATTAGATTCGGAATCAGGATCAGTCCCCAGCTCCAGTTGATATTACGATGAAGATCGCGGGAGATATCCTGTAACTGAAGAAGTTTATTCAGGCTATCTTCCATGAATACGACCTGCGCGGTATCGGTAGCGACGCTGGATGCGCCGCGCAGCGAAATCGAGACATTGGCTTTTTTCAGAGCGATCGAGTCGTTGATGCCGTCGCCGACGAAACAGACTGTTCTTCCCTCATTTTGGAGAAGCTCAACATACTTAGCCTTGTCTTGCGGCAGGACTTCGGCGAAATAGCGGTCCATCCCGAGCTTTCCAGCGAGCTTGCGTGTAGGCAGGTCGTGATCGCCGGAGATGATGGCGAGATGTTTCGCTCCCCGCGCACGCAGACCGGCAATGACTTCTTCGGCCTCGGGGCGATCGGCGGCGATCATTTCGATCGCACCGCCGAGCGCGCTGTCGACGCCCACCATGATAAGCGAGTGGCCGTCGCCATGGACATCTTCCATCAGCTCGCGCAATTCCGACGGCAGGCGGATACCCTCGTGCTCCATGAAGCGGGCGCTGCCAACCCGAACCGTATGACCGCCGACCTCGACGGTGATTCCATAGCCCACGCTGTATTTCGAATCGTCCGTTTCAGCCATAGGCAGTCCAAGCGCTTTGAACTTGTCCAGGATCGCTTTGGCGATAGGATGACTGAATTTATTTTCCGCCGCCGCCGCCCATTGCAGAATTTGCACGTCGGAATACGGTCCGAATGTCAGTACGCGGCCTACTTCGGGGCGCTCGCGCGTCAGGGTGCCGGTTTTGTCAAAGAGAAACGTATCGACATCGCGCATCAGTTCAAGCGCCCGTCCGTCCTTGACCAGAATCCCTTTCTGCGCGCATAGCGTCAGCGACGTGAGCATTCCGATCGGCGCCGCCATCCGAATGCCCGTTCCAAGGTCGCAATTGACGATAGCGATAGCGCCGTTGGGGCCGCCGGTGGCGAGGCCCAAGGCCCCGAACGCCAGCGTCGGTATGACGGCTTTGTCGGCCAGTTCCTCTCCGCGCGATTGGGAGCGCAGTCTGTAACCCGCCGTATCGTTGAGGATCTGGGCGAGCTTGGCGGAAGTCGTATCGTCACCCGCGCTGGTGACGGCCACGTAAATTTTGCCGGCGATCAAAACGGTGGACGCAAAAACCTTGTCGCCTTTGATCTTTTCGGCAGGGGCGGATTCTCCGGTCAGCGTATGCTGATCGATCATCGCCATCCCTTCGGTCACTTCGCCATCGACGGGGACCGTCTCTCCGGTATGAACCACGATGATGTCGTTGACCTTGAGTTTCTCAAGCGGTGTCTCGACCTCGTTCCCGTCGAGATGCAACCAGACGAATCGAGGCTGCTTGCCAAAGACGTTCAGAAGCATCTTCTTGGAATGGTCTTCGGTCTTTTGAACGAGTTTGCGCGCGACGCTCAGACTCCAGGCCAGCACAGTCCCGGCAAAAATCTGGCCGGTGGCCAGGCACGCAACGACGACGATAGCGTCGAGGACGTCTACTCCAAGGCGTTTCTCATTGACTACGACGTTATAGGCGTTTTTGAAGCTCGGTATGGCCGAATAGAGAAACACGGCAGAGCCCAGAGGCGTCAGCGCGGGAAACATGAATCGACTGGCGGCTGCAAGACCGACAGACGCGGTGCAAATGGGCAAGTCCAGATCGACCGGCGTCCGGGCGACGTCTCCCGAATCACGCAAAACATCATCGAGGATCTTTATGAGCTGATGTTTCTGAATCTTCCTGGGATCGTAATAGATAAGGACGGTGGAAGTGAGGTCATTGGTGAAGTAACGTTCGACCCCCGCGGTGTTCATGAATTCGCGCTCGATCGCCTGGCACAGTTCCCGTTTGCGGTACAACACTGGATTATGCAAGCGGATGCGCCCATCGATCTCGTGTCTGATCGCCCAGCCCGAAAGCATCCGCCCATGACGACACAGCCGGACCACATTCTCTTTCGATTCGATGAAGTCTGACGGGAAGCCGAGCGGGTCCGATGTATCGGAAGGCGGTTTACCCTCGGAAAGAAAACGCGAGATCGTTTTTAACAGCGCGGGACCCGACGCGCTATCGTTTCGGAAGGAGATTTCCGCCCGATGTTTGCCGGCGTCAATCTCCACCTGGTCGACTTCCGGCGCAAGGAAGGCCCGCTCGAAAAACTCTCGAGCAAACGCGTTGCGCGGATCGGAAAACAGACTTCGGCTGACGAACTGAATCCGTCCGCTTCCGGGAAACAGAATCTGGAGGTCCGAATCCAATCCGCCGAGGTTCGTCGGATTTCGATTTTCCGCACGCGTCGCAGTCAGCTTCAGCGGGCGAGCGCGCGGCTTCGTTCGGGAGATCGGAGCAGGCTTGGCGCGCGCCGCACCAGATGACGCTATGGGCGGTGACATCGGCGATCAGGCACGGGATTTCGAGGTAGATAGTGAGCTAATTTTATTGCCTTGTGGCGTCGTATTACGCGTCGGCGTGACCGATAGAGCCGCAATTCGATTGCGGGCTTTATGCTCAGCCCGGCGATCTTCAAGCGCTTCCTTCCGTTGCAGCACGATCCGCGCGCCCGAGGCATAGATATCGCCAAGCGCGTCGCGGGCCGTCTCGACAAGACTCGTATAAAGTCGGCCGAGATTAGGCCAGGAATTCGCCCTCGAGTCGGAATTTTCGTCGAGTATCTCGAAAGTCCAAACGCGAGACGGCGCTTCTGGTTTTCCGTTTCGCACGGATAAAGGACGGCTCGTCATTGATGATGCTTGGGATAAGTCTGGGTGTGAATGTTTTGGATCAGTTAAATCTTTGCACAGATGAAAATCGGTCAAATATCGCCACTTGTCAGAATGACTGCGTTCATTCCTCAAGCTAGGCCAACCAAAATAATGAAAACTTCACAAATAAGTCAAGTAAATCGATAGATATTGACAAATTTGGCAACGACCCTGTTGATTAGGGCATAATTCGCCGGGATGATGGTCAACTGCGGCTGCAAGAGCACCCCAATAGAGCCAGACTGGAGACGCGATCGTCAGCTTGACCGGCAGAAGCAGTCGATGGTACGAAAGACTACTCTATAAATCGATTGATTTTATTGAGTAAAGACTTCGAGGCGTGACGCTACCTGTGCCTGAAACACCTTCTGTAACCCCAATACGTGCTGCAAGAGAAAAGGCGGGCGGCTCGACAGAAGCCGCATTGGCTCCAG
>Ga0302325_10012113_pt1 | contig 18538 bp, 12 predicted proteins | sample Palsa_T0_2_FD_201948 | JGI IMG/M metagenome (GOLD analysis project Ga0302325, IMG submission 201948) | Peat permafrost microbial communities from Stordalen Mire near Abisko, Sweden - Palsa_T0_2 | ecosystem: Environmental > Terrestrial > Soil > Palsa > Peat permafrost | place: Sweden: Abisko...
GCTCGATCCGGTACTGACCCAGGAGCTGTTCGACCGCCTGCGCAAGGACCAGGAGGCGGAATCGCGCCTGACCGTGCTGACCCCCCAGGAGCGCAAGGTCCTTGAGCTGATCGCCCTGGGCCAGTCGAATCGCCAGATCGCGGAGCAACTCTTCCTCGCCGAGGCCACGGTCAAGAACTACGTGTCGAGCCTGCTCTCGAAGCTCGGCATGCGCCGGCGCACCGAGGCGGCCGTCTACGCCGCCGTCCTCGCCGAGCGCAAGGCCTTCAATCCCAGGCCCTGAGCACCGGGATCCGGATTCCGCTCGCTACGCGACCTTTTCCCGGCGGTTGTCGTCGAGGGTCCGAAAGTCCACTCCGACCTCTCTGAGCTGGGCTTCCAGCCGCTCTCGCTCGACGAGTGGGTTCCCGAACCGGCCCGGCTCGGATTCGATGCCCATGGCGGTGCAGAGGCGGAGCAGCATGCGGTCGTGATCGAGCTCCAGCGCCAGGTCCTCGGCCATGATGTGCTCGCTTTCGTGCCCGTGCCCGGCCATACGTCGGCGGTACTGCAGGAGGATCACCACCAGCTCATCCCGTGAAACGGGCAGCGGCAGCGGGTCCACGTCACCACAGAGCTCGGCGAGCAACTCGCTGTAAATGGACATCGCCCATAATTTTGCAGGAATTGGGTTGGACCAATAGGGCCGATACTCCTGTTCCGTATAGAGCCGTAACTCCCTATCGGGCCGACGACCCCAATGGCGCCGCCCTGGGGCTAGCGCCGACCGACTCGGGTGGACCGGTCCGCCCGGGCGAGCACGTCCTCGGCCGACTCGGAATCCTCGGCCACGGCCACCCCCAGGGATGAGCTGAGGCGGATGTCCTGGCCTCCGACCGTCACCGGCTCGTCGAGCGTGCGCTGCAGCCTGCGCATCAGGGGCCCGACCACCTGCTCGTCGGTCACGGCCAGGACCACGACCAGCTCGCTTCCGCCCACCCGGCCGATGGTGTCCTCGGCCCGGAGCACCGAGGTCAGTCGGCGGGACATCTCGCCCAGAACGGTGTTCCCGGTCGTGTAGCCGAGGTCGAGGTTGATCTCGGCCAGGTTGTCCAGCTCGATGTGACACACGACGACCTCACCCCCGTGTCGCCGGCGCCGGACCAGAGCCTGGGTGAGGCGGTCGAGGAGGAGGAGCTTGTTGGCGAGGCCGGTCTGCGGGTCGGCCATGGAGAGCTGCCAGAGCTGGTCGTACTTCCCCCGCGCAGGCCCACCGGTCATCGGCGCCTCGGCCCCGACCGAACTGAACTCCCGCAGCATCGACTCGACGCTCCCGGCCCTACCGGCGCGCGCATCAGCGGAGCCCTCGTGGCCGGTGGGCTCGGACGGCGCCTCGGAACTCTCCGCGCCCTCACCGGAGCTGACCTCGCCAAGCTGCTTCTTGGCCTTTTTCACGCTGTCCCCCTCCGATACGGACCTCTCACTCTTATCGGAACGTCGAGGGCCCGAACAGAGCCGTAAGTCATCAGGTGGGATCCGGGCATTGCGCTGCCGGCTGGACAGCGGCGGCGGCGAGGTCGTTGGTTCCACCCCGGCCCGTCGTCCGCGGCGCGCTTCCCGAGGCCTGCGGGCGGCGCCGACACCCGCCTTGACCAGGGAGAAAGGAGCGGAATCCGGACCCGTTTGCGCGCTATCTGCGCTATCGTGAGATGCACGGCGCGCCGGTCCGCACGACGACCGACGTGTCCGATTCTGCCGCTGGGCCACCCGGCTCGGTGCCATCGAAACGCAACGAGGCCGACCCACGGAGCCACCCTCCCCAGCCGTGAAGACGAGCGCACCCGACCTCGGAACCGGCGCGAGCAGGCTCTGGTGACCGCACCGCCGACCATCGTGGTCGACACCGCAGGGCTCGAGGCGCTGGTCGCCGAAGTGGCGGCCCAGGACTCGTACGCCTTCGATACCGAGTTTCACACCGAGCGCACCTACGTGCCCGATCTGGCGCTGATCCAGATCGCCTGGGCCGGCAAGATGGCGCTCGTGGACCCGCTCGCGGTCGACCCCGCGCCGCTGGCCATCGTCTTCGGCGGCCCTGGCGTCGCGGTGGCCCATGCTGCGTCCCAAGACCTCGACGTGCTGATGGCGGCGTGCGGTGCCGTGCCCACGACGGTGTTCGACACCCAGATCGTCGCCGGGTTCCTCGGTCTCTCCACGCCCTCACTGTCCCGCCTGGTCGACCAGATGCTGGGCGTGTCACTGCCGAAGGCGGACCGGCTCTCGGACTGGCTCGTCCGGCCCATCTCGGACCGCCAGGTCACCTATGCCCTCAACGACGTCGCCTACCTGCTGGAGCTGCGGGACGTGCTGACCGAGCGGCTGCGGGCCCTGGGCCGGCTGGAATGGGCCCTCAGCGAATGCGACCAGGTGCTGGGAGACCGGGCACCGGCCCGAGTCCCCGAAGAGGCCTGGTGGAAGCTCGGCGACATACGGGGCATGTCCCGGCGCTCTCGAGCGGTGGCGCAGGAAGTGGCGGCGTGGCGCGAACGCACGGCCGCCGAGACCAACCGGCCCCGCCGCATGGTGCTGTCGGACCTCGGGCTGCTCGCCCTGTCACAGCGGCCGCCTCGCAGTGCCGACGAACTGCGCGGCACGCGGGGCGTCGACGGACGGCACCTGGCTCAAGGTCGGGCAGCCGAGATCATGCGGGCCGTTGCGCGCGGCCTCGACCTCCCACCGGACCAGATACACATGCCGTCGGAAGGGCGCGACGCGCCGGCTCCCCCGGCTGCCGTCGCCGTCTGTTCGGGCGTGGTGCGCCAGATCGCCGACGACCTCGACTTCGACCAGGGCCTCCTCGCCACGCGAGCCGACATCGCCCAACTCCTCTGCCGCGAACCGAGCCGGCTCGATACGGGCTGGCGCCGCACCATTGTGGGGGACCCGCTGCGCCGTCTGATCGCCGGAGAGGTCGCGGCCGCCTTCGACCAGCGTGGTCACCTCGTCATGGAGGAGCGCTCCGGGAAGCCGTTCACACCGCCTCTGTCGACGGGCTAGTTGACGAACTTGTCCCGGCCCTCCCAGTAGGGCTGACGGAGTTTGTACTTCTGCAGTTTCCCCGTCGCCGTCCGGTCGAGCGCGTCGCGCAGCTCCACACTGGTAGGCGCCTTGAAATGCGCCAGCCGCTCACGGCAGTGGGCGATGAGCTCCTCCTCGGTGACCGTCGACCCGTCGCGCACGACGACCAGCGCCTTGATCGTCTCGCCCCACCGTTCGTCGGGCACGCCGATCACCGCCACCTCGGCCACCGCGGCGTGCTGGTACAGGCAATCCTCGACCTCTATGGACGACACGTTCTCACCTCCGGTGATGATCACGTCCTTCTTGCGGTCCGAGATCACCAAGTGCGCTCCGTCGAGATGACCGCCGTCACCGGTGTGGAACCACCCTCCCCGGAGCGCCGCATCGGTCTCGACCGGCTGCTCCCAGTAGCCGGCGAAGACATGATTGGAGCGGGCCAGGACCTCACCGTCCTCGTCGAGGGCGACCTGGACGCCCAGGGCCGGGACGCCCGCACGGCTGAGCAGCTGCGACCGCGTCGCAGAGTCCAGCCCGACCCATTCAGCCGGCGCACGGTTGATGGTGAGCAGCGGCGCTGTCTCGGTCAGGCCGTAGATCTGAATGAACTCCCACCCGAGCTCGGACTCCACGCGCTCGATGGTCCTGGACGGCGGCGGCGCTCCGGCCACGACGATGCGCACCGTGCCGCGCCCGGGCACGGACCGATCCTCGGCGGCCCGGGTTTCCGCGGCGCTCAGGATCGCCGCCACCACTGCCGGCGCGCCGCACAACAACGTCACGCCGTGTCGCTCGATGCGCGACAGGATCTCCTCGCCGTCGACCTTCCGCAGCACGATGTGCGTGCCGCCCATGCCGGTGACGGCGTAGGGCATGCCCCAGCCGTTGCAGTGGAACATCGGCAACGTGTGGAGCAGCACGTCGCGATCGCTGACGCCGGTATGCCACCCGAAGATGGCCGCATTCAGCCAACAGTTGCGTTGGGTCAGCTGCACGCCTTTCGGCCGCGCCGTCGTGCCCGACGTGTAGTTCACGGAGCAGGCGGCGTCCTCCTCGGGCTCCCAGGCCCGCGGCGCCGCTCCATCTGCCGCCGGTGCGAAGAGGACGGCATCGTCGATGCCGTCGAGGCAGAAGCGGTGCGCAACCTTGATGGAGCCGACCTCCTCGACCAGATCCGGGTCGTACAGGAGGACTGACGCCCCGGAGTGTTGCACCACGTACGCGATCTCCTCGGAGGTCAGCCGGAAGTTGATCGGGACCAGGGTGCGGCCGTATCCGCTGACACCGAAGTAGGAGGTCAGGAACCGCCCTGAGTTCGGACTGACGATTGCGACGCGCTCCCCGTGATCGACCCCGAGATCGTCCAGCGCCAGGGCCATGCCCCGCGCCCGGGCTTCGAGCTCACGGTAGGTGAGCGTCCCGTAGGAGCTCGGCACCGAAGGCTCGTCCACGACCGCCGTGCGGTTCCCGTAGACCAGCGCGGCCCGGCTCAGGAAGTCGGCCACCGTGAGTGCGACCCGCATGCCACCCCCGATCTGTGTTCCTTGGTTCCCCCCGGCGCCGCGACCCTACCGGACGGCTCGCGCGCCGTCCTCCTAGAAGTGCCCGAGGACGGGGTGGGGCACGTAGGGCTTCTCCAGCGCGGCGATCTCGTCTTCGGACAATTCCAGCGTCTCGGCGGCCAGCGCGTCCTTCAGATGCTTCTTCTTGGTGGCGCCCACGATCGGCGCCGACACACCCGGCTTGGCGAGCAGCCAGGCCAGTGCGACCTGTGCCGGCGGGACGTCGCGCGCGGCGGCGACCTCGGCGACGGCGTCGACGACATCGAAGTCTGTGGGCTGGTCGTAGAGATAGTCGGTGAAGGCGTCCGTGCTCGAGCGGGTCGTGTGACGCCCACCGTCACGGGTCCGGGTTCCAGCCAGCACCCCGCGCGCCAGGGGGCTCCACGGGATGCACCCCACGCCCTGGTCGAGGCAGAGCGGAATCATCTCGCGCTCCTCCTCCCGGTAGATGAGGTTGTAGTGGTTCTGCATCGAGACGAACTTGGTCCAGCCGTGCGCCTCCGCCGTGTACTGCGCCTTGGCGAACTGCCACGAGAACATGCTGCTGGCGCCGATGTAGCGCGCTTTGCCCGCTCGCACGACATCGTGCAAGGCCTCCATCGTCTCCTCGATGGGCGTGCGGGGATCCCAGCGGTGGATCTGGTACAGGTCCACATAGTCCATCTTCAGGTGCTTGAGGGAGGCATCGATGCCGGCGAGAACGTGCTTTCGACCCAGGCCACCGCCATTCTCGCCTGCGCCGACCGGCATGAACACTTTCGTGGCGATCACGGCTTCGTCCCGCGTCAGGTACTTGGGTACCAGCCGGCCGGTCGCAACCTCACTGGCCCCCCCGGAGTAGGCGTCCGCAGTATCGAAGAAGGTGACGCCCCCCTCGATGGCGGCCCGCACGATCGGTTCCGCCGCATCCTCGTCAATGACCCAGGGCCGGTCGCTGCCGTTCCCGAAGCCCATCATGCCGAGGCAGACCCTCGAGACCCGTAGGCCGGACGTTCCAAGATTCGTGTAGTTCATGGCTGACCTCGCTTGGTCCCGGGACGCAACAGCGTCGTCAGCCGCATGCTTACCAGCCGGCGCGCCGGGTTCGCGCGGCCCCGAACGAGTTCTGTCGTCGGCGGCGCCGATGGCTCAATGGCAACACTTCGTGGCGGGCGGGTCCGCCCAGCCGGCGCCGTACCCATCCCCGCTCGAGTTGCCGGCGCCGTGTTGGCCACTCCCGGTGTTACCGGTGCCGGTGGAGCCGGTGTCGTCGCCCGCTTGCCCAGTGCCGTACCCGGTACCAGTACCGTTCGCGCTCCAGCCACCGGTGCAGGTTCCGCCACCGCTCCCGCTCCCCGAGCCGGTGCCGCCACCGTTCCCGCTCCCCGAGCCGGTGCCGCTGCCGGTCCCACTTCCGTCGCCCGTGCCGGTGCCGCTCCCGGTACCCGTGCCGGTGCCACTCGAGCTATTGCCGCTGCCGACCGGGGCCGCGCCACCGGCCGCCGACGACACCGGGATGGTCGTGGTGGTGATCGTCGGAGGCATCGGGGTCGTGGTCGTTGTGATCGTCGGAGCTGTCGGAATTGTCGGGGTCGTCGTCGTCGTGGTCGCTGTACCCGTTCCTACCGCAGCAGGAAGAGAGCCGGTCCCGGCCACAGTCAGGGTGGCGGTCGGCGTGGAACCTCGGCCCGGTGTCGGACTCGCGGCGACGAGGGCGGACGCCGCTGGCGTCGGAGCGTTCCCGCCGGAGACCTGCGACGCACTGGTCGACTGATTGCCGGTTCCGGCCGCACTCGCGCTCGCGGAACCTGCGGGTGTACCACCGGCACCACGAGGAACACCGGTCAGCGGCGTGGTCCCGAGGTCAGGGGCGGCCGGGCTCCCCGCGTGAGCGGAGAGCAGGGACTGCCCGACGGGGCCCGCACCGATACTCAACCCCGCCACGATCGACAGCGCGGCAGCCGCGGCGGCGCCGGATGCGATGAAGGGATTGCGACCGAAAAAGAGCCTGGACGCGGTTGCCACCTCCGGAAGAACGGGGCGCGCCCGGGTCTCGGGAATTGGCTGCCCGAATGAACGGGATCTGAAGACCTCTTCCAAGGTCGCATGATCGTTCACCTCAGCCCGATCGGACTCCGACCCCCCCAAAATGATCCTCCACAACGTTCGTCTGTTAGGCAGAGCCCGAACCACTCGGAGTGTGTCTTCCGAGGTTGAGTTGCCCCCTCCCGTTAAACCATATAAGAGCAGTCTCGGCGTGGATACCAGGAACCTGGAATCTGTTGGGAATTAGTTTTGAACCGCTGTTTTCTCCTGAAAAACCTACGTTCTTCTGCACGCGCTGCGCATCAATCACGCGGTATTTCGCGCGGTTGTCGCAGCGTTGTCCGACACGCGAATGGCTCACGTGATGCACTCTCGCGCACCGCCGTTGACACCGGCCGCGCTACGCCCTGCGTCGGCAATCAGCTTGCAACCAAACGGCGATTCGCAGTTGTCATTCGGTTGACGCCATGACCGCCTGGTCGAGTGTTTTGACGACAGGGATCACGACACCGATGGTCGATGCGGCCGCGACAGGGGCGAGGGGATTGGTGCTGCCGGAAGACGGCGGGGAACCCCGCGCCCGCTGCCCCCCGGAGAGTTGCCGGACGCACCAGGCGAGAATGAGGTACCGGTGAAGGTCGCGGGTCCAACAAGGTTCACAGGTCCCCCCGGCGCGGTGCCTGAACCTGGCCCACGCTCCGTACCCGGAGCCCGATGACGGGTCCACGGTCCCGGCCTTGGCCGCCGACTTCGGCCCCGCTCTGGCGAGTCGTTCGTTGCTTCCGCCACCGCGCCGTTGAGTCCGGCGACGGAACGAGTTCTGGTACGCCCGTGCTAGTCGCGTGAACGGCGGAAGTACCGGCTCAGCGTCTCTTCTTGTTGTTGATAGGACGAGCCGATACCCGACCCGTACAGCGAGGTCGGCTCCTCGAGCATGCGCTCGAAGGTGAGCTTGCACACCGCCTGACCGTTTTCGACCATGAAGGGCACATCGTGGGCGCGTACCTCGAGCGCGGCACGCGACCCACGGAAGCCTCCGGTCGGATCGAATCCGAAGCCCGGATCGAAGAATCCCGCGTAGTGCGTGCGGAGTTCGCCACTGGTCGGGTCATACGCGGTCATTTCGGCCGCCAGATTTGGCGGGATACTGACCGCCTCGTTCGACATCAAGAGGTAGAAGCGCTTCGGAGAGAGGACCAGACGGTCACCGTCCTCGCTGAAGACGGGATCCCAGAACGGCATGGGATCGACCTCTCCTCCCGAAGTCAGATCGAGCAGTGGCGCACTGTCCCGGGTGCTGTGCCCAACCTGACCCCGCTCGTCGCCCCGCAGATCGAGCCCCAGGAAGAGCCCGTTCGAAAGAACGAGTTCGTCAACCGGGACCGGCACGCCCGATTTGTAGAGGATCGGTTCCTCGAGGTGGGTCTGTCGGACCTCGTCGTCGCTGAGCCACGGCCGGCCGATCGACAGGCGGAGCTGGTTGAGCGTCAGGTCCTCCCGGACCCGGACGGCGAACGAGAGGGGAACGACCTCCAGGTAGAGGGGCCCCTGGTAGCCGGGCGCCACCTCGTCGAACCGGTCGCTGTTGTCCGTGATGACCCGCGTGAAGACGTCGATGCGACCAGTCGAACTCTTGGGATTGGCCTTGCCACGCAATCCGGCCGGGAGATCAAGTCGCTCCTTCAGCTCAATGAGATACGGGCACCGTGCTTCGAGCATGGCGCCATCACCCCGAAGGTCGATCTCGTCGAGGATGTAGTCCTTCAGCTTCCGCTCGACCGAATCGGTCCCTGGCAGAAAGCTGCAGCGGATGCGCAAGGCCCGCTCCCCGAGGCGGAGGTCCAGGCTGGCCGGCTGCACGTTCGCGTCCGGAATATTGAAGCGCCCCGCATCGATGTAGCCGGCGCGGATGGCCCGCTCCAGGAGCTGGCCCGGGAGGACCCCTTCGGACGTCGTTTGGAGGTTCAACACCACGACACGCTTCGAGGGTCGCGTTGTCGTCTGCCCGGCACAGACAGAGCAAAGCACGTGGCGTCGTGCCGCGAAAGGCCCACGGTGGGGACAGGACCGGGCACAGCCTGTGGATGAGTTGGGGAATACCGGGAAGAGTTGGGGATACACGGGGGTTACGCAGGAAGGAACCATCGTCCACAAGCTGTTCTGCTCCAAACCACCCTTGGCTGGTTCGGTTCCGGAGGCAGCCGCGTCCGCCCGCAACGGTGCCGTCCACCAGTCATCTCGGTTCTCGTGGTAGAGATCAAGCGGATCAAGGGTCGGCTCGAGGAGCCCGCATGGCGGAGAGGGGAGTGTGACCCGGTGCCTGCATCAGACGCGCACGCCGACAGCGAGGGTGCGGCGGAGCTCTCGCGGCGGGACCGCCCGATCGACCTGATCGACATCGCCCGGGCCCTCGGGGAGTCGTCCAACATCGAACGCCTGGGCGGCGCCGCCATCAGGGCATGGAGGGACGATCTCACGCTGATTCGGGACTCGCTGAGCTATGCCCTGACCATCCTCGCAGCCGACGTGGCCATTCTCTCGCACTCCGGCCCGGAGGGGCCGGCCGCAGGGCGGGACGTGGTGGACGAGCTCCCCCGCAGGCTTTCGTCGAGCCCGAGCGGGAACCAACGATCCGTCGAGGATCTCGAGGATCTCGAGGATCTCGGGGATCTCGAGGATCTCGAGGATCTCGGGGATCTCGGGGATCTCGAAGTGGACTTCGATGAAGGTCTCTTCGTCCGCTCCGACCAGCTCCTGGCGGCGCACAGGGAGATGGCCCGGGTGGACCTGTCGTCATCGGCCGCCACTGCCGGCGCCCTGGCGCTGGTCGAGGAGCAGCTGGCGATCCTGACCGAGCGTCACGCAGCCGTCGACGCGCGACTCCAGCAGATCAGAGCGGTGATCATCCGCCGCTACCGGCAAGCGGCGGCCCCGGCCCGCGACCGGCCCGCCTGACAGCCAGGCTGGGCAACCCCGCCCCCGGTGCCCCGAGGCATTGCACCTTTCACGCCTGTAACCCACGATTCGGCCTAATGAGAGCGAACGTGTTCTGCACACAATTCAGGGGAGGCGCGGGCGCCCACGGGGTTTCGGATGCGCTCCGCGTTGCACAGTCCAGTCTCAGGTGGCACGATGCCGGGCAACTCGGGGCACTCCACGGTTTCGCCAAGCCGCTGAAGCTCCGAGGGTTGGGGGTGATTGGCCCCGCCCTATCCGCCTAGGGCGGGGCCACATCCCTTTAGGCGTTCTTGGTGCAGAACAGGGATTTAGGGTGCAAAGCCTGGTCCCGGGGCTTGCACCATAAGGTCCTGGTGGATCTATTTATGGTGCAAACGGGATTCCCGCACCATAAGTTGGCCGTCATTCCTGGCCCTCTCGCCGCTGTGCTTCCAGGCTGGGCCGGCTCATCTGGCCCGGTAGCCCTCGGCCAACAACAGAACCCAAAGAATGGACGGCATTGCGGAGATCAGCATTATCGGCCTCAAGGAGGGCGACCTGAGTCTCCAATTCCGCGATTCGCAAGCGTGCCGCAAGTAGTTCCGACCGCACGGAATCGCCCGGGTATGGATCCTCCATTGTGGGTAACGGTCGACCCATCTCTACAGCCCGAGCATGAACCTCGTCGCACAGATAGTAGGCACGGCGAGAGTTGGGGTCTGGGTCGGACAATCCGCCCGCGCGCATCGCGGTTGCTTGACGCGGTGGAGATCCGCCTTCTCCGGTTGTCAGACGGGCATAGTGGGGACCGATCTCGCTGGATTGCCGAGACAAAGGCAGCTGCAGCTGACGGCACGCTGGACAAGCGGATCGAGAGCCAGCGTAATTTGGGGGAAATCGTTGAGCAGTGGACTCGTACCGCCACCATCTGAATCTGGTTGGAAGGTTGAATACGAGACCGCGCTCATAGCCTGGCTACGACAGACTCCGAACGCCCGAGACGTTGCGGACTTTGCAGAGTGAGTTGAGCGCGCCAAGGGATTTGGACCGCCGAATAGTGGCATGAGTATCGACGACGACTACTTCGTAGATGGCGTGAACAACAAAACCACGGCGGGCTATTTGGTTCAGGGTTGGGAATACCGAATCAGCATTCGTCATATTTACTAAGCCGACGTCCGAAACGCGGGCACGTCCAGTCCGATCTCATGGATACAGGCGATCAGCACGCATAGGTTGTGGGCGATCACCTTGCACGGTAGACCGCGGCGAAGGCCATGTCGCTCATGGGCATCCGCGGACGGCCCTTCCCCTGTGGGGGATTGGGGATCGTGTCGCACAGGTCACGGAGCATCGGCAGGAACCGCTCTTTTTCCTCGCACTGCGGCGTTGTAGGCCGTCCAGTCCTGGGAGTAGGTCACCCGCACGGTCTCGGTCAGCACGGACCCATCGGGGTTCTCACGCTTGCGGACAATCTCGACGGCGAAGATGTGCTTACAAGCCCGCCCACGGGTCTCAAAGTCGGGCAGGTGCAACGGAGGCCCAGGGATTCGGGGACGTTCCGACGGACGTGTAGGTGCCCATCCCGCTCTGCGAGGGCACGGTCCAGCCCGCTGTCTTAAAGAAGCGCAACCGCTCCTTCGTTGCGATCTGCAAGCCCCCATTGTTGACGATGCCAATGGTTCAACTCTGCGGGGATACCGCTGCGAGCGGTGTGGCCACGAATGGTTGCCGAGAGATCGGGGAGACGACGCACCCGAACCCCGGGTCTGTCCGAAGTGCAAGTCCCCACACTGGGACAAGCCCGCGCAAGGCCAAAGCTCCCTGATTAGGGGATTTCTGTTCATATCGCACCCGTGACTTGTGCCGAAAATGTCAGGAAACCCTGCCGTTCGGCCGATAAGGTGATTCTTGGTAGGCGAGCACTCTGTCCGCTGAGCTACGAGTGCGTCGCCTTTCTTCCTCCGACAAGGAGTGCCTGCTGTAGGCAATAGAACGCTCGCTAGGATGAAGGTCCTGGTCAGGGCCTAAGGTTTAGTCCCAGTTTGCCCGAGGGGAATGTATCCAGAGCTGTAGGAGCCTGTCAGGGAATCGTCTACACTGGAAAACGTCGAATCCCACTGGGAAGCAGAGCAACTCCAAGCGAAATGAGAATCCAGATGAAGATGGACAAGCCAGGTCCTCCTGGCGCCACTCCCCGCCCCAGCTAGTACTTCAGGTGTAAGAACCGTCGAATGCGCTGAATGCGCCTAAGACGGTTGCCCTGGAGTCTGTCCGAGAGCAGCTGGAAGTTTTCATACATCGTTTGTTGGCCTGAAGCCGTCCTGAGGGCGACGATGCCGTCCCCCCAGAGTTTCCATGTCCCTACGACCGTAGTTCCGAGGGACTCCTTGATGATTCTGAGTCGCATCGCTCCACATTTTTCCAGGGATCCAAGGTCCTCAAAGAAGTTGAGTACATGTTCGTAGTCGTACCAACTGGAATCGGCAGCGGTCCAAGCAGTTACTAAGGCTGTGTTTGCCTCCGCTGGAGTCTTGATGGCGTCCAGCCCCTGTCGGATCTCGTACATCTTGGGCGAGTCCCATCGGCGCGAGATCACCGCAACGCTCTCGGCATCTCTCCGCCTTCGTTCACCTATCCAGCCCAAGCCAGCGAAAATCACTCCAAAGGCGATGACCGCCGTTCCGATCGCCGTAATGATCTCAGCCCAGTTGGGACCCCCCGACGATTGCGTCAGGTGGATCACCATGTGGGTTGAAAGAGGTTGCCCAGGGGGTCGCCAGCGGAAGTGCCCCCGATCCATCGCCAGAGCATAGGTAACGGCTGTGCAAAGTCGACTTTTGGTGCAGAATGCCGACTTTTGGTGCAACCAGGGGGTTTAGATGCAAAGCCTGGTCCCGGCGGTAAGCTGACGCGTCGTCAGATTTCGGTGCGCCCGGCAACAGCCGCTGGCGTTCGCTCCCGGAGGTTCCATGCTCGACTACGTCATCCGATCCGGCACGGTCATCGACGGGACCGGCGAGCCCGGCCGCCTGGCCGACATCGGGATCCGCGACGGCCGGATCGTCGCCATCGGACAGATCGAGGAGGAGGGGACCACCGAGTTCGACGCCGGCGGCCTCACGGTGATCCCGGGTGTCGTCGACCCGCACACACACTACGACGCGCAGCTCTTCTGGGATCCCCTGGCCTCCCCCTCCAACGTGCACGGCGTGACGACCGTCATCGGGGGCAACTGCGGGTTCACCCTGGCCCCGATCAACGCCGAGGATGCCGACTACATCCGCCAGATGATGGCCAAGGTCGAGGGGATGCCCTTGGCCGCCCTGGAGAACGGCGTGCCATGGAACTGGTCGACCTTCGGGGAGTACCTCGACGCGCTGGAAGGCCGGCTGGGTGTCAACGCCGGGTTCTTGGTGGGGCACTGCGCCCTCCGGCGCAAAGTCATGGGCGCCGAGCGCGGCGAAGAGGTGGCGACCGACGACGAGATCGCCGCCATGCGTGCCCTGCTCGCCGATTCCCTCGCTGCGGGGGGGCTGGGATTCTCCTCCTCCCAGTCCCGCACCCACTCCGACGGCGACGGTCGCCCCATCAGCTCCCGGTACGCCGACCGCCGCGAGATGCTCGCCTTCTGCGAAGAGGTAGGGGCCCACGAGGGGACGACGCTGGAGTACATCACCAATGGGTGCCTGGACTCCTTCACGCCCGAAGAGGTCGACCTCATGACCACCATGAGCGTCACGGCGCGTCGTCCGCTGAACTGGAACGTCCTCACCGTCGACGCGCGCTCCGCCGATCGCATAGAGCACCAGCTCTCCGCTTCGTCGACCGCCGCCGCCGCCGGTGGACAGATCGTCGCCCTGACCATGCCGACGCTCGTCCCGATGAACATGAGCTTCCGCACACACTGCGCTCTCTTCCTGATTCCCGGGTGGGGCGACGTAATGGGGCTCCCCCAGACGGAGCGGATGCGTCAGCTGGCCGACCCCGCCGTCCGCACCCTGTTGGACGAGCGGGCGCACAGCAAGGAGGCCGGGGTGTTCCGCGGGCTGGCCCGTTGGGGCAGCTACGTGATCGGGGACACCTACGCACCGGTCAACGAGGGGTGCGCATTCCGCAGTGTCGCCGACATCGCGGCGGAACGCGGGACCGCTCCCTTCGACACGCTGCTCGACATTGTGCTGGCCGACGACCTGCGCACCGTCTTGTGGCCCAACACCGACGACGGCGAAGAGGCCACGTGGGGACTGCGGGCAGAGATCTGGAGCGATCCGCGCGCCATGGTCGGGGGCTCCGACGCCGGCGCGCATCTCGATCGGATGTGCGGCTCGAGCTATCCGACCGCCTTTCTCGGCGACTGCCTGCGCGGACGCAAGTTGGTCCCGGTGGAGAAGGCGGTGCACATGCTGACGGCGCAGCCGGCGGAGCTGTTCGGTCTGCGTGACCGGGGCCTGATCCGCGAGGGCTACGTGGCCGACCTTTTCGTGTTCGACCCCGAGACCGTCGGGTCCGAACCGGCACGGCTCGTGCACGATCTGCCCGGTGACACCGCCCGGCTCTACGCCGGCTCGCATGGGGTCGTGCGGGTCCTCGTCAACGGCATCGAGACCATCCGCGACGGCGCTCCGACCGGCGCACTGCCCGGCACACTCCTGCGGTCAGGACGCGACACGGCTTCGGTAATTCCGGCCCGGGCCTGAGCCCCGGGCGCCCGCGTCGGCGTCTAGCCTGCTTCCGGTGACGCCCGAACCGAACGATCCGGTGCTCGCGGTCGAGGAACCGCCTTCGGTCGAGCCTCCGGGCGTCGAGAGCCCCGCCGACCCGCCACCCGGCGATCCCCATCCCGCGCGATGGATCAAAGAGGCTCTGATCGTCGTCGTGATCGCCGTCCTCGTTGCGGTTCTCCTCCGGGCTTTCGTCGTCCAGACGTTCTTCATCCCGTCCGGTTCGATGGAGCCGACCTTGCAGATCGGCGACCGCATCCTCGTCAACAAGCTGAGTTACCACGTGCACGGGATCGACCGGGGCGACATCGTGGTCTTCTCGCGTCCTCCGACCGAGAACTGCGGCGGGCCTGAAGTCAACGACTTGGTCAAGCGGGTGATCGGGCTCCCCGGCAACATCATCTCGGTTTCGGGCGGGTACGTGTACATCAACGGGCAACGTCTCCACGAGACCTGGCTGCCCGCCTCCGAACAAGGGGTGACCGTCGCAGGGCCTGCCGGCAACAGCTGGGACCTGGTCCAGCCGTACCAGGTCCCGGCCAACGATTACTTCGTGATGGGCGACAACCGAACCGACTCGTGCGACAGCCGCTATTGGGGGCCGATCAGCAAATCACTGATCGTCGGCAAGGTGGAGGTTCGCGTCTGGCCGCTCTCGTCGCTGCACATCTTCTGATCGGCGGGCGCCGGCAGGCGCTCAGCCCTCTTCGGTCTCAGCGTTGACCCGCGCCACGGCGGCCACGCTCTGGCCTTCGTCCAGGTTCATGACGCGGACACCCGTGGCATCCCGCCCCTGCGAAGCGATCTCCCGGGCCTGCGTGCGGATGACCACACCTCCCGAAGAGACCAGCAGGATCTCCTCGTCGAGCGCAACCATGAACGCTGCCACCACGCTGCCCCGCTTACCGGTCAGCCGGATGCCGCGCACCCCCTGGCCGCCCCGGGTCTGGCGGTTGAAGCGCTCGAGCTTTGTCCGCTTGCCGTACCCGGCATCGGTAACGATCAAAATGTCGGTATCGTCGGCCGCCACGTCCAGGGACACGACGGCGTCCCCGGCGCGTAGGCGGATGCCCCGCACGCCCGCGGCGTCACGGCCCATGGCGCGCACGTCCGCCTCGTTGAAGCGGATGGTCATGCCGTTGCGCGTCACCTCGAAGAGATCGTCGTCGCCCGAGGTCGCCACCACCCGCACCAGCTCGTCGCCGTCTCGCAGGTTGATGGCGATGAATCCCTCCCGGCGCGACTTGTCGTACTCGCTGAGCGCCGTCTTCTTCACCTGACCCAGCGCGGTGGCGAACACGAGGAACTGCTCGGGTGAGAATTCCCGGGTCGCGATGATGGCCGCGATCGACTCCTTCGGCGCCAACGGCACCAGGTTGATCGCCGCGGTCCCCCGCGCGGTCCGGTCCTTCACCGGGATCTCGTGCCCGCGCAGGCGGTAAACCTTGCCCTGGTTCGAGAAGAGCAGCAGGAAGGCGTGGGCCGAGGTGTGAACCACCTGGCTGACCAGGTCTTCCTCCTTCAACCGCGCCCCTTGCACCCCTCGCCCGCCACGGCCCTGGGTCCGGAAGGCGGCTGCCGCCACGGACTTGATGTAGCCGGCCCGGGTCATCGTGACCACGATCTCCTCGTCGGAGATCAGGTCCTCCACACCCATTTCGCCCGGGTCGTGGGTGATGATGCTCCGGCGGGGGTTGTCGAACTTGTCGCGGATGGCGGTCATCTCGGTCTCGATGACCCCGCGCAGCTTGGCGTCGTCGGACAGGATGGCCTCGAGTTCGGCGATGGTCGCCCTCAGCTCCTCCATCTCCGCTTCCAGCTCGGAGCGGCCCAGCCGGGTCAGGCGGCCCAGCGTCATGTCGAGGATGTGTGTGGCCTGCACCTCGGTGAACGAGAACGGGTCGGCCATCAGCGAGGTACGGGCCTCGGGCCGGTCGGCCGACGCCCGTATGGTCGCGATCACGGCATCGAGCATGTCAATGGCGCGAAGGAGCCCCTCGACAATGTGTGCCCGGTTGCGCGCCTTCTCTAGGCGGTACGCCGACCGGCGCTGAATGACCTCGATCTGGTGGTCGATGTAGTGCGACAGGGCCTGGGCGAGGTTCAGCGTACGGGGCACGCCGTCCACGAGTGCCAGCATGTTGACGCCGAAGCTCGTCTGCAGCGGGGTCTGCTTGTAGAGGTTGTTCAACACGACGTTGGCGTTGGCGTCGCGCTTCAGGTCGATGATCAACGACGGCTTCTGGTTGGCCGACGCGTTGCGCATTCCGCTGATCCCATCGAGGTCGCCGGCCCGCACCAGCTCGGTGATCTTTTGCTCAATGACCTCGACAGACGTCTGGTACGGGAGCTCGGAGACGACGATGCGGTCTCCGCTACGTCCCTCCTCGATCTCGGCGACGGCGCGCATCTTGATGGAGCCGCGGCCGGTCCGGTAGGCGTCGAGGATGCCCTGCCGCCCGAGAATCTGCGCGCCTGTCGGGAAGTCGGGGCCCTTCACGAATTCCATCAGCTCGTCAGGCGTTGCCTCGGGGTGGTGCAGCACGTGGATCGCCGCGTCAATGACCTCGCCCATGTTGTGCGGCGGGACGTTGGTCGCCATGCCGACGGCAATGCCCTGCGATCCGTTGACGAGAAGATTGGGGAAGCGACCCGGCAACACCACCGGCTCCTGAGCCGAGCCGTCGTAGTTGGCCACCATGTCGACGGTCTCTTCGTCGATGTCCGCCATCAGTTCCAGGGCCAGGGGGGCCAGCCGGCACTCGGTGTAGCGCATGGCCGCGGCGCCGTCGTCGGGGCCGCGGCCACCGAAACTGCCGTGTCCGTCGATCAGCGGGTAGCGGAGCGAGAACTCCTGGACCATGCGAGCGAGCGCCTCGTAGATCGCGGAGTCGCCGTGTGGGTGATAGGTCCCCATGACCTCGCCCACGACCTTGGCGCACTTGCTGTGCGGCCGGTCGGGGCGTTGCCCGTTGTCGAACATGGAGTAGAGGATCCGGCGATGCACCGGCTTGAGCCCGTCGCGCACGTCGGGGAGCGCGCGCGCCACGATGACGGACATGGAGTACTCGAGGAACGAGCGCTCCATCTCCTCCTGGATCTCAATGGGCTCGATCGAACCGCTGACCGGCTCCTCGGACCCGGGGGTCTCGTCGCCCCCGCCCGAGCCCGCTCCCCCGCGGCCCGAACCGCGCTTGGTCTGTGGCATGTGTTCCCTACTCCCAGTGCGCTCGCTCAGATGTCCAGGAAACGGACGTCTTTGGCATTTGTCTGAATGAAGTGACGCCGGAGCTCCACGTCGTCACCCATGAGGATGGAGCAGACCTCGTCCGCCGTCGCCGCCTGCTCGACGTTGATCTGCAGAAGGGACCGCTTGCCCGGGTCCATCGTGGTGTCGCGCAACTCGGCGTAGTCCATCTCCCCGAGGCCCTTCAGCCGGTTGAAGTCATGCTTGTGGTCCGGGTGCTCGGCCAGGAACGCCTCCCGGGCGGCGTCGTCCTTGAGGTAGATCTTCTCTTTTCCGACCAGCGTCGAGTAGAGAGGTGGCTGAGCCACGTAGACGAAGCCACCCTCCACCAGCGGTTTCATCTGGCGGTAGAAGAACGTCAGCAGCAGCGTGCGGATGTGGCTGCCGTCGACGTCGGCGTCGGCCAACAGGATCACCTTGTGGTAGCGGATCTTCTCGACGTCGAACTCCTCCGCCAGTCCCGCGCCGATGGCGGAGATGAGGGCCTGGATCTCGGCGTTTTTGAGCATCTTGTCGATCCGGGCCCGCTCGACGTTGAGGATCTTGCCCCGGATAGGCAGGATGGCCTGGGTGTGCGGGTTGCGCGCGTCCTTGGCCGAACCACCGGCGGAGTTCCCCTCCACAATGAAGATCTCCGACTCCCGCGGGTCGCGGGACGAGCAGTCGGCCAGCTTGCCGGGCAGTCCGGCGCCGTCGAGCGCCGACTTGCGCCGGGTCAGGTCGCGCGCGCCTTGCGCGGCAAGGCGGGCCCGCGCCGCCTGCAACGATTTGTTCACGATCTGACTCGCCTCGCGGGGATTCTCCTCGAGCCACTCGGTCAGCTTCTGGTTCGTCGTGCGCTCGGTCAGCGAGCGGATGGAGGTGTTCCCGAGCTTGGACTTGGTCTGCCCCTCGAACTGCGGGTCGCGCAGGCGGACCGACACAATGGCGGTCAGCCCCTCGCGAATGTCCTCACCCTTCAGGTTCTCCTCTTTCTCCTTGAGAATGTT
>Ga0302325_10012115_pt1 | contig 18534 bp, 17 predicted proteins | sample Palsa_T0_2_FD_201948 | JGI IMG/M metagenome (GOLD analysis project Ga0302325, IMG submission 201948) | Peat permafrost microbial communities from Stordalen Mire near Abisko, Sweden - Palsa_T0_2 | ecosystem: Environmental > Terrestrial > Soil > Palsa > Peat permafrost | place: Sweden: Abisko...
CGGCTGCGCCTCGATAGCTGGTACGGCCAGCTCACTGAAGCGCAGCGCGTCGCCCAGATGTATGCGCCTCAGGTCACGCCCAAGCAAGTCAGCCACTTCACCACCGACGCCGAGAGCGACCCCAAACTACTCGGCGAGGCGATCAACCGCTATGGCGTGATCGGGCACTCACAGACCTCCGCGCGAGCCAGGCGCCACGGCAAGCCGCTGATCATCCGCCGCGACTTCAACACCGTCGACGGCGGCCAAGCCGGCCTGCACTTCGTCTCCGTGCAACGCACGATCGAGGACTTCATCACCACCCGCAACGCGATGAACGCAACCTCAGCCCAACTCCAGAACCCCGCGATCACCGACACCGTCAACAACGGAATCAACGCGTTCATCTTCGTCCTCAAACGAGCCAACTACATTCTCCCCCCGCGGCCCATCCGCTCCTTTCCGCTCCTCCCACGCGGCGCCGGGGGGACCACATGAACGGGCATGGTCTACTCATCGCTCCACGCGTGAAACTCATCCACCCGACCCCACCGCGCGCACCGGGCCGGGCTGGCTGGTCAGGGGCGCGCGGCGGGCCGCGATCAACTCGGCGAGATGGGCCGGCGGCCGAGCTGGAGTGGCCGTGCGCGCAGGCTGGCGCTCCACGCCACCAGGATCAGCGCGCCCCCGATCGCGAATGCGACCCACGGCAGGGTGTCGCTCGAGCCGGCGGTCGAACTGGGCGCCACCACGCCGTTGGGGATCGCCAACCGGTAGCCGGACGCCGCGGCCAGACGCTCGACCGCCGTCAATGCGGCGGTCCCCAGACCACCGGCGCCCGGAGGGTGAAGACCCCCCAGCGCGGACTGCTCGGCCGCCACCGGGCCGGGGCCATAGAGACCGAAGCCGTTGGGCATGATCACCAGCAGCACTCCTCGATAGACGAGCGACAGCTCCTGGCCGAGAAACAAGGCGTAGTTGCGGGGTTGATCCCACAGCGGCGTCACCGACCCCAGGTCCGTCGGCGAGGCGATCAACGCGACCTTGATGCGATACCCGCTGCGTTGCGCCGCCTGGAGGAGCGCGCCCAGTTGCGCCTGCTGATTGGGGGACATGCTCGCGTCCTGGGGCAGGAACACATTCTCTGCATAGAGGACGTCGCTGGCCGGATCGCCGTCCGCGCGCGCTGATCCCGGGTGCCCACCCGCAGCCAGCAGCAGCATCGCCACCAGCGCCAGAAAAAGTCGGCGGCGGGATCGGCCCGGGTGAAGAGGGTGCGTAGAGTGCGGCAATTGCGATGAGTGAAGGGATCAACCCGCGTGGACCGGCAGCCATGGTCGCGACAGTAGCCGTAGCCGTAGCCGTAGCGAAGTCTATGGGCCGAGTCCGTGGCTGCAAGGTCGTGCTCGTGTTGCTCGGCACTCTCCTGGCCGCCGGCGCCCTCCCCTCGGCCGCCGAGGCGCACGGGCCGGTCGACCCTGTCGCGACGAGCTACCTGGCGAGGATCTCCCGCGTTCCGGTGGGGCTCGATGCCAAGGTGGTCGACGGCGACACGCGGCTGTGGTTACGCGTTCCGACCAGCGAGGCCGTGGTGGTCAGGGACTACGCCGGTGGTCCCTACGTCCGTTTCGCGGGCTCTGGCGTGTATGTCAACGTCAATTCGGCCATGTACTACCTCAACCAGATTCCTGCTGAACTGCCTCCGGCTCAGGTCAGCCCGAAGGTCCCGCCGAGATGGCAGCGGGTCAGCGGCGGGCATAGCTACGAGTGGCACGACGGCCGGCTTCAGGCCCTGGCGAGCATCGCGATCGCGCCCGGAACCAGATACGTTGGGAGGTGGAGCATCGCGATCACGCTCGACGGGCGGTTGAACGCGATCTCTGGGGACGTCCTGCACTTCGAGAATCCGTCGATCGTCTGGTTCTGGCCGATCGCGGTGCTGCTGATCTGCGTGATCGCGGCGTGGCGCTTGGACCGACCCACGCTCGATGCCGGCGTGGCCCGCGGACTGGCGTTGGCGGCACTCATCGCGACGGCCGTCGCCAGCGTTGGTCGAGAGCTGCACGGGCGGCCGATGGTCTCACCGACAGGGCTGATCATGCTGGCGCTCCTGCTGGCCTTCGTCGCCTGGGGATTGCGCCGCGTCATGGTCGGACCACCGGGCTTCTTCACCTGCTGGGCAATCTCCGGGGTCGCGCTGTGGACGGGTCTCGTGCTCGTGCCGACGCTCTCACACGGGTACGTGCTCCTGGCGGTGCCGGCGTTCGTGGCGCGTACGACGACGGTGGTCTGCCTGGGCAGCGGCGCGGGATTGCTCTTGCTCTCGCTGCGCCTGACCGGGCGCAGCGGTAAGGCCGAGTCGATCAGCACCGATCGCAGCGATGAGTGGGACATTGAGGACGAACACGCCGAGAGCTGGGCCTGACCGACCCCCCGGAGCCAGTGATTCGGCGAGATGATCCAGATGCCGGCCGGATAAACATCTGTCGCGCCGTCGTCGCCGTCGTCCGCGTCTGGGCTCGACCACTCGCGGCCGCGCTGATCGCGGCCACGGTGCCGGCGGGGTGCGGATCAGCCGGCCGGGCTGCCCCGACGGCGGCGATTCCCTCCGCCCTGCTGGCCCGCGCTCGTCCGATCGGCGCAGGCCCCCGCTTCCATCCGCCCACTCGCGGTCCGGTGACCGGTGTGTGCCGTCGCCGGCTCGGCGCCCGTGATGGCGTGCACGTCGAAGTGTTCGCCGCCAATCGTGTGGTCATCATCCCGGCCGGGATCGGCACCCGCCCGCCCCGCTCGGTGTCGGAGGGACGGCTTCTCGATGCCCGCTGTTACGGCGATCTCGTGACCGTCGATCCCACCGGGGTCGTGCTCGTGCGACCGGGATCGCATCACGTCCTGTCGGAGCTGTTCCGCGCGTGGGGCCAGCCGCTGTCGGGCACACGGCTGGCGTCATTCTCCCCCTCGCCCGGGATGCGAGTCGCCGTGTTCGTCAACGGACGGCCCTGGCCCGGTGCGCCACAGAGCGTGCCGCTGGCGATGCATTCGGAGATCGTGCTGGAGGTCGGGCCACACGTCCCCCCTCACGCGTCCTACACGTTCCCGCCGAGCCTGTGATCAGTCCAACTCGGCGGCGACATCGCCTAACGCGCTCTGCCCCGGTTCCTCGGGCTCGTCGGCCGGCAGCGTGACCGTGGCTGGGGCCGTGTTGTAGCGGAGTGCCGGCTCCAGGACGAGCAGGAGGGCCGCCCCCGTCGGTGGATCGAAGGCGGCGAGTATCTCCCACGAGGTCGCCGACGCGATCCCGAGCTGGCCTGCGGAGAGCTCGCTGGTGCGGGGCAGCTCGGTCGCTTTGCGCCGCGTGATCGTCCTGCGCCCGAGCCGCGAAGCCAGCTGTCCCGCCAGCGCGACTGCGGGGTCGTCAGGTTTGGCGTCGCGGGAGCGGTCGGTTTCGATCAGAACCACCTCGCCGATCGTCGTCGCGTCACCGATGACAATCGCCACCGGCGATGTGATCACCGCCGCGACGGCTTCGCCGGGGCTACCGAGAGCTCGAGCCGTGCTGACGTGTCGTTGGCCGATCAGGACGAACGATGGCTCCTGGACGGCAACGGCGTTGACCAGGCCCTCGGCCAGCGAGGAGTCCACGAGCAACGCGGGGTCGGTATCGAATCCAACCGCGAACCCGGCCGCGCGCAACTGTGCAAGGTTCGCCTTGGTCGAGTCGACGTCCCCCGGCGCACACGAGAGCAGGCCCCTCACGACGCCGCTGTCTGGTGCCGCGATCCGGGCCCCGATGGCGAAGCCGAGCTGAGCCTGGCTGGCGTCGTCCAGGGCGACCAGAACGCGTTTGCCGAGACTGTGGGCAGCCGTGCTCGGGCGCGATACGCGCACCTTGGCCCGGTCGACGATCAACGTGGCCACGACGATCGAGACGAGGATCAGCACGAGCACGGCGTTTACGACCGACTGATCGAACAAGCCGATGTTGAACCCGATCACCGTGGCCGCGAGAGTCGCGGCGGCCTGCGGCACCGTCAATCCCAGCATCAGCAGGGCCTCGGACGGAGCGAAACCGAGACCGCCTCTCGCCACCGCTGAGGCCACGGCCTTGCCGCCGATCGATGCCGCGATGAACAGGGCGGCGAGCTTGAGCGTCTCGCCCTGCACCATCACCGCCGGATTGAGCAGCATCCCGACGGTGACCAGGAAGATCGGTATGAATACGGCGGCGCCGAAGAAGTCGATCCGGTCCATCAGCGGTCCCTCATTGGGGACCAGGCGGTTCAGCCCCAGGCCGGCGAAGAACGCCCCCACAATCCCCTCGATGCCGAAGCTACCCGCGAGCGTCGCCGCGGCCAGAAAAGCCGCGATCGCGATCAGATAGCGAACGATGCGGTCGGTCCCCAGCTGGCGGAAGGCCAGCTGGGCCAGCCGGGGGAGGATCAGCAGCGTGAAGACGAGCAAGACGGCGAGGCCAAGCGCGATCTGGACACCGATCGAGACCGGCCCCCCGCCGTCGAGCTGCGACCCTGACACCGCCGCCAGCACGACTAGCGCGGCCGTGTCTGTGAGCACGGTCGCGCCGACCGCGGTGGCGACGGCTGGGTTCGTCGATAGCCCGGCGTCTCTCACGGTCGGATAGACCAGCAGCGTGTGCGAGGCCAGCAGCGAGCCGAGCAGGAGCGCAGCCGGAGCGCCCCAGTTCAGTGAGAACCCGATCGCCGTGCCGAACAACATGGGCAGCGTGAACGAGACCAGTCCGAAGATGATGACCGCTCGGCGATGCACCCGGAGGAGGCCGAGATCGAGCTCGACCCCGGCCACGAACATCAGGTAAAGGAGGCCGACCTGTCCCAAATCCGGAATCGTGGTGTTCCCGGCGCCGATCAGGTCCAGGCCGTGGGGACCGATGATGTAGCCGCCCAGGAGCAATCCGATGATGCCCGGCATACGCGCGCGCCGAAGCAGCGGAGGCCCGATGATCACCACCGCAAACAGGACCAGGAACTCAAACGCTGGTCCCGTTGGGGACTTGACAGAGATTGCCGCGGTCGAGACCGGGAAGACGCTCGCCACGATCATCGCAGCGTGTGCAGCAGCGGAATCGAGGACTCGGCGTTGGCCGCTGAGGGGCCCACCCAGACCTTGAGCAGGTGGTCCATCGTCCCGTCGTTTGTGAACGCGTCCATCGCGGAGTCAACTGCCTGCACGTTGCCCGAGCCCTTCGGCAGCGCGGCAGCGATGCTCTCGGGGTTGGGAAGTTGCGCCGCCGCCTGGAGGCGACCGCCAGAACGCCGAGCGGTCACCACCGCCAACGGCATGTCGAACAGGACGGCATCGATCTGGTTGCTCTCCAAGGCCGCCAGCATCGCGGGGCTGTTCTCGAACAGCCTAACCGGCTGGTCCGGGGTGATCAGCGAATGAATGATGCCCACGAACGTGGTCCCACGAATCGCACCCCACCTGAGGCTCTGAGCTGTGTCGAGGTCTGGGATCGGCTGCCCGCTGCGCACGACCACCGTCGGCGCCGCGTCCAGATAGGGCGTGGAGAAAGCGAGTGATCGCGCACGCTGCGCGGTCGGCGTGATGAGGTCAAGGGCGAGATCCGCGCCGTCGAGCTGCCCGCCGATGATGCGGTGAAAGTGCTCGATCTCGATCCGGACCGACTTCAGGCCGAAGCGATCGGCGAGATCCTTCGCCAGCTCGTATTCGAGTCCTCCGGTCGGGCGCTCGGCGGTTCCCTCCCAAAAACCCGGGCTCGGCAGAGTCGAGGTCACGACGGTGAGAACGCCCGGCGTTTTCGGCGTGAACGTGCCCGCCGCGGGCGAGGACGTCAGATCGCCGCACCCGGCCAGCGTTCCGCCCAACAGCAGTGCACACGCCAGCAGCGATGTCATGGCGTGCCGGGCCGATCGTTTGCCCTCGAACGACATCGCGTTCATTATCGCCCGCTGGCGATCCGAGCTCGACCATGACGGGCAGCGGATGAATGGCAGCCGCTCGGCGTTCGCTCACAGCCGGGTTGCGCGGCCGGCTCGTTGCCGACTGGGGGCTCGTTATTGCCCTGGCGCTGCGGCGCGCTGATACAGCTCCACGTGGTACCCATCGGGACCGATCGCGTACACGGCCCTGGCTCCCGCGTGGGGACCATCGGGAATCGCTCGCAGCGGCTTGCGCGAGGTGTAGCCGGCGGCCACGAGCCGCTCCAGCACGGCCGCCGCGTCGTTGACGTAGAGGCAGAAGTGCCCGGCGCCAACATCCCACGGCCGGCAGGCGGCCGAGAATTGCTCGACGCCGGCGTACTCGAACAACTCGATCTTGGCCTCCGACCCGGGGACGCTGAGGAAGACGACGCGCATCGAGTCGGGGGAGACCCCGACGATCGGCTCAACCTGCTCCCCCACGCGCATCGAGTCCGCCACCACCTCGAGCCCGAGCGCGTCGCGAAAGAATCGGAGCGCCTCCTCCATATCGCTCACCGTCACTCCCGCGTGGAAGAACCCCACCACTTGGCCTTCGCCGGTTGTGCTCATGCCCGTCATCCTGTCACGTTCGCGCGCGATCGGTCAGCGCGCGCCCGGTCCGGCGCACCACCACCCGTCGAACAGGGCAAATGCGCAGTCGCGGGCGGCCTGCCCGTGGCGGGTCCCCTGGTCGGCCAGCTCTTCCAGGGTGATCCCGGCCGCCGGAAAGTGGACGTCGGTTCGCGCCCACGCGTTCACGATCTCCGGGGTGGCCTCGGGGTGGAACTGCACTCCGAGGTGGGGACCGCTGCGGTAGGCCGCATTACCGGCCGGCGAGCGCGCGAGCAGCTGGGCGCCGGGAGGCACGCGCATCACCTCGTTGTGATACTGCGCCCAGGGCCCCTCAGGGACGGCATCGTCGTCGCTATCGATCGCGATCCAGCCCACCTCGGCCGCGCCCGCCGGATCCGTCCCGCCCCCCAGCGCGAGCGACAGCGCCTGACCGCCGAAGCAGATGCCCAGGACGGGCACCTGGCCGGCCACCGCGGCGCGCAGCGTGCCGATCTCCTGTGGCACCCAGGCTGGATCGATGTCCACGGCCGAGCTCTCCGAGCCCAGCGACACGACGAAGGAGAAGCGGAGCGGATCCGGCGCCTGGCCGTGCCCGGCCTGGTGGACCGTGAAGGCTCGCTCCCGGCTGCGTAACCACTCTTCCAGCACACCTGGTGGCGCGGACGCGTCGTGCTGAAGGATCAGACCCGGCGATGACGACATGCCGGACGGTCAGTTCTCGACACCGGCGACGGGTCGGCCCTCTTCGAGGTACAGGCACTGTGTCGCACCGGCCGCTGCCGCGACCCGCCGGCGGAGTGGACCGCTCAGCAGGCCAGTGGCCGCCGTGAGTTCGACGAAACGGTGCTCGTCGATCTCCGCCTCCTGCAACCTGATGGCCGCCAGTTGCTGATCAGGGAGGCTGCCGCAGTCAAACAAGAACCGCACGCCCCCGGGCCGGTCGGCTCTGCGGCGCAGGAAGTCGACACACAACAGCCGGCCGCGCTGCACTGTCAAGCCGCATTCCTCCAACGTCTCACGCCGGCACGCGTCCCACGGTGACTCCCCGTCGACGTCGATCTGTCCACCGGGGATCGTCCAACCTTTCTTGTAGTTGGGCTTGAGGATCAGCAGCCGCCCGGACTGATCAAAGATCAGCGCCCCGGCCGACGCCGGAATCCGCGGGAGCCCTGACTCCTTGGCCACCACCATCGCCTGCCGAAGGGTAGCCGCGTGCCGGATGCGTGCCCAACGTCACAAACGGGCGCACTGCAGTACGCAAGAGTGCAGGCATGGCAACTTGGAAGGCTCAGACGCGAGTGGCGGTGGTTCCGGATCAGGTTCTGGCGCTGCTGACCGAGCCGGACGCGATCGCGCGCTGGGCGCCGATCGAGTTCGAGCTGATGGACTTTGAGGGAGAGCGCCTGCTCGCCGGCGACCGCGTCCGCGTTCAGGGCTCTCTGGCCGGGCGATCGCTCGAGTTCGAGGTCGCGGTCGATGAGGCTGACGACGAGAACCTGGTCCTGACGGCGACCGGTCCGATCCGGCTCGAGGTTGAGTACCGGGCCGTGGCCCGCGAGTACGGCAGCGAGGTTCGTGCGTCGGTGGCAGTGTCAGGGCGCGGCCTGCTCGGCCGCGTGCTGGCCCAGGCCACCGACGTACTGCTCGCGGCGGGCGCGCTGAGCAGCGCCGTGGGCGCAATCGCGCGCGAACTCGAGCCGGCCCTCGCCGCCTAATCCAGGTGGTCGTCGCGGCGCAGGGCGTCGGTGAAACGTTTGGGCACCGCCGGGTCATCGCCCTCCTCCCACAGGGTCACCACGATCAGCTCACCCTGCTCCGGGCGACAGATGTAGACCAGATCTCGACGCTCGGGGTCGCGAACCAGAACCGTCCCGCGGGCACCCGGCGCGACCCGGCCTGACGCGTAGGCGCGCCCGACCCGGGACGCGATCTCGGTCTTGGCCTCCAGCGTCCCTCGGACCCGCTGACGGAACCGCTGGGCCGCGTGATCGGTCACGGCGACGAGCATCGACGCGGAACACCATACAAGTGGGGCTGGCATCGTCAGGGCGCTGAGGGCCGGACTGGTACGCTGCGCCACCTAACATCAACGAGAGTTGGGTGGGAGTTGGGGTCCATCTCGACCGCTCCGCCGAGTTCGTTTGCAGCCGGAAACAGAGACGGGGCATCGCCGGTGTCATCGCCGCCGGCCGCCGGCAGCTATGTCTGCTCGGTGTTGGCCAATCGGTTGGCGTCCGGAGAGCCGTTGCGCGGGGCGGAGTCGATGCGGGTCTGCGGCGCTCTGCTGCAGACCGACATCGAGGCCTGGACGTCATTCGTCGAGCACGTCAGTGCCGCGGGTCCGGAGGGGTTGGACGAGCTCGGCAGTGCATTCAACGCCTACTTCGTGCAGCTCGCCGAGACCGTCTACGGCCACGGGGGCGACATCCTGACCGTCAACGGCGACGCGTTCTTGTGTGGTTGGTTGGTGACCGACTCCGAGGACATCGCGCAGGCCACGGCGCGCGCGACGCGGGCCGCGCTCGAGTTTCAGGGCGCCGCGGACCGGCACCCGGCGCCGTCCGGCAAGCGCCTGCGCACGCGCATCGGTGTCGCCGCGGGCGAGTTCGAGATCACCATGGTCGGCGGCGTGAACGGACGCTGGGAGCTGTTGCCCGCCGGGGAACCGCTCGATCAGGTCGCGGGGGCCGAGCGACGAGCGCCGGCTGGAGGCGTGGCGCTGGCTCCGTCGGCGTGGGAGCACGTCGCCCGGGACTCGGTGGGAAGCCGGCTTGACGGCGGTGAACTGGTCTCCCTCACGGCGATGCACCGGGCGCCGGAGCGGCCCGAAGCTCGGCGGCGCGCGCGCGACGTCCCGCCCGAGGCGCTCGCACCATTCATACCGGCGCCGGTGCGGGGTTGGCGGGCGGCGTCGGGAACGGAATGGCTGGCCGAACTGCGGCGCGTGACCGTCGTGATGACCAGGTTGCCGGATCCCCCGGGCGCCCTGGGCGACCGCATCGACTCCACTCACCTCACCGTGCAGACCTTCCAGGAGACCATCGCGCAATTCGAGGGCGCCAGCAAGCCGGTGATGGATAGCAAGGGCCTGACCTTGTCAGCCGTTTTCGGTCTGCCTCCACGCGCCCACGAGGACGACGCCGAGCGCGCGGTCCGGGCCGCGTCGGCGCTGAGCGACAAGCTCAACGCGCTCGGCGTGCGGTGCTCGATCGGGGTGGCCAGTGGCCGCGCCTTCTGCGGGTTGTTCGGAAGTGATCTGCGGCGCGAGTACACGCTGCACGGGGACGTGACGAACCTGGCCGCCCGGCTCGCCCACGCCGGCCAGGCCGAGATCCTGTGCGACGAGCTGACCGCCCGTGCGGTCAGCGAGCGCTTCGGCTGGCAGCCGCTGGCCCCGATCGTGATCAAGGGGCGAGCGGACGCGGTGGCGGTCCGTCGCCTCCGCGGGATGCGAGCGGCCGCGGCGCCGCGCCACAGCCCACTCGTCGGCCGCGAGGCAGAACGCGCAACCGTGGCGCAGTGTCTGGCGCAGCTCACCGAGCGCGGCGATCGCGGCACGATCGTTGTCGAGGGTGATGCGGGGATTGGCAAATCCGCGCTGCTGGCCGAAGGCGCACGGATGGCGGGGCAAGCGGGGATCAGGGTCCTCACCGCCGCCGCCGACGCGGTCGAGCGCGCAACCGGCTACTACGCGTGGCGGCCGGTGTTCGCCAGCCTGCTCGGCCTGTCGGCCGACGCGTTCGACGCGGCGACGCAGGAACGGCTCGTGCGCGAACAGATCGCCGGCGTCGCGGAGATCGAGCGGATGGCGCCTCTGCTCTCGAGCGTGCTCCCGATCGCGATCCCGGACAACGAGGTGACCGCCGGCATGAGCGGTGAGGTGCGCGAAGACAACACGACGATGCTGCTGACGCGCATTCTGTCTCGGTGCACCGCCGTCGATCCCGTACTGCTATGTGTCGAGGACGCACACTGGCTGGACAGCAACTCGTGGGCCCTGCTGCAGGAGGTCGTGCGGTCGGTCCCCCGGCTCCTGGCTCTGATCACCACACGACCGATCGGCGCGGCCGGCTCCGAGAGCGAATATGCAGATCTGCTGGCGCTGGCCTCAAGCCAACTGGTGCGTCTGACGAGCTTGTCGGCCGACCACACTGCGGCGCTGATTGGCCAGCGCCTCGGGGTCACCGACGTACCACCGGATCTGAGCCGCTTCGTCGAGGACCGGGTGGCGGGTCATCCCTACTTCTGCGAGGCGTTGATCAAGACGATGCAGGAGGGCGGCATCGTGCGCGTGAGCGACGGCGCCGCGGTCGTCGGCGAGCTCGAGGGGCTGGACGTTCCCGCCACGGTTGAGGGTGCCGTGCTCAGCCTCGTCGATCGCCTGACCCCACAGCAGCAGCTGTCACTCAAGGTCGCGGCCGTCGTCGGTCGCACGTTCTCCGGACGTGCGGTCAGCGAGGCCTACCCGGTGAAAAGTGGGCGCGAGCATGTGCCCGAGGATCTGCGAACGCTCGCGACGCTCGACTTGATCACACCCCAGGACTCCGAGGCAGAGCCGTCCTACACATTCCGCCATGAGATCGCGCGCGAGGTCGCCTACGAGCTACTCACCACGTCCCAGCGCCGGCCACTGCACCGAGCCGTCGCCGAGTGGTTCGAACGGAGCTACTCGAGCGAGGAGCTCGAGCCTCATTGCGCTCTGCTCGCCCACCACTGGAGCCGGGCCGATGATCCGGCTCGGGCGATGACCTACCTAGAGCGGGCGGGGCGGCAAGCCCTGCGTGGCGGAGCGTTTCGCGAGGCCGTGTTGTTCTACGCGCAGCTGATCGCCCAGGCCGAGCCGGCGCAAGAGACCCGGCAGGCCCTGTGGGAGAAGGGAATGGCGACCGCGAATTACTTTCTCGGCGACTTTGAGCTCAGCCGGGCGCTGCTCGAACAGGCGCTCGCCCGCCTGGACCGCCCGGTTCCGAAAGGACGCTGGTCCCTCACGCGAGGCCTGGCGGCGACAGCTGCGCAGCAGCTCACGCACCTCGCGCTGCCGGCGCGTGCGCTCGATCGGCGCCGCGCCGAGAAGGCGGTCCTCGACGAGGCGGTTGACTGCTACAAGGTCCTGGGCCAGATCAGCTATCTCGACGGCGAGTCCCCGGCCGAGCTCATCTATCTGGAACTGGCCGGCCTCAACCTCGGTGAGCAGGCCGGCTCCTCGCCCCAACTGGCCCGCGCGCTGGCCAATGGAGCCGGCGTGGTCAGCCTGTTCAATCTCCGCCGCCTCGCCGATCGCTACACCGCGCGCGCCGTCCGCATGGCGGCACAGGAAGGCCACACCGCAGCGCTGGCCTACGTGTGGAATCTCAGCGCCCTGATCGAGGCCCAACGCGGCAACTGGCGGCGCGGAATCGCCGCCAGCGACCGAGCGCTCGAGCTGTTCGGTGAAATCGGTGAGTACAACTTTGAAGCCGAGCTGTGGCAGACCCGCTCGGCGCTGCACATCTGCCGAGGCGATTTCCGCGGCGCCGAGGTGTGCTGGCGGCGCACGCGTGAGCTCGCGGCGCGCAACGCGAACCCACAGCTCGAGAGCTGGTCGCTGCTGGACGAGGTGCAGACGCAGCTCGGGCGCGGCGAGACCGAGGCTGCGGCGGCGGCACTCGAGCGCGCGCTGGCGATCGAGACGGCGCCCAGCGACGGCGGCACGCTGATCGAGAAGCACTACTCGACGGCGGCGACGCGCCAACGACAGGGTCGGCGAGCCGAGGCACTGCAAGCCGCCGATGCCGTGCTGGCGATGGTCACGGCCCGAGTCCCGAGCGGGTTTCACTGGGCCGATTTCACCGCCGGAGCGGTCGAGGTCTACCTCGAGTTGCTCCGGAGCGCACGCGAGCCCGGCGAGCGTGCGGCGCTGGACCGGCGGGCAGGCAGGGGTATCAAGGTTCTGGCACGCATCGGGTGGACCTTCCACGGCGTTCGGCCCCGCCGCTGGCTGCTCGTCGGCATGCTGGAGTTCGAGCGCGGGCACTCGGACGCGGCGGCGCGCGCATGGCGCAAGGCGGAAGCGATCGCCACCACGATGGAGATTGACTATGACGCGGCGCGGGCGCGGCTGGAGATCGCCGGCCACGGCTTGGCTGGTCCCGACGACGACGCCCAACGGATCGAGGCGTTGCAAGCGTTGGAGCGCCTCGGCGCGGGTCACCACCTGCGGATCGGACGGGCTATCGGGTGATCCTTCGCCACATCGACACCCGTCCCAGCGCGGTGCCGGGGCCCGCGACGCCAGCCGCCGCCGGCCGGTCTGTCGATTTCGGTCTGGAGGCGCAGGTGCAGCACCCCCTCAACGTCATCCTGCCGCTCAAGAACCCGACTCAGATGCCGGCCCTGTTGGCACTCCTGGCGTCCTGCGCCGACGACGTGAACCAGGCGCTGGTCTCGCTTCACTACGTTCACTTTGCCCGCTTTCTCCCCAGCCCCGACGGTTCGGTGCTGATGGTCATCACCACGTATGACGGTAACTTAGAGAGTTACATCATGGACTTCGTCGGCGTGCTCGGCGACGTGTTCACCCAGATATTGCAATACATCGCCGACGCACCGCGGCTTCCGGTCCAGCGACACGCACGCGAGTTCACCCAATTCATCGTTGATCACAACGTGAGCCCGGTTCCGCTCTTCTCCGCGTATCAGGACGTCACGGTGATCGACATCCTGCGGAGCGCGCGGCAGCTGTGAGCACGCTCGACCTCGCGGACATCCAAGGCAACCTCCTCCGCGGCTACCGCTCGGCACATGCCCGGCATTTCGCACTGGGCGTTGGCGACGCCGCGGGAGCCCGCGCGTTCCTCGGTCAGCTGGTGGCGGGCCCCGGGATCCCCACCCCGCAGATCACGACCGCCGAGGAGTGGGACTCCACGCCGCCGTACTGCCTTAACATCGGCCTGACCTGGGCGGGCCTGGAGGCGCTGGGGGTCACGCCGGCGGTTCTGGCTGATTTCCCGACCGCCTTCCGCGAGGGTGCGGCCCAGCGCGCCACGGATCCCGACCCGGATTTCCCCGACGGGGTCGGATTGGGCGACGTCGAGGACAGTGCCCCGGACCGGTGGATCCTGGGCGGGAGCAACACCCCGACGGTGCACATTGTGCTCTCGCTCTACACCCACGACCAGGACCCGCGCCGGCTCAGGGAGGTCTCGGCGCAGCTGTGCACGCTGTACGCGGCGCAGCACTTGACCGTGATCTCGACCCACGACGCGACCGCACTGCCGCGCGGCGCCGTGCACTTCGGCTACCGCGACGGGATTGCCCAACCGCACGTCCGCGGTGGTCCCACGCGCGAGTTTCGCGACATGCAGCCGCAGGCTGATACAGGTGACTTTCTGCTCGGCTGTGACTACACCAACATCTACGGTGGTAATTTCCTCGAGGATCTGCCACCCGCGCTCGGGGACAACGCCTGCTACGCGGCGTTTCGCATTCTCCGCCAGGACGTCCAGGGGTTCGAAGCGCTGTTGCAGGCATGGGGACAGGCGTGGCAGCTGGACCCCGAGTTGATCGCGGCGAAGCTGGTCGGCCGGTGGCGCAATGGAGTGCCGCTCACACTTTCGCCCGCCGCTGCGCGGGCCGATCCGCCGATCCGCAAGAACCAGCTCAACAACTTCGACTACGCGCCCGCGCCGGGTCACCCGACGTTCTACGACGACGTCGATGGCCGACGCTGCCCGGTCGGCGCGCACATCCGGCGCCTGAACCCGCGCAGCTCACTCGTCATGGGCCAACCTCACAGCCGCCGGGTGATCAGGCGCAGCATGCCCTACGGTCCGCCATTCGATCACGATCACGCCGACGACGGGATCGACCGCGGTCTGATCGGACTGTTCCTGTGTGGCGACCTCGAGCTTCAGTACGAGTTCCTCCTGCGTGTGTGGGCCAACGAGGATCTCTCAACCCACGGGCTGCGGGGCACGCGCGACCCGATGCTCGGGGCCCAGCCCCCTGGCGGCGGCAGGTTCGTCCTGCGCACCGATGACAGCCGCGACCCGATCGTCATGACGGGTCTGCCGCGGCTGGTGCAGACCCTGGGCAGCGTCTATTGCCTGGTGCCCGGGATCAAGGGGCTCCGTTTTCTCGCTGGCCTGTCGGCCGGGTCGGCCGGGTCGGCCGGGTCGGCCGAGTCGGCCGGGCCCACCGGGTCGGCCGGGTCGGCCGGGCCCACCGGGTCGGCCGGGTCGGCTGGGCCGGCTGGGTTCGCCGGGCCCGGGGAAGATGACGCCCATGGCTAGGAGCTGGCAACCAGACGATTTCGACCCGCACGACCCCGCCTTCCTCGCGGATCCGTTTCCGACCTATGCGTTGTTCCGCCAGGACGCGCCGATCCACTACGTGAAGCTCTATGAGAGCTATTGGATGTTTCGCTATGCCGACTGCGCTCAGATCCTGAACGGCACCGATATCTGGGTCAAGAACCTGCCCGCCGGAGCGAACCCCGGGCCAGCGGGAGCGAACCCCGCGCCGGCGGGAGCGAACCCCGGGCCGGCGGGAGCGAACCCCGCGCCTGGACCCTACGGGGTCATGTCCAACTTCCCCCCCAGTCTGTTCTTCGCCGATCCGCCGCTGCACACCAAGCTGCGTTCGCTCCTGGAGCCGATGTTCCTCAAGGCGATCACATCAGCTCCGCAGATCACCCGCGTGATCGCCGGTCGGCTGCTGGCGGACGCGCGCCAGCACGGGCGGATCGAGCTGATCTCGGATTACGCCTTGCCGCTCCCCGCCGAGGTGCTGTTCACGCTGCTGGGGATTCCGAACGACCCCGGCGTCTGGAGCGGACTGATCGAGTGGCAGGCCGCGATCACCGCGGCGCACGACACCACCCAGTCACAGACCACTCGCGGCGTCGGCGCGACCTGCTCGATGGCGCTGAACTCCTTCTTCGAGGGAATGCTGCTCGCGAACACCACCGCACCCGGGACAGGCCTGTTCGCTCAGATCTGCCAGGAGTTCGCGGCCGCGGGGCTGAGCCCCCAGGAGATTCAGGCCTGCGCGTCCGACCTGCTGGTCGCCGGCTACCTCTCGACGACGTTCATCCTCGGCACCGGGGTGCGCAACCTGTTGCTTAATCCCGACCAGCTCGCGGCACTGCGGGGCAACCCGTCGTTGATCAACGCTGCCGTGGAAGAAATGCTCCGGGTCGACGGTCCCGTACAGGTGATCGACCGTGTCGCCGCCGCGGATACAGAGGTCGGCGGCCAGCCGTTTCGCACGGGCGTCACGGTGACCGCGGTGGTCGGATCCGCCGACCACGACCCGAGCGCGTTCGCCGACCCCGACCGTTTCCTGATCCAGCGAACCGGACAGGCTCACCTGAGCTTCGGCGCGGGGATCCACCGCTGCGTCGGCGCCCCGCTGGTCCGTCTCGTCGCGCCGATCGCGATCGAGATGCTGCTCGGCGCATTCCCAGGGCTGGCCCTCGACGGCGTGCCCCAATGGCAGACCGACCCGTACCTACGCGCGGTCACCAGCCTGCCCCTCCGCTTTTGACGCGCCAGATGGGGCGACGGATGATAATTCGACGATGCCGAATGCACCGGCCAAGTCCCGACGCCGGGCAACCATCCAGTCGGTCGACCGTGCCGCGCGGATCCTCAAGGTGCTGGCCAGCGGGCCGCGCCGCTTGGGCGTCAGCGAGATTGCCGATCGGCTCGGCCTCACCCGCCCGACCGTCCATGGCCTGCTGCAAACTCTGCAGGCTCAGGGCTTCGTCGAGCAGGACCGCAACTCTGACAAGTACCAACTCGGCGCCGGCCTGCTACGGCTCGGCACCTCCTACCTGGACCTCAACGAGCTGCGTGGCCGCTCGCTCGGGCATGGCGAGCACCTCGCCGCACGCACGGACTCCGCCGTGCGGGTCGGAGTCATGCACGGCGCGTGCGTGGTGATCGTGCACCACGTCTTCCGGCCCGACACAACGCTGCAGATCCTCGAGGTCGGGGCCGAACTGCCCTTGCACGCCAGCGCGCTGGGCAAGGCCATGCTCGCCTTCGCGCCCGATGAACTGGTGGCCGACCTCCTGGCCGAGCCGCTGCCGCGACTGACCAGCCGCACGTTGGCACCCGCGACGCTCCGCCAAGCGCTCGTCGACGTCCGCGAACGTGGCTACGCGCGCGAGCGCGACGAGGGGATCCTCGGCGAGTCGAGCATCGCCGCACCCATCTTCGACCACTCCGGGCAAGCCGTCGGGGCGATCGGTGTCGTCGGGGACACCAAGCGGATCATGCCCCGGGGCCCGGCCAGAGGGCTCACCGCCGCGGTCTGCGAGGCGGCCCGCGGCATTTCACGCGAGCTTGGGGCCAGTCGCTGGCCCGGGCATGCACCGACCGCCTGAGCGACCGGACAGCGGGCACGATCCGATCGACAGATCACTCCCATCGGGCCACCGGAATCGCTAGGGTAGGGCGGACGAGAGGAGAATGACGGCGAGATGGGCGATTCGATCGTTGTTGGCACCGATGGCTCTGAGACCGCCAAGCTCGCGGTGCAGGAGGCGGTCCGCCTTGCGGTTGCGCTTGACGCACCGCTACATGTCGTGTCTGCCTTCGAGCCGCTGCGCGGCGTACGCATCGCCGGCGCCCCCGAGGGTGCCGCCAAGGTGTGGGCGCCGCTGCCCGATGCTCAGGTGGAAGCGAAGCTGAACGAGGCCGCCGCGGCGATCCGAATCGCCCACGCGGATTTGGATGTGAGCATCCATGCGGTGCAGAACGATCCGGCCGACGCGCTGCTCAAGGTTGCCGGCGAAGTCGGCGCCACGATGATCGTGGTCGGCAGCAAGGGGATGCACGGCGCCCGGCGGTTCGCGTTGGGGAACGTCCCCAACAAGGTCTCGCACCGAGCGGACTGCAACGTCCTGATCGTGTCGACCGACCGGGGCTGAACCCGCCGTCACCACCGAACCGCGCGAACAATCGCGCGGCTGATGCACATCAGCGTGTCGGCATGAGGGTGGCTGGCTCGCCAGCGCGATGGCTCCGGGCTCATGGTGCGAGCCGTCGTCTTGGCCCGGGGGAGAGCAGCGTCGGGGCTGCTAGACTAGTGCTTGCCAGCAAGCAAGTATTTAGGAGACTTTTGCCGAACCCAGCCCCAGCCGTCGATCTCGACACCGCAGCCCGACTGCGCGCGGCGGTCGGACGGCTGTCACGACGCCTGCGCCACACGAGCGCGGGGGCCGCCGCGGGGCTGACGCCGACTCGGATCTCGGTGCTGCTGGCGGTGGCACGCCAAGGGCCAACCCGCATCTCGGAGCTGGCCAGCACGGAGGGCATCAATCCGACGATGCTCTCACGCGTGATCGCCGACCTCGCCGAGGCGGGTCTGCTGGAGCGAGTGAGCGATCAGGGCGATCGACGCGCGGCCTGGGTCAAGGCCACGGCAGCCGGCAAACGCGTGGCCGACCGCATGCGCCGTGAGCGGACCGACGCGCTCAACGCCGCGCTGGAAGGGCTGTCCGACGCCGACCGCCGTCAGATCGAGCAGGCGATCCCTGCCCTTGAGGGGCTTGCCGAACAGCTGAAGGACAGGCGGCCGTGACGCGCGTCGTCCACGCCGGCCGGGTCACCTTCGCCGCGCTCGCGGTTCCCAACTACCGCCGTTACATCAGCGGACAGGCGATCTCGCTGATCGGCACCTGGATGCAGATGACGGCCCAGGCGTGGCTGGTGCTGACGCTGACGCACTCGAGCACCGCGCTCGGAATCGTGATCGCGCTGCAGACCTTGCCCGTGTTGCTGTTCGGCCCCTACGGAGGGGTGATCGCCGACCGCGTCGACAAGCGCCGGCTGATGATCGCGCTGCAGAGCGCGATGGGCCTGCAGGCGCTGGCGCTGGGTGTGCTCACCGTCGCCGGTGTCGTCCATCTGTGGGAGATCGGCGTTCTCGCCGCCCTGCTGGGCTTCAACAACGCCTTCGAGAACCCGGCTCGCCAGTCGTTCATGCTCGAGCTCGTCGGCAAGGAGCACCTGCGCAACGCGGTCAGCCTCAACTC
>Ga0302325_10012116_pt1 | contig 18534 bp, 16 predicted proteins | sample Palsa_T0_2_FD_201948 | JGI IMG/M metagenome (GOLD analysis project Ga0302325, IMG submission 201948) | Peat permafrost microbial communities from Stordalen Mire near Abisko, Sweden - Palsa_T0_2 | ecosystem: Environmental > Terrestrial > Soil > Palsa > Peat permafrost | place: Sweden: Abisko...
TGCCCGATCGCGGTGCGGGCGGCGGCGAGCGCGTCTTCGAGCAGCGCCCGCTCGTGCGCAGGGTCGCCGGCTGCGCGGGCGGGCGGGCGGCTGTCGTCGTCCGCGGTGGCGAGTGAGCGTGAAGGGCCCACCGCGATCCCGGCCGACGCCGCCACGCCAGCCAGCACGTCACCACTCTCCACCGGTGCGTGAGATTTGTATCGAGGGGTGGGCGGAATCGCGATCACCGCGGGGGTGGGCTGGGTTTGGTCGTCGGCGGCCGCGACGCCGTCGCCGAAGCCGTCCGCCGCCAGGTCCTCCAGGGCGGCGACCGCGTCAGCGGCGCCCGGCCCGGAGGCCGTCACCACCAACGTGTCCCCGAGCCGCGCCCCGAGCGACACCAGCCCGGTCAGGCTGCGCGCGCTGACCGAGTCGCCGGCGCCCTTCGCCACCCGCACGTCCGCGTCGAACCCGCGCGCCGTGGCCACGAACCGCGCCGCCGGCCGCGCGTGCAGCCCGATTTCGTTGCGGACCGCCAGCGAGGCGCGCGCGGAGGGCGGCGAGGGCGCAGACCCGGACGGCGGGGCCGGGGGCGGCGCCTCCCCGGGCGCGGACCCCGACTCGCCCACCTGGGATGCCTTCATCGCCAGCGCCCCGCCAGCCTCGGCCGCGACCTCGTCCAGCGACGCCCCGCCGGCGGCCGCCACCGCCGCCGCGACCGCGCCCTCCACCAGCGGCGCGCCGCTGAGCCGCACCGGCCCGCCGGCGCTGTCCCCCAGCATCTCGACCGCAAGCTCGGCGCTCATCAGCGCCGAGCCGAGGTCCATCAGCACCAGCACCCCGTCGGCGGACATCGCCCGCTGCATCGCCTCCAGCACTCGCCCCGCGTCGGTGCCCAGGGCGCCTTCCTCTTCGAATCCGCCGGCAGCCTCGAGCGCCAGCTGGGGCCCGGCCATCTCCCGCGCCAGCGCCACGACCCCGTCGGCCAGCCCGGCGCTGTGTGAGACGACGACGATCCCGACCATCGAACCCGCAGCGGCCCCCGCGCGCTACGAACCCAGTCCGTAGGCCTGGTACAGGTACTCGATCGGGTGCGCCGCCGGCCGCTGGGTCGCGTCGGCAAGCTGCCAACGGCACGTCTCCGAGTCACACAGCACGGTCGAGGCGCCGGAGGCGGCGACCTGGTCGAACAGGTCACGGCCGACCGCCTGGGCGATCTCGTACTTCTCGACCTTCAGCCCATACGTGCCGGCGATGCCGCAGCAGCGCGCGTTCATCTCCCGCACCTGCAGACCGGGGATCAGCGCCAACAGGTCGAGCGCCGGCTTGCCGACCCAGTGGCCCTGCTGCTGGCAGGGAGCGTGATAGGCGACCACCTCGTCGATCGGCTGAAAGTCGGTCTTCAGCTCGCCACGGTCATGCAGCTCCAGCAGCAGCTCGCAGATGTCGTACACGTGCGAGGAGACGCGCTTGAGCACGGGGTCGTCCTGAAGGCCGAGCACCTCGCGGCCCTCGCGCTTGAGCATCAGCGTGCAGCTGGTGGCGTTGCCGACGATGATCGTGTCGTCGTCGGTCAGGTACGGGTCCAGTGCCCGCGCGAGCGTGCCCAGCACCTTGCGGGCGTCGTCGAACAGGCCCGACGACTGCAGTGGTAGACCGCAGCAGTCCTGTTTGGGGACGACCACCTCAAAGCCGTTGTGCTCGAGGATCGCGACCAGCTTCTCGCCCTCCCACGGCTCGTAGTACTCAGTCCCGCAGCCGTGGAAGTAGACGATCTTGCGCACGGACTTCAACCCGTCCGAGCGCTGGCGCGCCCACGCGGAGAAGCGCCGCCCGGCGAACGCCGGCATCGCCGCGTCGCGGTGGATCCCCAGCGTCTTCTCGATCAGGATCCGGGCGGGCTTGAGCTTCAGCGAGAGGTTGGCCAGCGGCGCCACCGGCGTTCCGGCCCGGCCCAGCCAGGTGGGGCGGGTGATGATCCGGTCGCGCAGCGGCCAGCCCTTCTGGCGCTTGAGCTTGTCCCGCGCCTGCGCGTTGATCTCGGCGATCTTGACGCCCTGCGGGCAGACCTGGGAGCAGATCCCGCAGCCCGAGCAGTAGTCGACCGACAGGTCGACCGACGGCTCATCCGCGACCCGGTAGCGCTCGGACTGCGGGCCCGCGTACTTCGGTCCCGGGAACAGCGGCGAGACGTTGGAGACCGGACAAGCCGTCTCGCAGATCGTGCATTTGACGCAGTGGTCCAGCGTGCCGCGCAGCTGCGCGAGTTCGAGCAGATCGGTCATGACGCGACACCCTCCTCGGTTCTCAGGCCGCCGGCGATCACCGCCGCCGCGCGGTAGCCGGACGCGAGCGCGATGCCCTCGCCCGAGCCCTCGCGCCACGGGGTCGCGCCGGGCAGCGAGGCGCCGGCGACGAATACGTTCTCGGTCCCCTCGGCGCGCAGCTCGGCGTCGACCGCGACGCCGGCCGCGGCGAGCGGCTGCTCGGTGAGGTACTCGCGCTCAAAGCGCGGCGATCCCGCCTCCGGCACCCCGCGAAGCGGCAGCCCCAGCACTCGCTCGTGCGTGACCCAGTGGGAGTCGAGCTCGATCGCGCCGGAGGCGAACCCGCCGCTGGCGAGCACGAACCAGTCCGCGACGTAGATCAGATCGCGGCCGGCGGCGTGCGTCGAGACCGAGGTCACGCGTCCGTTCGAGCGCTCGTGCGAGATCACGTCGGCGCCGAGCGCGAGCCTCCCGCCGGCGGCGCGCAGGGCGCTGCGCAGGATCTCGTAGCGGCGCATGCCCGGGACCGACGGCGGCAGCGTCGGGATCTCGAACACCGTGCGGCCGAGCCGGCGCTCGAGGTCGGCGACGACCGCGGCGGGATCGTTCAGTCCGAGCATTGCGGGCAGCCCGACGTGCTCCTCGGTCCGCAGCTGCGCCAGCAGCTGTGCGCAGAAGTGACCGCGCCATGCCGGGTCCTCAAAGCGCCGGGCCATCCCGACCGGGTTCATGTCCGCCCGCTCGACCGCCATGGGCAAGGTGAGCGCGCGGGACTCGATGCCCGCGGCTGTCAGGTTCGCGGCGCACAGCGCCGGGTGGAACTCGCGCAGCGACGGGACGCTGACGATCGCGACGGTGCCGAGCGCGGATGCCTCGCCGCCGGCCATCGTCGATGGGACCATCGCCGAGGGGCGCAGCACGCCCATCGCGGTCGGGATCGCCAGATTGCGGTCGATCCCCCCGACGTACTCGTAGGACGGCAGCGGCCCGTGCGCGGCGCAGTCGGCGAACCAGCTCAGCGAGTCCGACACCGCGTCGACGCCGACGAGCGCGTACGGGTGGTCTGGGCGCTCGGCGATCAGCTTGCCCAGCGACTCCGAGGGCGACCGGACGCGCTCGGGCGTGTAGCCGAGCACGTCGATCGTGCTGGGCGAGAGGTGCGTGGACCCGTATCCCTTGGCCAGCACCGCGACCTTGGCGCCCGCCTGCGCCAGCCGCGTGCCGGCGGTCAGCCCGGCCATGCCGCCGCCGATCACGACCGCGTCGAAGTGCAGCTGCGATCTCATGAAGGCTGCTCAGCGGCGACGGCCTCGGCCCCGGCGGCTCCGGGCGCATGGGCGACGTCGAGCACGCCCTGGAAGACCCAGTCGTCGAACCGGACCTGGCGCAGCTGATCGCCGTAGAGAATCGGCCACATGCCCTTCCAGCGCTCCTGCAGGAAGTCCAGCAGCGCCTGATTGGCATCCTCGGCGGAGAGCTCGTCGATCCCGTGCAGCAACCCGGTCGCGCGGTAGTTGCAGAAGCCGCCCTGGCACGGTCCCATCCCGAGCCGGAGCTGGCGGCGGATGTCGTCGAGCTTGGTCGAACCGGTGCGCCGCATCGCCTCCTCCAGGCTCGAGCGCGTGACCAGCTCGCACTCGCAGATCACCTGCTCGTCCTGCAGCGCGGCCTCCTTGCGCTGAAGGCGCTCGCCGAGCCGGTAGGTGGCGCCTGACTCCGAGCCCGGCAGCGACTCGGTGGCGGTCGTGCATTCGCGGCTGACGCCGAGATGGCGGCAGACCGCGTCGACGGTCTCCTCGGCCATCATCCGGTAGGTCGTCAGCTTGCCGCCGGTGATCGTGACGAAGCCGCCGACGCCGTCGCGCTGCTCGTGGTCGAGCAGCGCGTGCGCGCGGGTGACGTCACGGGTGTCGGTGTCTGACTCCTTGGCGTCCTCGAACAGCGGCCGCACTCCGGTCCAGACGCGCAGCGCCCGCGCCTGGCGAAAACCCGGGACGAGCTTCTCGCCGTCGTCGAACATCCGATCGACCTCGGCCTGCTCGACCGTGTGGTCGTCGGGGTCGTCGGTGTGCTGATCGGTGGTGCCGATCACCGAGACGGTCCGGATCGGGACGAGGATGTCGCCGTCGGTCGGCATCTGGCAGCGGTTGATGACGGTGTTCACCAGCCGGTGGTTCATCGCGATCATGATCCCGCGACCGGGCAGCACCCGGACGCCCTCGACCCCGGCCATGTCGGCGATCCGCCCGGCCCAGGCGCCGGCGGCGTTGACCGTCACGCGGGCCTCGATGTCGATCTCGCTGCCCGTGCGGACGTCGCGCACGCGCGCGCCCGTGACCCGGTCCGAGGAGCGATGGACGGCGATCACCTCGTGATAGGTGAGGATCCGTGCGCCACGCTGCTGGGCGCCGTGGCCCATTGCCCACACCGTCTTCCAGACGTCGATGTTCGCGTCGGGGACGCGAAACGCGCGGGAGATCTGCGGGTGCAGGCGGGGCTCTGACGCCAGCGCCTCGGACGCCGCGATCTCCTCGCAGTCGACCCCGGTCGCCTGGCAGGCGGCGACGAACGTGTCGGCGTACGCCGGGTCGTCGAACGGGGTCGTCACGAACAGACCGCCGGTGTCCTCGATGCAATCGGCCGCGACCCGGCGCAGGATCCGGTTCTCGGCGATGCACTCCTTCGCGGCCCGGGGGTCCTTGACCGCGTAGCGCCCACCGGAGTGCAGCAATCCGTGGAACCGTCCGCTCGTCCCCTCGGCCAGGTCGGCCCGGTCGACGAGGACGGCGTCGATGCCGCGCAACGTCGCGTCCCAGGCGACGCCGACGCCGGTCGCGCCGCCCCCGATGACCAGGACCTCGGTGCTCAGCGTTGTCATGAATCGAGCCTACCGCCGCGCCATCGCGGAAGCGGGCGGGACGGCGGCCGACGCCGCCCCGCCGCGGGCATCGGTCTAGAACCAGTCGAAGGTCCGCGTGACGGCCTTCTTCCAGTACGCGTAGTACTCGTCGCGCTTGTCGGCATCCATCTTCGGCTCCCACCGCTTGTCCTCGGCCCAGTTCTCACGCAGATCCTCCTGGCTGTTCCAGAATCCGGTGGCCAGGCCCGCGGCGTAGGCAGCGCCGAGCGCCGTCGTCTCCGCGACCTCGGGACGGATCACCGGGACCCCCAGCAGGTCGGCCTGGAACTGCATCAGGAGATCGTTTTGGACCATGCCGCCGTCGACCTTGAGCGAGTCCAGCGTGACGCCTGAGTCGGTGGCCATCGCCTCGACGATCTCGCGGCTCTGGAAGGCGGTCGCCTCGAGCGTCGCGCGCGCGATGTGCCCAGCGTTGACGTACCGCGTCAGGCCGGCGAACACGCCGCGAGCGTTGGACTTCCAGTACGGCGCGAACAGTCCCGAGAACGCCGGCACGATGTACAGCCCGCCGTTGTCGTCGACCGTTTGGGCGAGTTCCTCGACCTCGGGCGCCGCCTTGATCAACTTGAGGTTGTCACGCAGCCATTGCACGAGCGCCCCGGTGATCGCGATCGAGCCCTCGAGGCAGTAGATCACATCGTCGTCGCCGATCTTGTAGCCGACGGTCGTCAGCAGGCCCGACTTGGACTGCACCAACTCGGTGCCGGTGTTGATCAGCATGAAGTTGCCGGTGCCATAGGTGTTCTTGGCCTGTCCGACGTCGAAGCAGGTCTGGCCGAATGTCGCCGCCTGCTGGTCGCCGAGGTCGCCCGCAAGCGCCACCCCGCTGAAGGCGCCGGTCCTGACGTCGCCGTAGACCTCGCTCGACGCATGGATCTCCGGCAGCATCGAGAGCGGCACGCCGATGATCGACGCGGTCTCCTCATCCCAGGCCAGCGTGCTGAGATCCATCAGCATCGTGCGGCTGGCGTTGGTCACGTCGGTGATGTGCAGGCCGCCGTCGACGCCCCCGGTGAGATTCCAGATCAGCCAGGTGTCCATGTTCCCGAAGACCAGATCGCCCGCCTCCGCCTTCTCGCGGGCGCCGTCGACGTTGTCCAGCAGCCAGCGGACCTTCGGCCCCGAGAAATAGGTCGCGAGCGGGAGGCCGGCCTTGGCGCGGAAGCGATCCTGACCGCCGTCCTTCGACAGCTCGTCGACGAGCGCGTCGGTGCGCGTGTCCTGCCAGACGAGCGCATTGTGGATCGGCTCGCCGGTCGTCCGGTCCCACACCAACGCGGTCTCACGCTGGTTGGTGATCCCCAGGCCGGCGATGTCGTCGGCCGACGCGTCTGCCGCCGCCAGCGCCTCGTCGAGGACTTCCTGGGAGCGGGCCCAGATCTCCTTGGCATCGTGCTCCACCCAGCCCGGCTTGGGGTAGATCTGCTCGTGCTCCTTCTGGGCGACCGAGACGACCCGGCCCTCGTGGTTAAACACCATCGCCCGCGAGCTGGTGGTGCCCTGATCCAGCGCTGCTGCGTATTTCGCCATGTCCGTCCTTTCAGGCCGCCAGGGTCTCGGCGGCGCTCTTGAAGAGGTAGTAGGTCGAGGTTGCACCGGGGTCCTGGTGACCGGCGGAGCGGTCGCCCAGGTAGCTGGCCCGGCCCTTGCGCGCGACGAGCGGCGTCGTCGCGTTCATGCCCTGCTCGGCGGCCCCCACGGCCGCCTGCAACCCGGCCGGGAGGTCCGCCGCCCGCTCGAGCGCATCGATCGCGGGGGTCAGCGCATCGATCATCGTCTTGTCGCCGAGTTCCGCCTTGCCGCGGGCCTTGACCCCCTCCAGGCCCTTGCGCCAGGCAACGACGAAAACGGCCTGATCGATCTCCGCCTGGCCGGAGAGCGCCGTGCCCATCTGCAGCAGCAGCGTCCCGTACAGCGGACCGGCGGCGCCGCCGACGCTCGAGATGAGCGCCATCGCCACCGTCTTGAGCACGGCTCCCGGATCGGCCTGCTCCGACGCCGCGAGCTTCTCCAGCGCCTTCTGCATGCCGCGGTTCATGTTCGTTCCGTGGTCACCGTCGCCGATCGCGGTGTCGAGCCGCACGAGCTCCTGACGGTGCTCGGCCATCTCGTCGGCGAACCGCTGCATCCACGCCAGTGCGTGGTCGCGATCGATCGGCATCGGTGTTCAGGCGCCCCAGCGCAACCCAGGGGTGTTGACCGGCGCATCCCAGTAGCGGATGAACTCGTCGTCGAGCCGGAGCAGCGTGATCGAGCAACCCTGCATCTCCAGCGACGTGATGTAGTTGCCGATCAGGTTGCGTTCGATCGTCAGCCCGTGTTCAGCGGCGATCTTGGCCACCTCCGCGTACATGATGTACAGCTCCAGCAGGGGCGTGCCGCCCATCCCGTTGACGAACGCGAGCACTCGATCGCCCGACGCGAACGGCAGGTCCTCGAGGATCGGGCCCATCAGCCGCTCCGCGACCTGCGACGCCGGCCCGAGCTTCTCCCGGAAGCGGCCCGGCTCGCCATGGATCCCGATTCCGATCTCGACCTCGTCGTCGGCCAGCTCGAAGCTGGGCTCACCGGAGGCGGGCGTGATGCAGGGCGTCAGCGCCATACCCATCGACCGCCCCTGGGCGTTGACCCGCCGCCCGAGCTCGGCGACCTGGTGCAGGTCACGGCCGTCGTCGGCTGCGCCGCCGCAGATCTTCTCGACCAGCACGGTGACGCCGACGCCGCGGCGCCCGGCCGTGTACAGCGAGTCCTCGACCGCGACATCGTCGTTGGTCAGGATCGTCTCGACCTCGATCTCGTCGGACTTGCCCAGCTCGGCCGCCATGTCGAAGTTCATCACGTCGCCCGTGTAGTTCTTGACGATGTGAATCACGCCGGCGCCGCCGTCGACCGCCTTGGTGGCGGCGGCCATCTGATCGGGTGTGGGTGAGGTGAACACCTCGCCGGGGCAGGCTGCGTCCAGCATTCCGGGTCCGACGAAGCCCCCGTGCATCGGCTCGTGGCCGGAGCCGCCACCGGAGATCAATCCGACCTTCCCTTTGACCGGCGCGTCGGCGCGGATCACGACGAACGGGTCGTAGGTCACCCGGAACCGGTCGCCGTGCGCGGCCTCGACGCCATGCAGCGCGTCCGCGACGACATCGTCGGCAGCATTGATCAGCTTTTTCATTTTGCTTTCCTCATCGCTCAAGAGCCTCGGCGGCGGCGCGACCGCCGTGCGGTGCGCCGCCGTCCATCGATGCTGTGTCTAGCGCTCGGTCGTGCCCCGGTAGCGGTCGTCAGTGGAGTCCCGGCCGATCTCCTGCACCGTCTCTCCCTCTCCCTCAATGCCGGGCTCCGGTGGTCTGCGGGCTCGCAGGATGTCCTTGATCGCGAAGTCATAGAAGAACGACGCGATTGCAGCCCCAATCAGCGGCCCGACGATCGGTACCCACATGTAGTCGTTGACGTTGCCGTAGTTGCCGGGGATCGCCTCCTTGCCCCAGCCGGCGATCCAGGCGAATATGCGCGGACCGAGGTCACGGGCCGGGTTGATCGCGTAGCCGGCGTTCGCGCCGAACGAGATCCCAATCGCCACCACGATCATGCCGACCATGAACGGAGCCAGGTTCGAGCCGACCGGCGAGTTGTACTCGTCGGTGATCGCCCAGACGAACAGGGCAAGGAAGAAGGTGCCGACGATCTGGTCGATCAGCGGCCCCAGGAAGCTATGGAAGTACGGCGCTGGGAAGGTGGCGAACGTGCTGTAAGTGCCTAACGAGGCGGCGGTGCCCTTCTTGATCGGCGTGCAGTTCTTCGCCACCGTGCCGATCACCGTGCCGCAGTGGCCGACCTGATCGAAGTGGTTGATCGCGTTGTTGTAGACCAGGAACACGAGGGCGGCGCCCATGAAGGCGCCGAGCACCTGCGCGCCCCAGTAGGGCGCGACCTTGTTCCAGGGCATTTGCTTGCGGATCGCGACGCCCAGTGAGATCGCCGGGTTGAGATGGGCGCCGGAGATGCCGCCGGTGACGTACACCGCAAAACAGACCGCAAACCCCCATCCCCACGCGATCAGCAGCCAGTCACCCGACGACTGCAGCGGGCCGGAGCTGCTGCGGCCCGATCCGACCAACGCCCACAGCATCGCGACGACCCCGTCGCCGAACGAGATGATGATGAAGACGCCGAGAAACTCGGCCCACAGTTCTCCGATAAGCCCTTGACGCCAGGCCAGCGGCAAGTGGTTGCGAACAGGTCTCTCGTCTACGGTTGCCACGCAGCCTCCTCTGAAGTTGTGAAATTCGGGGGACGGTCCGTCAGGCGCCGAAGCTCGCCATGCGGGATCGGCAGAGACCGGTGCGGCCACCCAGGACGGCGCGCGCTTGCGGTCCGCACCAGTACGCCCAACGACGTAGAGGACTCGCGAAACGTTGCATCGGGCTGACTCTCACCACCTCATCCTCTCCTCCGCGACGAATGGTTTTCACCCTCCGGCGGCCCTAAGCCGCGGCGAGACTACCAACCGCTGTACGACATTGTCAAACGCCGTACAGAGATCGGTCCAATTCGGGTAAGGTGCCCCGATGCTCACCGCCCGACAGCTCTGCCTGGGGATCGTCGCCGCAGATGTGGTCCTGTTTCTGGTCGCCTCCGGATTCAACGATCACAGCAACACGTCGGTCGATGGCTTCGTCTGGTGGGCCGCTTTGGCGCTGTTCGCTGCCCTGATCGCGATCGCCGCCTACATCCTGGGCCGCTTTCTGGTGACGCGCCGACGCAAACCGGACCGCATCAGCCGGCGCTCGCGGTTGCGCGGGTAGCGCTGGGCCCATCACGCCTCAATCCGGTCTAGTCTCAGAGTCGCCGGATCTCGATCGGTCATGTGCGACGGTGAAACCCCACCCAGAATGACGGCTGCCGGCCGAAGGCTCGGTGCGGCGCGCCCACGCGAGCGGGGGGGCGAGCGTGGCCGTCACCGCCGACACGGCGCTCGGTAACGACGATGCCCGGCAAGATCCAGTCGATCGAGCGCGCCGCGGCGATTCTGCGGCTGCTGTCAGGCCGCGCGAAGCGACTCGGGGTCGTCGACCTTTCGAATGAGCTGGGACTCTCCAAAGGCACGGTGCACGGTCTGCTGCGCACGTTGCAGCACGTCGGGTTCGTCGAGCAGGATCAGGAGACCGGCAAGTACCAGCTCGGGGCGGCGCTGCTGCACATGGGCTCGATCTACCTCGACGGCAACGAGCTCCGTACCCGGGCGCTGAACTGGTCTGACTCGCTGGCGGCGCGCACGGGCGAGGCGGTGCGAATCGGTACGTTGCACGATCTCCAGGTGCTGATCGTGCACCACGTCTTTCGCCCCGACGACAGCCTCCAGACGCTCGACGTCGGGTCGCTGCTGCCGGCCCACGCGACCGCGCTGGGCAAGGTACTGCTCGCCCACCACCCGTTCGCGCTGGCCGAGCTCTCGGGCCAGGGCCTGGCGTCGTTCACCGACGCGACGGTCTGCGATCCGCAGCGGCTGGAACGAGAGCTGGCGCGCATCGTCGAGCGCGGCTGGGCGGCGGAGATCGGCGAGCTCTCCGCCGGACAGGTGTCGATCGCCGCGCCGATCACCGACCGCGCCGGGCGTAACGTCGGCGCGATGGGTATCTTCGGGACGCCGGAGCGGCTGCTGGCGGCGCGCCAACCCCGGGGCGAGCTCGTCGCCTTGGTTCGCGACGGTGCCCGAGCCGTGTCCCGAGAACTGGGCGCGATCCCCTGGTGACTGAGGAGGACGATGAAAGAGCGCTACGTCGCTGCGATCGACCAGGGCACCGCGTCGTCGCGTTGCCTGATCTTCGATCGCTCGGGCAACATCGTGTCCGTCGCCCAGAAGGAGCATCGCCACATCTATCTCAAGCCGGGCTGGGTCGAGCACGATCCGCTCGAGCTGTGGGTCAACGTCGAGGAGGTCACGGCCCGCGCGATCGCGGACGCCCGGCTGGTTCCGTCGGATTTGGTCGCGCTTGGGATCGCCAACCAGCGTGAGACGACGGTCGTCTGGAGCCGTGCCACCGGCCAGCCACTGCACAACGCGATCAACTGGCAGGACATGCGCACCGATCATCTCGTACGTGAGCTCAACGCGCAGTACGGGTCTGAATACTTCCGCTCACGCTCCGGACTTCCCGCCACGACCTACTTCTCCGGTCCGAAGCTGCGCTGGCTGCTGGACAACGTGCCCGGTCTGCGCGAACGGGCCCAGGCGGGCGAGGTCCTGTTCGGGACGATCGACTCGTGGCTGATCTGGCGGCTGACCGGCCGGCACCTGACCGACGTCACGAACGCCAGCCGGACGTTGATGATGAGCCTGCAGACGCTCGACTGGGACGACGAACTGCTGGACGCGCTCGACGTCCCGCGCGTGATGCTGCCCGAGATCCGGTCCTCCGCCGAGGTGTACGGCGAGGCCCGCGGCACGCTTGCCGGGATTCCGGTCGCGTCGGCGCTGGGCGATCAGCAGGCGGCGCTGTTCGGCCAGGCGTGCTTCTCAGCCGGCGAGGCCAAGTGCACGTACGGGACCGGCAGCTTCCTGCTGATGAACATGGGCGAGCGTCCGGTCGTGTCCGACAGCGGCCTGTTGACGACGCTGGCGGCACGGGTGGGAGACGAGCCCCCGACATACGCGTTCGAAGGGTCGATGGCGGTCACCGGTGCGCTCGTGCGCTGGTTTCGCGACAACCTCGGCCTGATCGGCTCGGCGCCGGAGATCGAGACGCTCGCCCGAACCGTCGACGACAACGGCGGCTGCTATTTCGTGCCGGCGTTCTCCGGTCTGTTCGCGCCCCATTGGCGTGATGACGCCCGCGGCGTGATCGCGGGATTGACCGGCTACATCACCAAGGGGCATCTGGCTCGCGCCGTGTTGGAGGCGACCGCCTGGCAGACCCGCGAAGTGGTGGAGGCGATGATCGCCGACTCGGGCGTGGCGCTGCAGACGCTGCGCGTCGATGGCGGCATGACCGCCAACAACCTGCTGATGCAGTTTCTCGCCGACGTGCTCGACGTCTCGGTGGTGCGCCCGATCGTCGCCGAGACCGTGTCGCTGGGCGCCGCCCAAGCGGCCGGGCTGGCGGTCGGCTTCTGGTCAGACCGTGACGAGCTGCGCGCCAACTGGCACATGGCCGCCCAGTGGCACCCTCACCACACGGCCGAGATCGAGCGCGGCTACCGCAAGTGGCGCAAGGCCGTCGCGCGGACGATCGACTGGCTCGACGAGGACGACGAGTAGTCGCCGTGACCGTTGACGCCGGTACCGTCGCCGTGGAGCCCGTCGCTCCCGGCGCCGTTCTCGTTCGCCGTGAAGTTGACGACGTTTCCGTTGGGCTTTGAGCCGTTGCCGTAGAGCTTGGCGGAGTCGCTCTTGGCGTCCCGACGCCGGTACGGGTTCAGCGACGGGCCGCCGCCGGGGGTCGAGTCAAAGAACGTCTGGACGCGCTCGATCAGCGCCTGCGTGTCGCCGACCGGTGGGATCGGCTCTCCGAATGACACCGTGATCCGGTGGCGGTGGGAGAACAGCCGTCCGCGCAGGCGCTTGGGCCAGATCCGGCCGGGCGGCATCGCGTCGGCGGTGCCGGTCACGCGGATCGGGATGATCGCGAGATTGTGGGCGGCCGCCAGCACAGCGGCACCGCGACGGACCCGCCCGGACGTCCCGCCGCGCGCGCGGGTGCCCTCCGGGAAGAGCAGCAGGTTCCAGCCGTCGTCCAGCAGCGTGTCGAGGTGGCTCGTGCTCTTGGTCACGCTGGCGTTGGAGCCCGGGCGGCGTTCGATCGGCACCGTGTTGAAGATCAGCGAGACGATCGACGCGGTGAGCTTGTTGCGATAGAAGTAGTCCGCGGCGGCGGCGACCGCGGTGCGCTTGCGCAGCTTGCGCGGCAGCGCCGAGAGGATCACCGGCGTGTCCATGTGGCTGGCGTGGTTGGCGACCAGGATCACCGGCCCCTTCAGCGCCGAGAGCTTCTCCCGGCCGGTCGCCTGGCGCGCGGCGTAATAGTCCATCACGGGGTTCAGGACGAACTGCATGAAGCGCTCGCGCACGAACCGAGCCGGCGCGGAGCGCGCCCATGACACGTCGAGCTCGGCGGCGGCGGCGCGCAGTCGTCGGCCGCGCTTCGGCGCCTTGCGGACGGCGTCGACGACCCGGCGCTTGAACGACTTTTGGCGGCGAAACGGCGACACTCCCGAGATACCCCCGCGCGTGACAACCGTTACAGAATCTGCGCCGGCTCCTCCGCCGCCGGCGAATAGCCGCGCGGGGCGCCGACGAGGTCCGGATCCTCGCCGGTCAGCGCCATCCAGGCGGCCCGCAGCCCGTGACTGCCGGCGACCGCGAGCGCGGCCGCGCGATTCTCCATCTGGCCGACCAGCCGCGCGCCCGCGGGCGGGCGGATGATGCAGACGGCCGGCGCCGCGGCGGGGTCGGCGGCCGCCGCCGCGAGCTCCGCGCTGAGCGTGTCATAGCGCTCCGAGCGCGTCTCGCGCAGCGTCACGAGCGCGGGGTTGAACTGCCGCAGGTAGTTGTCGGTCAGCCGGGCGACCGGTCCCGACAACGGCGAGTGCGCGATCCCGTGCGGCCGGGTCTGCAAGACGAGCATGTCGGTCGCCGAGCCGCGCGCGGCGTGGACCGGGATCGGCTCGGCGAGCGTCGCGTCGAGCAGTCGATGGCCCCGGAACGTTACCGGCCCACCGGCCAGCCAGGGCAGCCGGCTGGACGCCAGCATCGCGGTCCGGATCTGCTCATCGTCGCTCAGCTCGGCGAGGTCGACGATCGCCGCGCGCTGCACGTCGGTCGCGGTGCAGTGCAGCTCGATCCGGTGCTGAAGGATCCGATCGGTGCGCAGCGGTCGCTGGCGGCGCCAGACCTCCCTGACGACGTACTCCAGATCGAACACGGGGCGCCCGCGGATCACGCGCCGCGCCGAGGCGAACACTGGATTGCCGAACCCGTGCGGGTACAGCGCCGTCAGGTAAGCGGCCTGGCCGGCGAGCAGGAAGGCACCGGCGAACGCGCCCGCCGAGGCGCCGTGAATCTCGTCGAAGCAGTCGATGAACCCGAGTTGCTCGATCGCCGCCGCCATCCCCGCCGAGACGACGCCGCGCATCCCGCCGCCTTCGATCACGAGCGCGATCCGCCGATCGTCGTTGCGCGCGCCGGGCTCTGAGCCCTGGTCGCGGCGGCGGTGCAGCGCCCGCACGACCGGGTGCGAGCGCTGGTCCTCGGTCATCGGCGTCGCCTGTGCGGTCAGCAGCGGATCGGCGCTGAACTTGCGCAGGGATGACAATCGCACCGCCGCCAGGGTACTGTCAGCTCGCCGTGACCGTGAGCTTGGGGGAGACCGGCCTGACAGTGAGTCGGATCGGTCTCGGCCTGGCCGCGCTGGGGCGGCCCGGGTACATCAACCTCGGCCATGCCGCAGACCTGGCGGGCGAGACCGAGGTCGAGGCGATGCGGGTCCACGCGCACAGGGTCCTGGACGCGGCGTGGCAGGCGGGCGTCCGGTACCTCGACGCGGCCCGCTCCTACGGCCTGGCCGAGGAGTTCCTGGGCTCGTGGCTGGCCGCCCGCGGGCTGGGCCGCGGCGACGTGACGGTCGGCTCGAAATGGGGGTACACGTACACCGCGGGCTGGCGCGTCGCTGCCGAGGTCAACGAGGTCAAGGACCTGTCGGTCGAGACGTTGCGCCGTCAGGAGGGCGAATCGCAGGCGCTGCTTGGCGACACGCTGGCGCTCTACCAGATCCACTCGGCGACGGTCGAGAGCGGTGTGCTCGACGACGCGGCCGTGCTCGACGAGCTGGCGCGCCTGCGCGCCGGCGGTCTGCGGATCGGCTTCACCTCGACCGGCCCGCGGCAGTCCGAGACGATCGAGCGGGCGGTCGCATCCGGCGCCTTCGACGCGGTGCAGGCGACGTTCAACCTGCTGGAGCGCTCCGCCGGGCCGGCATTGGTGGCGGCCCGGCGCGCCGGGCTCGGGGTGATCATCAAGGAGGCGGTCGCCAACGGCCGGCTGACCGCGCGCGGCGATGTGCCGCAGCTGATCGAAACAGCCGGTCGTCAGCAGGTGACCCCAGACGCGCTGGCGCTCGCGTTCGTGCTGGCCCAGCCGTGGGTCGACGTGGCGCTCAGCGGCGCCTCGACCGCCTCGATGCTGCTCGCCAACCTGGCCGCGCTCGACGTGCCGTTCGATGAGGCGGTCGCCGAGCGGCTGGTGGGCGTGGCCGAGCCGCCGGATGAGTACTGGGGGCGTCGCGCGGCGCTGCGGTGGAACTGAGCCGCGCGGCGCCGCGGCGCTGGAGTGGAACTGAGCCGCGCGGCGCTGCGGCGCTGCCCTGAAACACACACCCCCCAGCCGCCGAAGGTTGGCAAGTTGCTGCGTGCGGGCCGCAGCGTTTTGCCGAAGTTCACGGGGCGGACCCCGCAACGCTCGCGCCGGATGCGTCAGTCGATCAGCCGCTGCTCTAGGCGCCAGACGGCCAACCGCCACAGCACCAGCGCCCACACCAGGAGCACCGCGACGTGGACGAGGTCGCCGCTTGAGAAGTGCTGCAGCGACACGTCGCGGACGAGCGCGACGCAGTGATACAGCGGGTTGAACAGCGCGATCGTCCGCAACCCGCTGGGCAGCTGTGAGATCGGAAAGAACGTCCCGGCGACCAGGAACATCGGCGTCAGCACGGCGCTGGTGACGTAGTTGAAGTTGTCGATTGTCTTGGCGACCGCGGCGACGAGGACGCCGAACGAGGCGAAGCCAAAGCCGGTGACGAACCCGATCAGCACCACCAGCAGCATCGCCGGCTCCGGGGTCAGCCCCCAGAAGAAGCCGACGATCAAGGGCGCCAGCCCGTAGACGCCGGAGCGGATCGAGATCCACAGGATCTCCGCGGTGATCAGCTCCTCGACGTCGACCGGCGCGGCCAGCAGCGCGTCGTAAGTGCGTTGGAACTGCCAGCGGATGAACGTGTTGAACATCCCCGGGAACGCCGACGAGAACAGGACCGCGGTCGCGACCACGCCGGTCGCGACGTACTGCACGTACTTGAAGTGGCCGACGTGGTGGATCAGCGAGCCGAACCCGAGCCCGAACGCGAGCAGGTAGATCACCGGCTGCACGATCGAGGAGAACGTGGTCGCCTTCCAGTAGCGCTTGAACAGCACCATGTCCCGACTCATCACGCCGGCGAGCGCGGCCGGCTCCAGCCGGCCCAGCCGCGGCGGCCGCTGGCTGCTCGGCTCCGCGACGGTCATTCGATCTCCTGTCCGGTCAAGGCGACGAACGCGTCCTCGAGGTTCGCCGGCCTGCGCACGCCGTCGGGCGCGTTGCCATCCAGCTGCTCGGCACGCAGCACGGCGACCGCGGGGCCGCTGCGCCGATGACGCCAGCCGCGGCGCTCGGCGTCGGCCTCCAGCTCGGCCAGCTGCGCCGGCGGACCGTACACCTCGACGACTTCGCGTCCGGCATGGTCGAGCACCAGCTCGGCTGGCGTCCCCTGCGCGATGATCCTGCCGGCCGACATCACCGCCACCGTGTCGGCGAGCCGCTCGGCCTCCTCGATGTAATGGGTCGACATCAGCAACGTGACCCCGTCCGCTCGGAGGGCATCGATCAGCGTCCACAGCTCCTGACGGACCTGGGGGTCCAGGCCGACGGTCGGCTCGTCGAGCAGCACCAGCCGCGGGCGGTGGATCAACCCGCGCGCGACCAGCAGCCGCCGCCGCATCCCGCCCGAGAGCTCGCGCACGATCGTGTCGGCGCGCCCGGTCAGGTTCGCGATCTCCAGCGCCCGGTGCACCGCCGCCGCGCGGTCGGGGCCGGGGACGCGGTACAGCCGCGCGAACACGGTCAGGATCTGGCGGCAGGTCAGCTCGACGTCGAGGTTGTCGAGCTGGGGGACGACGCCCATCGCCATCCGGGCGGCCTTGGACTCCTCCGGCAGCTGGTAGCCCAGCACGGAGATCGACCCCTCGGTCGCGATCGCCTGCGCGGTCAATATCCGCATCGTCGTCGACTTGCCGGCGCCGTTGGGCCCGAGCAATCCGAAGCAGATGCCGTTCGGGACCGTCAGGTCGAGGTGGTCGACGGCGGTCAGCTCGCCGAAGCGCTTGACGACCGAGCGCAGCTCGATCGCCGCCGGTGGGGCGGACGGCACCATCGGTTCGAGGATACGGGCGAGGTGGCCAGCCGGTCGGAGGGCCGCCGCGAGGGCCCTCTTCTTACGGGGAGGGTCCGGGACCGTCCTCCGGCGGATCCTCATAGTCCGACGTGCCGCCCCCTTGGCCATCCGCCGCGTCGCCGGCGTTCCCGCCGCCGGGGAGCTTGAACAGCTGCGCCAGCTTGGCGGCGACCATGATGTCGCCGGCCAGCTCAATCCGGCCCTTGAAATAGGCCTGCATCGGATCAAGGTTGCCGCTGGCCAGCTGCAGGAACGCGACCGCGTCCATCGTCACGGTCAGCTTCGGCTCGCCGCTCTCGCCCTTGACGGTCTTGACCTGCCCGTGGTCGATCTCCAGCTGGTAGACGTCGACGCCGTCGTCCGGGCGTCCGGTGATCCGCCAACGGATCGACGTCGTCAGATCCTTCGCGACCTCGGGATTGACCTGCTTGGGCATCTGCCAGAAGATGCCATCGAGTGCCGGCTTGCGCGCGGGCGATCGCATCACCTGCTCCAGCCGCTCGGGCGGCGCGTTCTGCACGACCCGCCCGAATCCGTCGGCCATGTACGCGGGCGCGTCGGCTGCCAGCTTGCGCAGCTTCTCGAGCGCCCGGTCGGGATCGAATCCTCCGAAGCTGTTCACCCGTACCACGGTACTCGCTGGTCGATGAGCGCTCGATGAGCCGACCCGCCCCGGAGCTTGCTATGCGGCGCGCCGCGGTCGCAGGTCCGCGATGCGCTCCCACCATGCGTAACGCGCGACAAGCAGCCGGTCGAGACTGAACCGATCCATGCGCGCCCGCGGTGAGAGGGCCAGCAGGGTGAGGAACAGCAGCGTGTAGATGATTCCGGTGCCGATGTCCGTCGCGCCTGACACGTACGGTCCGCCGAACCCCTCGCCGACCGCCCAGACCATGAGCATGTAGCCGGCGCCGATCAGGTAGCCGGGCCGCCGCGCGATGCCGAGCAGCAGCACGAACGCCAGCCCCGTCTCGACCACCCCGGTCAGATCCGCCCACACCGCGGGCGCGCCGGACTGCAGGTGGATCCAGAAGTGAAACCACCCGTGCAGGAACGCTGGTTGGCCCTGTGCGGTTGACTTGAGCTGATCGATATAGGTGTGGCGGTAGCCCGGCAGCCACTTCAGGACGGCGTTGATCATCCACACGACGCCCAGGGCGAGGCGGAGCAC
>Ga0302325_10012117_pt1 | contig 18532 bp, 19 predicted proteins | sample Palsa_T0_2_FD_201948 | JGI IMG/M metagenome (GOLD analysis project Ga0302325, IMG submission 201948) | Peat permafrost microbial communities from Stordalen Mire near Abisko, Sweden - Palsa_T0_2 | ecosystem: Environmental > Terrestrial > Soil > Palsa > Peat permafrost | place: Sweden: Abisko...
TGCCCAAATGACAGCACTAGTTGCAGGGCGAGCGCGCCGAGCGCCAGCCAGCTCGCAAACCGCCTGCTGTAAAGGCCCAAACGCATCAGCTACCCAACCCTCGCGAACGAAACATAGTTAATGTTATAATGTTACATCACGCAAGGCTGGCGTTCGGTACTGTTCTGGGGACAAAGGCCTGAGTCAATCATTGCGAAACGCGACCGCGCGCCATCTGCGGCAGGCGACAAGCATTAACGGCTCGCGGCGATCTTCATCGAATGGCGACGCTCGGCATGCTAAAGGGCCGCGGCATCAGCGGTATCGTCGCGCGCTCGTGGATTGAACAAACCACACGCCGGCGTGGATATGACCATCATGTCAAGCATGGCAACGAACAGCCCGGACTTGCGCGCGCAGAGGCTTGTCTCCTCCTACGTGCGCGCCGGCTATACCCCGATCGAGCCGCCGGTCCTGCAACCGGCCGAGCCGTTCCTCGATCTGTCCGGCGAGGACATCCGCCGGCGCATGTTCCTCACCAGCGATCCGCACGGACGCGAATTGTGCCTGCGCCCCGACCTCACCATTCCTGTCTCGCGCGCCTACCTGCAATCGCCGGCGGCCGGCAAGGCCGCAGGCTTCTGCTATCTCGGCGCCGTGTTTCGTCACCGTGAAGCAGCGGCCGCGGAGTTTCTGCAAGCCGGCATCGAATCCTTCGGCCGCAACGACAAGGCCGCGGCCGACGCCGAAATGCTCGCGCTCGGGCTCGAAGCCACCACGCTCTACGGACTGACCGCACCTGAAATCCGCATTGGTGACGTCGGGCTGTTTTCCGCTTTCGTCGCCGCGCTCGATCTCGCGCCGGCCTGGCAGCGCCGCCTGGTCAAGGATTTCAACAGGAAATGGTCGCTGGCGCACGATCTGGACCAGCTCGCGCTCGCCGCCGCCAGCGGGCCGCCGGAATACCAGGGCGTGCTCTCGGCGCTTGCCGGCTCCGATCCCAAGGCGGCGCATCACCTCGTCACCGACCTTCTCTCGATCGCCGGCATCGCCGCGGTCGGCGGCCGCTCCGTCGCGGAAATCGCCGAGCGCTTTCTCGAACAAGCCGCGCTCGGCGCCGGAACACGCCTGCCGCGCGAGACCCGTGCGCTGATCGAGCGTTTTCTCGCCGTGCGCGGCGATCCGGACGACGCCGCCGGCGAACTGCGCGCGCTCTCAGCCGACGCCAAACTGTCGCTCGGGCCGGCGCTGGATTTGTTCGAGACGCGCACCGGCTTTCTCGCCGCGCGCGGCGTTGACGTGCGCGCGATCCATTTCGCCACCGCGTTCGGCCGCGGCTTCGACTACTACACCGGCTTCGTGTTCGAGCTGCACGATGCACGCACCAAGGGCCCGCTCATTGCCGGCGGACGCTATGACGGGCTGTTAACGCGGCTCGGCGCGCGCGAGCCGATCCCGGCCGTCGGTTTCGCCGCCTCGATCGAGGAACTCGCCGCATGCGGCGGCAATGCCGGAGGCGCCGCATGAGCGCGCCGCTCATCCTCGCCGTGCCGTCGAAAGGCCGCCTGCAGGAGAGCGTCGAAGCTCTCTTCGCGCGGTCGGGGCTCGAACTGGTCAAGCCGCGCGGCGCGCGCGATTATCGCGGGGCCATTGCCGGCCTCGACGGCGTCGAAATCGCTTACCTCTCGGCGGCGGAAATCACCACGCAGCTCGGCCAGGGCGCCGTCCATCTCGGCGTTACCGGCGAGGATCTGCTGCGGGAGATGATTCCCGATGTCGATCGGAAGGTCGTGTTCATCGACCAGCTCGGTTTCGGTTTCGCCAACGTCGCCGTTGCCGTACCGCAGGCCTGGATCGACGTGCGCAGCATGGCCGATCTCGACGACGTCGCGACCGCCTTCCGGCTCAAGCACGAGCGCAAAATGCGGCTCGCCACCAAATACGCCAATCTCACGCGCGGTTTCTTTGCCGACAATGGTGTCGTCGACTACCGCATCGTGGAGAGTTCGGGCGCGACCGAAGGCGCGCCCGCGGCCGGCACCGCCGAATTGATCGTCGACATCACGACGACCGGCTCGACGCTTGCGGCCAACGGCCTGAAGGTCATCGACGACGGCGTGATCCTGCGCTCGCAGGCAAACCTCGTCGCCGCGCGTACTGCATCCTGGGACGCTACGCGCCGCGAGACCGCCCGTCTTCTGCTCGACCGCCTTGCGGCGCAAAAGCGGGCGCATTCCTATCGCGAAGTCCGCACACGCTTTGCCGGCATGAATGACGCGCTGCTCGATACCGCGCGGGAAAAATTCGGCGTCGCCGCGCCATTCGGCGGCCCAACCTCGTCCGGCATGCTGACGCTGCACTGCCCGCCCAAGCACGTGCATGCACTCGCGAGTTTTTTGCGCGAGCATGGCGCCGAGGCAGTGTCCGTCGCCGCGCTCGAATACGTGTATGTGCGCGACAATCCGCTGCACGCGAGGCTGATTGCGGAGCTCGACCGGAATAGCGCCGCGGAAGACGCGCCGAACTGAGGCCGGGCGTTGCGGCGCAAGAGCCTTCCAAGAGGATTGAGGAAGCCGCGAGTTGGCAAGTTCTGACGATCGATTTCTTCGCGTCCGTCTCGACGAACGAACGCAGGGTATTGTCGCCCATGTGACGATCGACAATGCCCGCCGCCTCAATGCAATGAACAGCGCGCTCATGGACGCGTTCATCGACACCATGGCGGGGCTCGCCGGCGACGAGCGCTTGCGCGCGGTCGTGCTGACCGGCGCCGGGCCCAAGGCGTTCATCGTCGGCGCCGATATCAACGAAATGGCGAGTATCGAAAATCCCGTCCAGGCGAAAGCATTCATCACCCGCCTGCACCACTGCTGCGACGCGATCCGCAATCTTCCGGTGCCGGTGATCGCCCGCATCCAGGGCTACGCGTTCGGCGCGGGCCTCGAGATCGCAGCGGCATGCGACGTACGGATCGCGGCGGAAACGGCCTTGTTCGGCATGCCCGAGGTCAAGCTCGGCATTCCCTCCGTGATCGAGGCCGCACTGTTGCCGCTGTTGGTCGGCTGGGGGCGTGCGCGCGAAATCCTGCTCCTTGGCGAAACCTTCACCGCCGCCGAAGCGCTGGCGTGGCGACTGGTCGAACGCGTCGTCCCCCCGTCCGCTCTCGACCAGGCGGTCGAAGCCTGGACCAACAGCCTCCTGACCTCACAGCCGCGCGCGGTGCGGCTGCAAAAGCGGCTGATCCGGCAATGGGAGGATTTGCCGCTTGCGGCAGCCGTTCAAGCCGGAATCGATGCCTTCGCCGAAGCCTACAAGACCGACGAGCCCGGCGGCGCCATGCGTGAATTTCTCGCCGCACAAAAAGCCCGCAAACCGACCGGTTAGTCCGCCGCGCAGCGTTGCGCGGCGGGGTCCGAGGCCTCACATACCTACCAAGCAGGAGAACGGCCATGTCAGACGATCACGAGGACAACGAGGAGCGGCCGTGCCTGCATTGCCTGATGGTCGAGGTGATCGACGGCTTTTTTGCAGAATATCCGGTCTCAACCGATGAGCGGGACGCGGTCGATACGGACGAAGTCATGACCGCGATCGCAAAGACGGTTGCGGAATTGACCTACAGCCAGGATGCTGCGAGCCGTCAAAACATGATCGATCAGCTCACGCGCGAGATTGTAAATTATGACGCGGAATACCGGCAGCTGGACCAGTTGGGCGCGGCCGGCTCCGGCGCCCGGCACTAGACCGTCAGCCACGGACCGTCGGTCACCGACACCCGCTGAGGGCGAAGCCGAAATAGCGACTAGCCGCGCTTGGTTGTCTTGTCGCAGCTCTTGCACTTGAATTCGGGCGGTTCCTGCCCTGGCTCTACCATCACCGAGCTGAACTCGCCGCAGCGGCCGCACTGCCTAACCAGCTTTGTCGGCAGCTTCACGATGGGTTTGGTAACCGCGGCCATCGCCTGAACGCCCTGGGCCCGCAGCTCGGCCTTGGTAAGCACCGGTCCCCGACGCCGTTGATTCATAGGCCAGCCATCCTTAGTCCCGTCGATTCGATTCGCATTCTATCGCATTGCGGTTTCAGGCGCGCGCTCCCGCGGGCGCAACGCCTTTTGGGAAGCATAGCGGCCGTGCGAGGTCAACCATCATGCCGCGCCTGGCCTGCCGGATTGGCGCGCACCCGGAACACCACAAAGTGCGAGAATGAAAAGTTCACCACAAAGCTCGCCAGGATGGCAATGATCTTCGCCAGCCACACCGGGAGAAGCAAGACTTCGGCGGCAACCAGAAGGGTTACCGTATTCGCCAGCCATCCGGCGATACCGGAGACGACGAAAGTGAAGTAAGCGCGCCATTTCAACCGACGTCCGGTTTCCGCCGCGAAGGTAATCGAGGAGTTCATCACATACGAGCCGCTGACGGCCACGATCCACGATATCGTGTTCGCGGCGATCAATGAAATAGTCGCGGCGTTGCCGCATTGACAGAAATCCGACACCGAGGCGAAGACGGCGAGCGCCGCCGCCGAGCGGTCCAGCACCGCCCGCGCGAGCAGAAACACGCCGTAATCGACCACCGTATTGACGAGGCCGACTAGGCCGAAAGCTATCGCCTTGAGGCTGAGCGCGCGATTGCGCCAGCCAGCGAGGAGCTTTTCGCGGGCGCGCAGATAGCGGGGAACGAGCGTCATTGGTTCCCGCATATCACGTCCGGCCCGATCCGCCAGCCCCGTTGCCGCTCGATAAGACGGCCGGCGGCGGCAGCCGCGCGCGCGACAAGAGGGCACCGGTTGCGGTATAGAGTGGCGGTGACAGGAGAAGCTAAGTGGCTGATACCGCAACCGAGTCCAGATTGGCAGCAGCGGCGCGCGACGGCGCCGCGCCGCTCCCGTTGCGCGGTATGCCGTCGGGTTCGGCATCGGGCCTTTCGATCGTGGTTCCGCTCCACAACGAGGCAGCTTCGCTCGCCCGCCTGCACGCGGAACTGGCCGAGGTCGCGCGCGCTCTCGGCGCCAACCGCGCGCTCGCCTGCGAGGTGATCTACGTCGATGACGGCAGCCGCGACGACACGCTGACCATCGCTCACCAATTGCCCGCCACCGCGGCCGACGTACAGATCGTGTCGCTGTCGCGCAATTTCGGCAAAGAGGCGGCTCTGCTCGCCGGCCTCGATCATGCCCGCCTCGGCGCGGTACTGTTCATCGATGGCGATGGCCAGCACCCGACCGCGCTGATCGAAACGCTCGTCGGCCATTGGCTCGATGACGGCTACGACGTGGTCTACACCGCGAAGGCCCATCGCGCCAACGAGTCGACGACGCGGCGCATCCTGGTGAAAAGCTTCTACACGCTCATCAATTGGGGCGCGCACACCAAGATTCCCGAGGACGCCGGTGATTTTCGGCTGCTGTCGCCGCGCGCCGCCGACGCCTTGCGCCGCCTGCCCGAGCGCAATCGCTTCTTTAAGGGGCTGTCGAGCTGGATCGGCTTTCGCCAGATCCGCATCGACTATCAGCCGGCGCCGCGCACCGACGGCCGCACCACCTGGAATTTTCGCTCGCTGGTCGGACTGTCGATCGACGGGCTGACAGCGTTTTCCGTTGCGCCGTTGCGGGTGGCAACCCTGCTCGGGCTGCTGTTCGCGCTCACGGCATTCATTTACGGCGGACAGATCGTTTACGAGACCCTGAGATACGGCGAAAAGGTCCCAGGCTATCCATCACTGTTCGTCGGCGTGATGGTGCTCGGTGGCGTGCAGCTCATCATGCTCGGAATCGTCGGCGAATATATCGGCAAAATCCTCTACGAGATCAAAGGACGGCCGGTCTATTTCGTCGCAGAGCACGCCGTGAAGGCGCGCGGGGAAGCGGCGCTTCCGGAGAGCGACAGCCGCACTGCCGCCGAATGAATGGGCGTCCCGCCGCGCGAAGCAGCCGCGATGACCACCTCACATCACCACGACCTTGGTGCCGACTTTCACGCGACTGTAGAGGTCGACGATATCGGTGTTGCGCAAGCGGATGCAACCCGACGACACTTGGGTGCCGATCGACCAGGGCTCGTTGGAGCCGTGGATGCGATAGAGCGTCGAGCCGAGATAGAGCGCGCGCGCGCCAAGCGGATTGTCCGGGCCGCCGGGCATGTAGCGCGGCAAGTCGGGACGGCGCGCGATCATCTCGACCGGCGGGTACCAATCGGGCCACTCACGCATCGCCGAGATTTGCTTCACGCCCGCCCAGGTGAAGCCCGGGCGGCCGACGCCGATGCCGTAGCGCAGCGCTTTGCCGCCTCCCATGACCAGGTAGAGAAAAAAGTGCGGGGTATCGATGATGATCGTGCCCGGCTGCTCGGCGCCCTGAAAATCAACGACCTGACGCTCGTATCTCGGGTCGGATAGCGGCTGCGCCATGTCGCCGGACGTTGAGGGCGCATAAGCCGGCGCGGGATAACCGAAAGCCAGCTGCTGCGGCGGCGCCTGCTGGGGATATTGGGTGGCGGGCTGATAAGCGCCTTGCTGCGGCGCGGGCGCCATCTGGTAGCTCGTGGGCGCAGACTGAAAGCCGCGGGCCTGCTGCACCGGGACGGATCCCGTATATTGAGGAGCGCTGCTGGACGGTTGCCGTGATGGATTTTGTGGAGCGTAGGCGGGCGCTTGCTGAGTGGCGAGCGTCTGCTGGGCTGGCGCTTGCTGATAGTTGACGGGCGCCAACTGATACGCGCGCGCCGGCGGAGCGGCCGCCTGCTGATAATACACGGGCGCCGGCTGATAGGCGCGCATCTGCGGCTCTGGCGCTTGCTGATAATAAACGGGCGCCCGCTGCTGATAGACCTGCTGCTGCGGCGCCGGCACCTGCTGGTAGTATGCCGGTGCGGGCGCGGGCTGCTGGTAGACACCAGCCTGCGGCGCCAGCGCTTGCTGGTAGTACACGGGCGCGGGCTGGCGGTAGGCGCGCTGCTGCCGTGCCGGGGCCTGCTGGTAGTACGCGGGCCCAGGCTGATAGGCGCGCGCGACGACCGGCCGCCCCGTTCCATCGCCGAACATGGACTCGACGAGACCGCTGTTGCCGTATCCGGGCTGGTTCACATAAGCGAGCTGCCAACCGGGATCGAGCGGCTCGTCACCCGCGTCAGCACGCGAAGGGTTGAAGAGGCAGGCGGCGCAAGCCGCCACAACAGACGTCACGAACGCAAAAGCAGGGATACGCCGCATCGCTGAACTCTGTACTTTCACAAAATCTCACGCCGAATCGAACACCGTGCTCGCCCGGCGCGACGAGTACAGCGCAAACCTCGACTGTTTGGTAAATTTCGCGCCGCGGGCGTTCAGCGAGCGCGATCTTCGTACATTGTTCATCAAGTTACGGTTTATTTTTAGTAAATAGCTCCGCGAAATGGTTAACAAAGAGTGTTCCATCGTCGCTTCACCATCGCGCTTCGCACGGCATGACACGGTCCGCCGTGAACGTGGAATTAAGTGGCCAGCCTCTAAGTTCTGCACAGAGGTGAACCAATGGCCGGACCGCGCAAGGTCTTCCGCATTGAAGAGACGGGCGGCCTGCGGATCGAGCCTCAGGACGATCCGCACACGCCACGCCACGCCGAACTCATGGAAGAGCTGAGCGCGCTTCGCGTCATGCTCGCGAACGCGCCGGCGCGGCAACATGCGCCGCGGCACGACGACATTGGGCGGCTCACAACCGAACTACGCCTCATCCGCGCCGCCATCGGTGAAGCCGTGCATGAGCACGACGGCCGTAACGGATCGCGTTCGTCGTCGGCACCGGAGGTGCACATCGCCAGTGAACTAAAGGCGGTGATGTAGGGCAGCGAACAGGCGACGCAGAAGATCCTAGCGGCCGCCGAAGACATCGATCAGGCGGCGAACAACCTGTCGGCCGCGCTCAAGGACGACCTCGAGCAAGGGCTCTCGCAGGATATCCGGGATCGCGTGCTTCAAATCTTCGAGGCCTGCAACTTTCAGGATCTCACGAGCCAGCGCGTTGCCAAAGTGCTGGCGAGCCTCGGCCGGCTCGAGCACCAGATCGCCCGTGCACTCGAAGAACTTAAACGCGTCGCCGCCGCGCCGCCTGCGCATGGCCCAAGCCTGCCGGGCGATCGTGGTCACGTCTCGCAGAGCGACGTTGATTTCCTGTTCGCAGGCGACCTTCAGTAAGCCTGACCGGGCACCACCTCCCTAACGTGGTGGCTTGCGTCCCATCCCTTCCGGACCGCAGCGCGCATAGACGCCGGTGCCGTAGCGGTTTTGGATTTCGGGATTGACCCAGCGCAGCACCAGGGCGCGACCGTCGAACGCGACAACTTCGCGATCCTGCGGGCCGCCTGCCGGACCGGGCGGGCCGATAAAGTTCCTGCCCCCCGGGGCACCCTTGAGATAGAGCTCCTGCAGTTGGGCGCTGTCGGCCAGGTACATCAACACGCCGCCGCCAGGTCCGCGATTGATCACTACAGGCTGACCACACTGACCCCGGGCCGCGGCTTCGGTCCGCGCCCGGTCAACGTCGTTGTGATACGCGCCGTAACCCCAACGGCCGACGATTTCCTCCGGCCGGATCGAAGCCGGCATCTCCGGCATGACCGCGGGCGCCGGTGGCGTTTCGACGGGTGGAGGATTCGTTGTGCAGGCCGAAAGCGCGACCGCGAACAGGGCAAGGCGCGTAAGTAACCGGAAATCGCGCAGCCACGATCTCATAGAGCCCCTCCCCGAGTGTCGGCTCGCGCCAAGATGCCAGCCATTCCTTCGCAAACCATTTCTTCGTCTTCGCGCGACATGCCTTCGCAAACCAGCTCTTCGCCAAACATTTGGCCCGCATGGTGACGAGTTTTCACGTCGAGGACCAGACCCCGGCGGCGCTTCACCCGGAGCGTGGTGAGGAGCAGCGAAGCTTGCCCATTGACCGCTTGTTGGCCGCCCCGCTTGACAGCTCTCGCGGCAGACCTTATGTCCCGCACGGGCTCGTGGCACTCACTTGTGTCGAGTGCCAAGCTACTGTAATTCAAGGACTTTATCATTAACACAGGCCGCCTGTCAGCGGCGATGAGGTGATCATGGCGAAGCTTAAATTCCGGCCCCTGCACGACCGTGTCGTCGTCAAGCGCATCGAAGCCGAGGAAAAATCCAAGGGCGGCATCATTATCCCGGACACCGCCAAGGAGAAGCCGCAGGAGGGCGAAATCGTCGCCGTCGGTCCGGGCGGCCGCGACGAGAATGGCAAGCTCATCGTCATGGGCGTCAAGGCCGGCGACCGTGTGTTGTTCGGCAAATGGTCCGGCACCGAGGTCAGGCTGGAAGGCGACGATCTCCTCATCATGAAAGAGTCCGACATTATGGGCGTGATCGCCTGAACTTCGTTCGCCGCAAGATGGCGGTCTGACGCAAAACCCCAGGAGTGAATTGATATGTCTGCGAAAGATGTACGTTTTTCCGGCGACGCCCGCGACCGCATGCTGCGCGGCGTGGAGACACTCGCCAACGCGGTGAAGGTGACGCTCGGCCCCAAGGGCCGCAACGTCGTGATCGACAAGAGCTTCGGCGCTCCCCGCATCACCAAGGACGGCGTCACCGTCGCCAAGGAGATCGAGCTCGAGGACAAGTTCGAGAATATGGGCGCACAAATGGTGCGCGAGGTCGCGTCGAAGACCAACGACGAGGCCGGCGACGGCACCACGACGGCGACCGTACTTGCCGCAGCCATCGTCAGGGAAGGCGTGAAGTCAGTTGCCGCCGGTATGAACCCGATGGATCTCAAGCGCGGCATCGATATCGCCGTGAGCGCCGTGGTCGCCGACATCAAGAAGCGCGCCAAGAAAGTCGGCTCATCGTCCGAAGTAGCGCAGGTCGGCACCATTTCTTCGAATGGCGACGTCAATGTCGGCAAAATGATCGCCTCGGCGATGCAGAAGGTCGGCAACGAAGGCGTGATCACGGTCGAAGAAGCCAAGTCGCTCGAGACCGACGTCGAGATCGTCGAGGGCATGCAGTTCGATCGCGGTTACCTGTCGCCCTACTTCATCACCAACGCCGAGAAGATGGTCGCCGAGCTCGAGGACGCTTACGTGCTGCTGCACGAGAAGAAGCTGCCCGGACTACAGGCGCTGCTCCCCGTGCTCGAAGCGGTGGTGCAATCGGGCAAGCCGCTCCTGATCGTCGCCGAAGACGTCGAAGGCGAAGCGCTGGCGACGCTTGTCGTCAACAAGCTGCGCGGCGGACTGAAGGTCGCGGCGGTGAAGGCTCCCGGCTTCGGCGATCGCCGCAAGTCCATGCTTGAGGACATCGCGATCCTTACCGGCGGCCAGCTCATCTCCGAGGACCTCGGCATCAAGCTCGAAAACGTCACGGTGGCCATGCTCGGCCGCGCCAAGAAGGTGGTGATCGAGAAGGAAAAGACCACCATCGTCGACGGCGCCGGCAAGAAGAAGGACATCGAGGGCCGCGTGCAGCAGATCAAGTCGCAGATCGAGGAGACCACCTCCGACTACGACCGCGAGAAGCTGCAGGAGCGGCTCGCCAAACTCGCCGGCGGCGTCGCGGTGATCCGCGTCGGCGGCGCCACGGAAGTCGAAGTCAAAGAGAAGAAGGATCGCGTCGAGGACGCGCTCAACGCCACCCGCGCCGCGGTCGAAGAAGGCATCGTGCCGGGCGGCGGCGTCGCCTTGCTGCGCGCCAAGAAGGCGGTCGGCAAGCTAACCAACGACAATGCCGACGTGCAGGCCGGCATCAACATCGTCCTCAAGGCAATCGAAGCCCCGCTGCGCCAGATCGCCGAGAATTCCGGCGTCGAAGGCTCGATCGTGGTCAACAAGATCCTGGAGAACAAGTCGGAGACGTTCGGCTTCGACGCGCAGACCGAGGAATATGTCGACATGCTCGAAAAGGGCATCGTTGATCCGGCCAAGGTCGTGCGCGCGGCGTTGCAGGATGCAGCCTCCATCGCCGGCCTTTTGGTCACGACCGAGGCCATGGTCGGCGAGACGCCGAAAGAGCAATCGGCGATGCCGGCGATGCCGCCCGGTGGTGGCGGCATGGGCGGAATGGGCGGGATGGGTTTCTGACCTTTTCGCTCGTCGTCAATCCAAGGGGCGCGGTGCAAACCGCGCCCCTTTTTTGTGTCGCCGCACCGGTTTGCCGCGTAGCTTTGACGCTCAACACCGCGGGAGGAAACCATGGACACAGTGAACGCCGATCCGTTCGCAAAATTCAAGGCGGCGCAGCGCGAGGGCTGGTCGTCCTTCCTGCCGGTCGAGGTCATCAGCACCATCCCGGCGGCGAAGCTGGTGAACTTTGCGCAGGTGACTCCGGGGCAGAAGGTGCTCGACGTCGCTTGCGGAACCGGTGTTGTTGCCGTCACCGCGGCACGACGCGGCGCCAAGGTATCCGGACTCGATTTGACGCCGGTGCTGGTCGAGCGGGCGCGTCACAACGCCGGCGTGGCGGCCGTCGATGTTGATTTCACCGAAGGCGATGTCGAGAGGCTGCCTTACCCGGACGCCTCATTCGATCTCGTGCTGAGCCAGTTCGGGCACATCTTCGCGCCGCGGCCAACCGTCGCGCTCGGAGAAATGTTGCGGGTTCTCAAGGTCGGTGGACGCATCGCGTTCTCGACCTGGCCTCCCGAGCACTTTACCGGGCGAATGTTCACGTTCATTGCGGATTATGCGCCACCGCCGCCACCGGGATTAGATGCACCGGCACCGCCGGCTTTGTGGGGTGATCCCGCCATCGTTCGCGAAAGGCTGGGCGCGAAGGTGACACAGCTCACTTTCAAGCGCGGGACCCTGATCGCGCCGGCCCTCAGCGTTGCGCACTTCCGCGTGGCGCAAGAGAAGACCATCGGTCCGCTGACGAAGATTGTCGCGTCGCTGGAGAACGACCCGGCCAAGCTGGCGCAACTGCGCGCCGATTTCGAAGCCATGGCCGGCGACGTCTACGATGACAACGCGATCCAGATGCCATTTCTGATGACGCGGGCGACCAAGACGTAATCGCCGGAGCGAAGGGTTCAGTTCGTCATCAAGCGAAACCGCAGCGTGGTCGCGCCGCGGAGCTCGATCACGTTCCCCTCGCGCCGCCAGTTCGTCACCTGCGCCAGCGCGGCAAGTAAACTCTCGTCGCTGCTTTGGCGATCGGGCGCGCACTGCGCCGGCTGGGTCGGCTCGGATACGATACTGATCGAGTCGGCGCCGACGGTAGCCTGACCGCGCGCGCTGGCGCACCAAAGGTCGATCGAAACCGCGCCGTTCTCGCCGATCTCGATGATGGGGATGCGCTTGGAGCCTGAGACGGGTGCTGCGTCGAGCATCAGCTCACGGTCGAACGGGAACGTCCGCTCGCTCGCCGTTGCCGGGATGGAGAAACTCACAAGCAGCCAAAGCACAAAACACGCAAAACGCATTGTCGATTTCCCGATCGTGTGAGGCGAATATCGCGTGGTAATCGCCGAAGCGGCAGAGGGCCGCCGGCGGCAACCCTCTGGAACGCGTTACATACCGCACGTGCAGCTAGTGCGGCAATACGGCGATGCTCGGGAAGAACAAATAGCAGGCCACGCCGATGATGACGAGATAGACGAGAAGCACCAGCGTCCAGCCGAAATTGTGCCGGATCACCTCGCCTTCGTTGCGAACGAACCGGCTGGTGGAGACGCCGACGCTCGCCGTCTGTGGCGCGATGGGCTTGCCGATTTCCGCGCCCACCGAGTTCAACGTCGGCAACAGCAGCAAGGGAAAGCCGAGCACCTTGCCGACCAGCGCCTGGAACGTGCCGAACATGGCGTTGGTCGATGTGTTGCTTCCCGACAGCGCCACGCCGATGAAACCCAAAATCGGCGCCACGATGATGAAGGCCGGGCCGATCTTGGCGAACGCACTGGCGAGCGAACCTGCCATGCCGGAATAGTTGAAGACATAGGCCAGACCGAAGATGAACACGCCGACCAGGCAGGCGCCCCACATCTGCGACCAGGTTTTGGCGAAAATCTCGCCGATTTGCTTCGGGCTCGTCCGCAGAATGATCGCAGTGATGATCCACGACACCAGGATCGCGGTGCCGGCGACAAAGGGCGTCCAATTGAACACGGCGCCGATCTTCGCGTCCGGCGTTATGGCGGAACTGGCCGTAACGCCCAGATGCAGCACGATGATCTTCGGCAATTGCGACCACGGCCCGGTCCAGGCGACGACCACCGCGATCAAGATGGCGATCGGCAGCCACGCCATACCGATGTCGCCGGCCGACAAGCCGTGTGCCTCCGCGTGCGTGTCGCCGACAGCCGGTTTGCCGCCATAGGCCATGACCTGCGCCGGCCGCCAGACTTTGAGCAGGAGAAGCAGCGCCACAAAACATACGATCGAGCCGATAACATCCGGCAGATAGGGTCCGAGATAGATCGCGGTCGGCAACTGGCCGGCGATATAGCCAAGCGAGCCGACGATGGCGAGCGGCCACGCCGACCACATGCCTTTGCTGCCCGAGACGAGGTAGAGCAGAATCCATGGCGGGAGCAGAGCAAGGATGGCGACTATTTTACCGACCGAGGCCGAATAGATCGGCAGCAGGTCCAGATAACTCATGCCGAGCGTGCCGGCCGTCACCGTTGCGAGCGCGATAATCGGCGCGCCCAGGGCACCGTAGGAAACCGGCGCATTGTTGGCGATCGCAGCGACCCGGATCGCGTCAAGATCGGGGATGCCGATCGCGATCAGGATCGGCGCAACAAAGGCCCAAGGGTAGCCGAAGCCCACAAGTCCCTCGAGCAACGCGCCGAAGGCCCAGGCGAACAGGATGGTCTGCACCCGCACATCGCGGGTTCCCAGATGCACCAGCCAGCGCCGCAGCTTGTCGAACGAGCCGGTCGCGACCAGCGTGTTGAACAGCATCACTCCCCAAAACGTGATCCAGTCGACGTTCCATATGCCGGTGGCGGAGCCATAAAGATAGGCGCGTATGCCGTCGTCGAGCGGCATCTTCCACACCCAGAGACCGAGCAGGAAGGTGACGATCGAACCAATCAGCACGGCGAGCCACGCCGACATGCGCAGACCCGCCAGCAGGAACAACAGCAAGACAACCGGAATCAGCGCGACCAGCCAGGTCACAAACAGATTCCCAGTCGGATCCAGGATTTGCGTAAACATTGACGGCTCCCCCCTTGGTAGCGCCTTTAATCGGCGCCTATTACTTCGGTGTGTGGTCCGGCCCCAAGGGGAGCAACGCGACCCCTTAAGACATCAAACCAACGAGATTTTTTGCCACCGCTGCCAGATTAGGCGAGTTCCTCGGCAAGCGCTATTGCGCTGATGCCGCAGCGTCATAGATCGGACCGCGTTGGCCCACGCCCGTTCCCACGTCCCGGAGGTCTTCCGTGAAAAGCCTTGTCTCGATGGTCGCCACGATCTGGCGGTTGTCCATCCCCTACTTCCGCTCGGAGGAGCGTTGGGCCGGCCGCATTCTGCTCGGCGCGGTGATCGCGATCGAGCTTTCGCTGGTCGCCATTCAGGTCATCCTCAACGAATGGTACAACCGTTTCTACAACACGCTGCAGGACAAAAACTGGGACGGCTTCGTCAGCGCCATCCTGTTCTTCTGCGTCCTCGCCGCCGTCTATACGGTGCTCGCAGTCTATCAGCTCTATCTCAATCAATGGCTGCAGATCCGGTGGCGGCGCTGGATGACCCAGAGCTATCTGCGCCAGTGGCTCAGTTCGGCCAATCACTACCGGATGCAGCTGCTCGGCGACGCGGCCGACAACCCCGACCAGCGCATCGCCGATGATTTGCGGATGTTCGTGGAATATACGCTGACGATCGGCATCGGATTGCTCAACTCCGTCGTCACGCTATGCTCGTTCATCGTGATCCTTTGGCGACTGTCGGCGCAAGCCCCACTCACTTTGTTCGGTTCAAGACTGGACGTGCCGGGTTATCTGGTGTGGGCGGCGCTGATTTATGCCGTGATCGGCACGGCGCTCACGCATCTGATCGGCTGGCGACTCATTCCGCTCAATTTTCGGCAGCAGCGTTTCGAAGCCGATTTCCGCTTCAATCTCGTGCGTACGCGCGAGAACGCCGAGCAGATCGCCGCGCTCGGCGGCGAGGCGGCCGAACGAGAGCGCCATCTCGAACGCTTCGGCCCAGTGATCTCCAACTGGCTTGCTATCATGCAGCGAACCAAGCAGCTCACGTTCTTCACCGCAAGCTATTCGCAGGTCTCGACGATCTTTCCGTACATTGTCGTGAGCCCGGCTTATTTCTCCGGCGCCGTGCAGCTTGGCGGCCTGATGCAGACGGCATCCGCCTTCAACAGCATGCAAACCGCTCTTTCCTACTTCATCACCACCTACCGCAATATCGCGGAATGGAGCGCGATCATCGCCCGCTTGCAAGGCTTCGAAGACGCGATCGCGGCCGGCCGCGCCGCGGCCGTGACGCCGCCTTCCATCGTGCTCATGCCGCGCGGAGCCGGCGCGTTCGCGCTCGATCGTCTCGAGGTTCGCCTCCCGGACGGCGAGCCGATCGTCGCTGCGGACCACATCGCATTTCCAGCAGGCGAGCGCGTCCTGGTTACCGGCCCATCCGGCTCCGGCAAATCCACGCTGTTTCGCGCGATCGCCGGCATCTGGCCGTTCGGCTCGGGTCGCGTGATGGTGCCCGAGGGCGCCAAGGTCATGCTGGTGCCGCAACGGCCGTATTTTCCCCTGGCGACACTCGCGGCGGCCGTCGGCTATCCGGCGAAAGCCGGCGAGTTCGACGATACCCGCATCGCCGAAACTCTTGTCGCGGTCGGACTCCCCGAACTTGTCCCGCGCCTCGGCGAAGAAGCGCACTGGAACCGCATGCTTTCGCTTGGCGAACAGCAGCGACTCGCCATCGCGCGCGCGCTGTTGCACGCCCCCGACTACCTCTTCCTCGACGAAGCGACGGCCTCGCTCGACGAAGCCGCCGAGGCGGCTTTGTACCGTTTGTTGCTGGACCGGCTCAAAGGCACGACCATCATCTCCATTGGTCATCGCTCGACGCTTGGCGCCTTCCACGGCCGCCGCATCGAACTCATGCCGGACGGCGACGTTTATCGGGTGCGGGACATCACGCTTGTGTCGGCTGCAGAGTGACGCAGAGTGACACTGGCATGTAAATTGTGAAACATACCACGGCGCTCCGAGCAACGCTCGCCTCGTCTAATTTATTTGAGCTGGTTGATCGAAGTGGCGAGGGAAAGCTTCGCGACAAAGGCCGCCCCGCACCAATCCGAGCCGGGAAGCGGGAACGGATTGATTGGCGTCGTCGCTATTCCGGTGGCGGTGTGATCGCTGGTGAAGGCGTTGCAGTCGCCCCTGCTCAGGTTGCTCTGATAGTAGCGAAGGTCGAGCGTGAATGCCTTCCAGGTGAAGGCCACGCCGGCGTCCCAGTTCGCGTAGCTCCTGTAGGGAATACCGGCAGGAAATGCTGGAACCCCGTAGAAGGCGTCGGTCGTCCCGAATTGCCACCAACCAATGTCGGCCGACACATAGGCGCCGACGCCATTCGGCAACCATGTCCCCGGGGCCGTCAATGTTCCTGTGCCGCTATAGTAGATTCCGGAAGCGCCGGAGTTGAGCACGGACGGGGAGCCCCAGATGCCACCGCCGAAATTGAAGTTGTCGTTCACGGTATAGGTGGCTTTGCCGTAGCCTTCGTAGAAGCTCTCGTTCTGCTTGACGAGGTTGCCGTTCGGCAAAGGCATGGCGGTGGCAAAGCCGCAAAACGCCGGCGTGTTGAAGCACTGGCCACCCGGGTAATAGTAGTCCCAAACGCCGAAATCCAACGCCAGCCTGCCGTAGGTCGGACGAATGCCCGCATAGAAATCGATCTCGGCGGCCGCGCGATTTGGAAAATCGATGCTCTCACCGGAAACGCCGACATAGCCCTGCAGCGCCGACGTGAAGTTGTAGCGCGGCTCAAACCCCACCTGCGTCGACGGCCGGTGCGCCGATTGCGTAATGCCGCGGAAATTATAGTCCGACATCAAGGCGGCGGTTATGGCGATATCCCAGGGCGAGGGCGGCGGCGCGGCCGGCGCCGCCTTGACCGCCATATCCGCGGCCAACGCCGACGATGAGGCCAGAGCCGCGGCGAGGACGAGCGAAAATGTGAGTTTTCTCATATTTTGCGGCTCCGCCCCTCGGCAGTCTTTACGGGTACTGCGGCGAGCCAAGACCAACCATGCGGCATATGCCGATTTTTTATGCTGACATAACAGTTTGGTGGCGAGTGTAGCGCATCCGCGACAGTCGATCCCGCCGATCGCGCGCGATCGAACCGACTGCGGGGGCACTGGCGGCAGGCCGCGCCCGTAATTATGACTCTGGGTCAGGCGCCTTGCGGCGGTATCCACGGAGGTTCGTCCCGATGAAGGCAAGTGTTGATGGGCGCGTCGTCGCCCAAAGCGACGACATCGTCGCGTGCCACGGCTACCAATATTTCCCGAGCGGGGCGGTGCGCATGGATTGGCTGGAAAAGACGGAAAAGACCAAAGACGATCACGCCTGTCCTCACGGCGTCCAGTTCTACGACGTGGTTGTTGACGGCAAGCGGCATAAGCGCGCCGCATGGTCGTACGAAAAGCCGCGGCCGGAAATGGCGCAGGTCGGAGGCCGGTTCGGCTTCTGGGAAGACGTCGAAGTGGCGTGAGCGCGGCCTGACGCCGTTATGCCGCTGCCTTTTTGCGATTCGCCTCGAGCCGCGCGTCGACCAGAGCCACCTGGGCGTCGATCGCCGGATTGCGCATGCCCTTCTGCGCGGCGATAAGTTGCACGAGCTTGTCCGCCCGCTCGATGTTCGGCGCGCCGTTTTGGAGCGCCCGCGCCGCTGAAGCGGGACGCGTCAGCGACTCTGCCGCCGCCGCATATTTCTCGAACGGCACCATGTCGCCCGGCTTGGCGCCGAGTTTGACACACAGATCGACCACGAAATTGTAGACCGAACGCGAGGTCTCGATGTCGCTGTGCACCGCCTCCCTGGCCGTGCGCATGCCGTCCTTGGTCACGCAGCGATAGTTACCGGCGAGCAGCATGGCCCATTTGGCAAGCGGGACGAAGATTGAATCGAAGACCTTGAGCTTCACCGGAAGCTCGATCTTGCCTTCAGGCGTGTCGAACCGGATCGCCTCGATGTCTTCCTGCAACCGCCGCAAGATGGCGGTGTGCTGGTCGGAGGGAAAGCGCGCGACCTTGAAGTTGGTCGGCAGCGTCACTTGCAGAACGTTGATTTTTTCCTCCGGCGGCCGGATTGCCTGCGGGTCGGGACTGCAAAGCGTGATGCAGGCCGGATCGAAGCTGTTCCAGACGCTGGCGTCGGTATAGGCGGTCTTGAGTGTGTCGGTGTCGAGGCCCGGGATGCGCCGCAGATAGGCCAGCGGCGGCATGTTCATGATCGACATGCACGGCACGTTCGCTCGACCTACGGCGTCGAGAAGTTCGCGCACGCCCGGCGACCGATATTGCGGCTCCTGCATGGCGAGGCCGACGAGATCATACGCCTTCGGATCGACACCGGCCGTGCCGC
>Ga0302325_10012119_pt1 | contig 18531 bp, 18 predicted proteins | sample Palsa_T0_2_FD_201948 | JGI IMG/M metagenome (GOLD analysis project Ga0302325, IMG submission 201948) | Peat permafrost microbial communities from Stordalen Mire near Abisko, Sweden - Palsa_T0_2 | ecosystem: Environmental > Terrestrial > Soil > Palsa > Peat permafrost | place: Sweden: Abisko...
GAGCCATACCGTGCACGAAGATGCGGGCAAAGGGATTCGCGACACGCGCCCGAAGATGAAAGAGACCTACGACGGAATCACCGAAGTATGGTGGGACACGGTCGAGGACTTCAGCTCAGGCGGCGACACCAAAGCGCGCGCCGAAGCAGCCCGCGCGCTGCTCGAAGACGAATCGAAGTTCATAGACTTCGAGCGCTCGTCGATCTTCATGACCGAGGAGCACGAAATCTTCAACTACCCGAAGTAGTCAGCTCAAGCCGCGTTGCTTTTGGCTTCGGCCAGAGCGACGAAATCGCCGACCCGCTTGAGCAGCACGGGCAGGAGCGCATTCGGCATGCTATGCGACATGCCCGGCACGATCGTCAGCTCGCATCCCGGAATCGACGCGGCGGTGTCCTTCCCGCCTTCCACCAGCACCAGCGGATCGTCGGCGCCGTGAATTACAAGCGCGGGGCAGCGCACGTTTTTCAGCACTTCGTTGCGCGGCGGTGAAGCGAAAATCGCCGCCATCTGCCGCGCGCTGCCCGAAGGATCGTAAGGTATGCGATCGACCTGCTCCTGCGTCAGGACGCGAAGCTCACCATCGGCCCACGGGTAGCCGGGACTCGCCAGAAAGGTCCACAGCCTGGTCTCCGCCGCGATTCGATCTTCGCGCGCTGCACTCGCGGGAGGCTGCGTGAGCGCCATCAATGCTTCCGGCTTGGGCTGCGGCAAATCGCGGCGCCCGGTCGTCGACATGATCGAAACGACGCTCCTGGTGTGCCGAGGATGCTCCGCCGCGACGAGCTGTGCGATCATGCCGCCCATCGAAGCCCCAACAATATGCGCGCGCTGAATCCCAAGCGCATCGATCAGCCCGACAGCATCGGCCGCCATGTCCGACAAAAGGTACGGCGCCACCACCGCTTCGCCCGCCATCATCTTGCCCAACAGCTGACCGACATCAGGCACGCCCTTCTCAGTAAGACGCGAGGACTTGCCCGCGTCGCGATTATCAAACCGAATGACGCGAAATCCTCTGCTGGCAAGACCCTCGCAAAAAGCGCGCGGCCAAAGCGTCAGCTGAGCACCGAATCCCATAATGAGCAGGAGGCAAGGATCACTCTCGCGCCCAAAACTCTCATACTCGATCTCAATCCCGTTCGCATGAACTCGTGGCATAAGCTGTCTCCATCAAACATGTTGCCGTCAACGCGCAGCCTAGTCGGATCACCCTCCCGCCGTCGACAGTATGCGCATGCTCGATTTTTGACACTTCGCGACCGTCGTCGTATAGTCAAATCGGGCTGGGGGCGTGCGTTCGCGCACTGAGAGCTCCTGCGGGAGAACCCCTTGAACCTGATCCGGGTCATGCCGGCGTAGGGAAGCCATCGGCGCAACGTTCGCGGTTGCGCATGGGCCGCTTCCCCACACCAGGGAAGCGGCTCAATAATGCCGGGTTCCATCGCAACTTCAATCATACTCAACGGCGACCCGTACCCGCTCGGCTCCGACACGCCGCTGACCGCGCTGCTCGAGCGCCTTAACATGCGCCGCGGCCGCGTGGCAGTCGAAATCAACCGCGAGATAGTGCCCAAGGCCAACTACGATGCGACGGTTGTGCGGGTGGGCGATCACGTCGAGATAATCAACTTCGTCGGTGGCGGATAGCTCCGGCGCACAAGGCAGTATCAATTATATGCAGGACACACCATTTGAACTGGGCGGCTTGAAATTCAAGTCGCGTCTGATCGTCGGCACCGGCAAGTATCGCGACTTCGCCGAGACCAAAGCCGCCGTCGAAGAAAGCGGCGCCGAGATAGTCACGGTCGCCGTACGGCGCGTGAATATCACGGATCGCGGCAAGGAAAATCTGCTCGACTATGTCGATCCCAGGCGCTACCAGATTCTGCCGAACACCGCCGGATGCTTCACCGCCGAGGAGGCGATTCGCACCTGCCGCCTCGCACGCGAGGTTGGCGTCGGCGATTTAGTAAAGCTCGAGGTCATCGGCGACAAGCAGACCCTGTTTCCCGACGTCGCCGCGACCCTCGAGGCCGCCCGCGTGCTGGTCAAGGAAGGGTTCAAGGTGATGCCGTATGTCACCGATGATCCGGTGACGTGCCTGCGCCTGCAGGAGCTCGGTTGCGTCGCCGTGATGCCCCTGGCGGCGCCGATTGGCTCCGGCCTTGGCATCCGCAATCCGTTCAATCTCGCCATCATCATCGAACAGGCGAAGGTACCGGTGATTGTCGACGCCGGCGTGGGCACCGCGTCAGACGCGGCCGAGGCGATGGAACTCGGATGCGACGGCGTGCTGATGAACACTGCCATCGCAGGCGCCAGGGATCCGATCGCGATGGCGCGTGCGATGAAGCTGGCCGTCGAAGCAGGGCGCCTCGCGTACCGCGCCGGCCGAATCGAGCGCCGCCTCTATGCGACCGCGTCCAGCCCGCTCACCGGACTGATAGGCTAGGCCGCCTTGTCGTCGAGGCCGCGCGTCGGATTTCGCCTCTATCTGATCACCGATCGCCACGTCGTAAGGAACGGTGATCTCATCGGCGCATGTGAAGCCGCGTTGTCCGTCGCGCCGCCCGGCTCAGTCGCGCTGCAACTCCGCGAAAAAGATCTGCCCGCGCGTGATCTGTACCAACTGGCGTTGCGCCTGCGGGAGATTTGCACGCGTGCCGATGCGCCGCTGATTGTCAATGATCGCATAGACGTGGCAATCGCGGCGGGCGCTGACGGGGTTCATCTGCCGTTCGATTCGATTGGCGTCAGCATGGCGCGCAAACTGCTCGGTTTCGATCGCGTCATCGGCGTCTCGAGTCACTCACCGCCCGACGTTGCCGGCGCTACGCGCGAGGGCGCCGACTTCGTCGTGTTCGGACCCGTTTTCGATCCGCTATCCAAACCCGCCCGCAAACCGCCATGGGGTCCGAGCGGCCTTCGCTCGGCATGCGCCGCCGGCGCCATCCCGGTCTTCGCCCTCGGCGGCATCACGGTCGATCGCACGCGCGAATTGTTCGCATCTCCCCAACCGGCCGCGCGTCCCGCAGGAGTAGCGTCGATTGGTGCGGTATTTTCAGCCGACTCTCCCGCCGTCAGTACTGCGGCCCTGCTGCAGGCGCTGGACGGTTCCCTTGCTGGCTCGCGATGACTGATTTTGCCGCGTCGAGCAGAGTCTCTGGCCGCGGCAGTTCGCGATAGTAGGGTGACGTAAAAATCCATCGCACAATCCCGTCCCGATCGACGATAAAGAAAGCGGGGATCGCGTTGTCGGGCTCGCCGTTGGGATGATGCTGCACTAAACCGAGCGGTGCGAGGATCGATTCGCTGTTGTCGCTCAGCAGTGGAATCCGCGTGTCGAGATATCCCGCCAGCATCTTCGATCGATCGACGGGATCGGCGCTGATGGCGATCGTATCGACGCCGGCGCGGCGAAATTTGTTCGCTTGCGCGGTAAGCTGCGCGAGCTCGAAGCGTGCGAACGGGCAGTAATCTCCCCGATAGACATAAATCAACGTAGCGTCCACGTATGACGGCACCGGTCCGCGATGGATCGTCCCCTTCTGATCGGCGAGCGCGAAGGTCGGGAATCGTTGTCCTGCCGCAAGCTTCAGCGTGTACGGCGGGTTGACGGTGCCGCGCATCACGTAGCTGACGAATCTGCCGCCGCCTGCGCCGACTACTATGCATGCCAGGAACGCGAGCAGGCCGAATCCCAGCTTGGCATGCGGCGAGTACAGGCCCAGCGCGAGCCGCAGTCCGCCAATCGAAATCACAATCGCCGCCAGCATCAACCCGAACGCCGGCCACGGGACTCGCGAGTAGATGCCCATCCACGGCACAGACCAGAACGACACCAGCACGTATTCGTAGAGCCCGAAGCCGCCCGCGATCAGGATGAGAGAGGCGATGGCCCGCACCGGCTGAAACGGCGGGGTGATCCAGTTATCGTCGTAAAACTCCGGCGCGCTCTCCTCGTCCGCGCGCGGATCGACCGGTTCCGACGAGGCCATCAGTTGAGCATCTGCCGCTTCAACTCGTCGACCGAGAGCAGCTCGACGCCCTCCTGCCGCAGCTTCTCGTTGAAGGTCGGAGACTCCTCGCCGATTATCGCGACGGCGTCCCGCAGCAGGTGAAGTTTCGGACCGACGCCGACGATCGCGCTGATCTGCCGATCGACGCAGGTTTCCGTGTACACGCCGTACATCACGATGTCCTTGTACGGGCGCAGCACCAGCCGCAGGATCGCGCTCAGGTGCGCGTTGTCGGCGAGCTTCTCGAATTGTTGGCGCCGAAAAACTATTTCGCCGTGATGGCTGAGCACCTTCTGGATCTCTTCCGGGGTGTATTCCTTGTTCTCGAGCATGATCGGATTGAGCGGTTCAGTCGCGTCGATTTTCTTCTGCCCGAGCGTGCCGGCGAGACAGTGATCGGGATACGGCCCGCCCCAACTCTTGAGCAGAGGGTCGCCGGGAACGTGACAATCGACCGAGCACACGATCTGCACTTTCTCCTCGCGCGCCAGGTCGGTGACGACCTTCCACACCGGAACGATCTTTTCCGCGCCGGGAATGTGGAACTTGCCATCTGGCAGGACAAAGTCGCGCTGCGTGTCGATGTCGTAAAAAATTGTCTGGTCAGCTCTCATTGACCTGACTCAGAAATGCTTGGGCTCGTGCTGACTTCGATTGTCGCGCTCGAGCTGCAAGGTCAGGTGGTGGATATCGAACTTGGTTTGCAGCAGATGGCACATATCGGCGAGCACGCGATCCCGATCGGCGTCGGCCGCCACCACCGCATGCGCCGACAGCGCGATTTGCCGCGTCGTCAGGCACCACACGTGCAAATCGTGAACTTCCTCAGTCCCGCTGACCGCCAGCAGGTCGGTCCGCATCTCGTCGAGGTCGATATGCCGCGGCACCGACTCCATCAGAATGTCCACGCCCTCGCGCACCAGGCCCCATGAACCGTACAGCACCAGCCCTCCGATCAATATGCTGACTGCAGGGTCGGCTTGCATCCAACCGGTGAAATAGGTCAGCGCTCCCGCCACCAGCACGCCTGCCGATCCGACCAGGTCGGAGACGACATGCACGAACGCTGCGCGCATCGCCATCCCGCGCCCTTCGGTGCCGGGGGCGTCGGTCGCAGTCATCCACGCCGAAAAAGTGTTCACGCCGATTCCGACGATCGCGACGATCATCACGCCCAGGCCTGAAACCGGATGCGGAGTTCGGATCCGTTCGACCGCTTCGATCCAGATGAAGACGACAAGCAGCCAGAGGAACAGGCCGTTGAGCAGCGCGCCGAGGATCTCGGCCCGTAGATAACCGTAGGTTTTCGCCGACGACGCGGGCCGGGTCGAGATCCAAAGCGTCAGCAGCGCCAGACATAGCGCGGCGATGTCCGTAAGCAAATGAACCGCATCGGACAGCAGCGCGAGGCTGCCTGTCAGATAGCCGCCCACGAGTTCGGTGACGAGATAAGCCGAGGTGACGCCGAGGACAATCAGCAAACGGCGCTGATCCGACTGCGCATGCGCATGAGCGCCGGGTCCGTGGTTGTGACTCGTCGGCATGCCTTAATCATAGTGGATCAGCGAGAGACAATTCACCGGTGCGAGGCGCTCCCGTCCCTTGAGCGCGTCAAGTTCGACCACGAACGCGCATCCGATCACATTGCCGCCGATCTTCTGGACCAGCTGCAGGGCCGCGGCCGCCGTGCCGCCTGTCGCCAGCAGATCGTCGACGATCAGCACGCGGCCCTTGTCGGCAATCGCGTCCTGATGCATCTGCAGCGACGCACTCCCGTACTCGAGATCGTACGCCTGCTCGAACGTGTGGAACGGCAGCTTGCCCGGCTTGCGCGCGATCGCGAAGCCTACTCCCAATCGATACGCCACCGGTGCGCCGACGATAAAACCCCGCGACTCGATACCGACCACCGCGTCGACTTTGCCCAGGTAAGGCTCGGCCAACTGATCGATCACCGCGGCCAGCCCGCGCGCATCGGCGATCAGCGGCGTGAAGTCCCGGAACATTATTCCCGTCTTGGGGAAGTCGGGGACGTTGCGAATAAGTTTTTTTATTTCTTCAGCGGTCATCGTTGATCCCATCGCATCGCACTCAGCCTCTCGCTTGCGGTGGTCAACGATACTAGCTGCCGCCGGCAGCGGCAAAGCTGATTGCGGCCGAAGATGCAGGCTCGGGCAGGTAGGCCAGCGGGTCCTGCGCAACGTTGTCGTGGCGCACCTCGAAATGCAGGTTCGCGCCCGTCGTGCGCCCCGATCGCCCGATCTCGCCGATTTGCTGTCCGCATGCGACTCGCGCGCCCTCGCCGACGAGGTTGCGCTCGTTGTGCGCATACACCGTCACGTAATCATCGTCATGACGAATGATCACCGTGTTGCCATAGCCGTGAAGCACGCCCGCGAAGATCACAACGCCAGCATCGGCAGCGTACACCGGCGTGCCCGCCGGAGCCGCGATGTCGACGCCTTCATGCATCGCGCCGTTGCGGATTCCAAATCCCGACGACACCACCCCCTGCGCCACCGGCCATTGGAATTGGCGCGCGGCGCGCTCGCCTGCGTACGGATGTACCCCGCGCGACCCAGTCCCGATTGACGCGGACTGGTACGCGCCGGGAATCGTCAGGGTCTCGCCGACGCGCAGCTCGCGCGGATCGCCGATTCTGTTCGCTGCCATCAGGCGTCCAACGCTGACCCCGTACTCGTTCGCAATATGATAGAGCGTATCGCCCGCCACGACGATGTGAGTGACCTGCTGTTGCGGTTCGGCCGAAGTGTACGTAGAAAGCGAGGAACTGGGGCCGCATCCGGCGATCGCGATCGACGCGGCCAGCATGAGCACCACGCCCGCGAGCGAAATCCACCACCTCCCTTTCATCCACCGCTCCTACACATCATCCACCGTCCGCCACCGCCGCTCCGCAAGCCGCGATCTTTGAATGCGCTAGGTCTGGAAGCCGAGCTTGCCGGTCATCTTCACGAATCGGCACTCGCCGAAATATTCTTCGCTCCAGTGTCCGGTCTTGTGGCTGATTCGCACCAGAGTCTGCAGTTCGTCTTCGCCAATCGGCGCAATCAAGCGGCCTTTCGGCGTCAACTGATGCAGCAGGGGCAGCGCGATTCCGGGCATCGCCGCCGTCACCATCACCACGTCGAACGGCGCTTCCTCGGGCCACCCATCCGATCCGTCACCAGAACGAAGATAGACGTTGCGGATTCCGATCGAGTTTAGAATCGCGCGGGCGCGATCGTGCAGATGCGCATTGAGTTCGACCGAATAAACCGCGCGTGCGAGACCAGCCAGCACCGCCGTCTGATAGCCCGATCCGGTACCGACTTCGAGAACTCTTTCGGCGCCGGTCAGCTCGGCAACCTCGCTCATCAGCGCCACCATGTACGGCTGCGAAATAGTCTGCGAGTCGCCGATAGGCAGGGGGCCGTCGTCGTAAGCGTGCTCGTGAAGTTCGGCGGGGAGGAATCGATGACGGGCGACCGTGCGCATCGCGGCGAGCACGCGCGGATCTTTTATCCCGCGGCGTTCGAGCTGTTCGGCCACCATCCGCGCGCGCGCATTTTCAGGGTCAATTGCCATCGTCCGCATCATTATACAGATACGTCGGCCAGCGAGTTAAGGTATCACGAGCAGATGGTTTGGCAATTTTTGAACCGCGCAGAGACAGCGTACCCGCACAATTGGGGAGGCACCGGATGGATTGAGGCCCTGTCAGCCAGTCACCGCGTGATTGCGCTCGACCTCCGCCTGCGCTTCGATTCGATCGAGGACGAGCGACTTAGAAGTGTCGCGAGAGTTGTAGGCTTGTGGAATTGTCGGACCAAGAACTGCCTCGGCTAAGACTGCAATATGTCTCGACCGGCCAGTTAGACTTGCGCGAGCGACACCTCAACCGCACATCCCGTCGCTCTGAAGCTGTGATCCAGACGGACACGAGGTGGTGGTCGTAGTCGTGGTCTGCTGGGTGGTGCTTTCCTGCGGGGGAGATTCGAAAGCGGCGCAGCCCGCCAGCAATGTCGCCGCCAAAACCAACACGGTAAGCTTTTCAATCATGATCGTCCTACTCCATTTGTGATAACTCAAACGTAAATCACCGACTGGCTGCCTGCTGCTCAGGGTGCAAGTCAAATAACGGCTAATTCGGTATCGCTTTAACTATTTTCAACGTGCGCCGAACATAACCGGTCAGCTCTATGACATCGATCGGCTCCGCAGCGTCACTGTCGGGAGCATCGTCGCGGCAATGATCCCACGAGTAATTGTGAATGTCGTCGAGCTCATCGAGCAGCGCGCAGGCCGGATGCTGTTCGCCGCTATTGCGTATTTTCTCAACAATGCCGGATAGCGTGTCATCCGAATCGAAGAAACCAGGATATGTGAAGGTGCAGTAAGTCTCGACCACGGATCGCATTTTCGTGACGATGTCCCGCAGCTTGCCCACTCCGGTTTTGTAAAACAACAATAGGTCTACGATCTCGGCCGCCACCCGCCGATTGCGCGGATCATGAAGATCGAATTGCACAATTTCCGTATTCACACGTCACCGTCCGTCGCCGCAAGCAGTCCAGGACAAGCCAGTTTGTTTTGATTGTGACCGTCACGCTGCTCACACAGCTGCTTTCCTGTCATCCCTATTCACGATAGCAGGCTCCATCGGTGGACATCAGTTCAGTTCGTCGACATTCGTTATTCACATAACCTGATAGAAGCATTTCGAGATGGCTTTTAGCTCATGCCAATGGCAGTTTCACTAAACCGGGATTGAGATAGGAATCGAACCCGAATTGATCCAGCCCTAACGGCGGTTCTTCCACTAACCTTTGATCGCGTTCCGCTTAATCGACGCCAAGCGAACCGTTCGATCCCGCTAGGCTCTCCGCAGTGCCAATACCAGTCCCGATAGTCGTCGGCACCAACGACAATGCGATCGGAGATCCGAAGCCGCTGGCAACGCCGATCCCAGGAGCGCGGCTCGTGATGCTCGGCGGTCGCGATCACATGCGGTTAGGTTTACGACGATATAGCAGAAATGCTATGCTACACCGGTGCCGCAACTATGACCAAGAGTCTGGATTCTGTAAGACAGAAGCTGCTGGCCGATCACGAAGTCCGAAAGGCCTATGTTGCGCTGGACGAGGAATTCGCTCTGGCCCGCGAGCTGATAGCCGCTCGCGTTCGCGCTGGATTAACCCAGACTGAACTGGCGCGGCGGATGGGTACCACCCAGTCGGCAATCGCTCGGCTCGAGAGCGGCGCTCAGATGCCCAGCGTCAAGACACTCCTGCGCTTCGCGAAAGCCACAGGCTCGCGGCCAGTTCTGAAGTTACGGGCGGCCTGAACCACCGCATTTCTGTCCGCGTTGCCGATTGAGGCGCGGGACATAGCTATTGCAAACTTGTTAATTTGTTGCGGGCCGTCGATTTCAAGCGGCGGCTTCACGCAGGTGCGCGATGGCCGAATTTGTTTTTCTTTGGCATGTGAACTCCTCGCGGGCGGAGCGACGAGGGCGGATCTCGCTGAAAGCGGGGTGCTGCCTTGGCTAGCGTCGGAACGCAGGCTGGGTCCGGCGGCGCTGGTGCAGCCGGCGCGATCGACACCTCGATGCTCGGTTCGATTCTGAATCGAGTGCGGGCGCAGGCGGCGGCCGACCCGTCGGGCAATCCGATCCTCCTGTTTGCGCTCGATCTGACAATGCGGATGGATCGCGGCGAGATAAGTCTCGATGGGCTCGAGCGCATCGTGCAGCGGCTGACGCTCGAGTCATTCGCCGACCGCGCGCAGCGTATGACGAATTACCTGGGTGAGATCGGGATCGCTGCCAATGAACGTGCGGCACAGACGCTGATCGAACAGAAGGCGCGCGACGCCACCTTCGCGGAATTTTCCGCGGCGCTTGTACGCAATGTCTTCGGCATCGTCTTCACTGCCCATCCTACCTTCTCGATGAGGCTCGAGCTGGCGCGCAGCCTCGCTGAACTGGCGTCCGGACAGACGGTTGAGGGCGTGCCTCTGGATCAGGCGGGACGGGACGAAAGGATGGACGCCGCAGCGCTCCTCGAGCATCGCCCGCCGGCGGAAATATCTCTCGAGGTCGAGCACGCATGGGTGACCGAGGCGCTCAACCATGCGCACGATGCGCTCGAGCGCGTGCATCGCACGGCGTTTCGGGTGGCGCGCGAGCATTGGCCGGATCAATGGACCAAACTCGAACCGCGGCTGGTCACATTGGCGTCCTGGGTTGGATACGATCAGGACGGCCGCACCGATGTCACGTGGACCCGGACGATCGCGGCGCGTTTGACCGACAAGCTCGCGATGATCGAACGGCATCGGCGCAAAGTCGAAGGCCTTAAGCGCGCGAACACCGGCGACGATTTCGCAGCGGCGCTGGAATCGCTCGATGCGATACTGACGACGGCGAGCGCGACGGTTGCGCATCAGATGGAATTGCTGGCGGAGGCCGAACGCGATCCGACGAAAACGGCCACGTTCGGCCGCGCGATGGTATCAGGCCGTGATAAGGCGCTGGTCAAGACGGGGCCGATCGTCGCGTTGATCGAAAATGCGCTGCAGGTGGCGCCGGACGATGAGCGGCGCGAGGAACTACTGGTCATGCGCGCCAGCTTGAGGACCCATGGTCTCGGCCTGGCGCACATTCACGTGCGGCTCAACGCGTCGCAATTGCATAACGCGGTGCGCCGCCAGGTAGGGCTCGAGACGGAGCCCAGCGATCCCGCCAACCGCCGATCATATTTCAATATCATCAACGATCTGCTCGGCCGCGCGCGGCCGCTGGCAATCAGCTTCGAGTCGCTGATGGAGGAGCGGGCATCGGCCAAGCGGCTGATGATGACCGTGGCGCAGATCGTAAAGTTTATTGACGCGGAGACGCCAATTCGTTTCCTGATTGCGGAGACGGAGACCGGTTTCACGCTGCTCGCGGCGCTTTACTACGCGCGGCTGTTTGGCGTGGAAGATCAGATCGAGATTTCGCCGCTGTTTGAGACCGAGGAGGCGTTCGAGCGCGGCGAGCGGGTGATCGAGGAAGCGCTAAAGAGCCCCCATTACCGCGCGTACCTGGAACGGCAGGGGCGAATCGCCGTGCAGTTCGGATTTTCCGATTCGGGGCGGTTTATCGGGCAGATGGCGGCGACGTTTCGAATCGAGCGGCTGCGCCTGCGGCTCGCGCAACTGCTGGAACGACACGGGCTATGCAGGCTCGAAGCAATACTGTTCAACACGCACGGCGAATCGATCGGCCGCGGAGGGCATCCGCTGACGTTCGCCGATCGGTTGCGCTACGCGTCACCGCCGATGAGCCGCGCCGAGTTCGAGCGGCGGGGTGTGCACGTGAAGGAGGAGATGAGCGTCCAGGGGGGAGACGGGTACATGCTGTTTCTGACGCCGGCTGCGGCGACCGCCTGCGTGCGGCAGATCCTTGGTTTCGCGCTCGACGCGAGCAGCGAGGCGGCCAACGATCCGATCTACGCGGTACCGGACTATGCGTCGGAATTTTTTGCGACGGTGCAGCAGGAGTTCAGCAGCCTGGTCGACGATCCTGACTATGCGGCGCTGCTCAGCCTTTTCGGCACCAACTTGCTCTATCGCACGGGGTCGCGGCCGGTTGTGCGCCAGGCGGAGGAGTGGAGCCGGCGGTCGGGAATTGCGCATCCGTCGCAGCTGCGCGCGATACCGAACAACGCGATTCTGCAGCAGCTCGGCTTCATGGCGGTCACGCTGTACGGGACAGGCCGGGCGGTGTCGAAGGACCCTGAATTGTTCCATGCGATGCGCCAGCGGTCGGCCCGCTTCGGGCGGTCGCTGCAGATGGTGTCGGCGGCGCTCGATCGCACGGAACTGGACGTGTTGCGTGCTTATGTCAACATAGTCAATCCCGCGATGTGGCTGAACGGCGCGGCGCGCGCGCGAAGCCCGGCGCGGGCGAAGGCGCTGCGCGAATTGGCGCGGCTGACGGGACAACTCGATCGCCATGATCGGCTGGCGCGGCTGGTGCGTCGGCTACAGGCGGATCAACTCTGGCTGCTCGAGGCGATGGAGCCGGCGGAGACTCCGCAGCGACGGCGTCTGATCCTGCTGCACGGGATTCGCGTCGCGGTGATCCAGCGGATATGCCTGCTGGCTACTGAGATACCGAATTTCAGTCCGCAACTCGGTGTTACCCGCGACGATATCCTGGCCCGGATTCTCGCGCTTGACGTTCCGAGCGCGGTTGAACGGCTGCAGCAGATTTTCCCGCATGAGGACGGGATACAGGACGTACGCGATGATTACGGCGAGCTGTCACAATACCGGCCCGAGCCTGCGCTGTCCTATGAGGTCGAGCACAATACGCTATTCGGTCCGATGCTGAAGCTGTTCGACCTGGTGCGTCGTATCGGCACGGCGATCACGTACGAAATAGGTGCGATTGGTTAGCTGCTTCGACGAACTGAGCAGCTATTCGATATGATAACGTTTGCGCTTTCGCCAAAGCGTTGCGATGCCGATGCCGAGTGTGTCGGCGGCCTCATCGAGGGTCGACGCGTGCGAGAGCACACGGCGAATATGATCCGCTTCCACTTCGTCCAGGGTGGCATCCGTCGAAGAATTCAACGGACGGCCTGACAAGGGCTGAAAGATCATGTCGGGAAGATCGTCGCGCTCGATGACGGTGCCGCGGCTCAACACTGACGCGCGCTCGATGACATTGCGCAGTTCGCGTACGTTTCCCGGCCAGGTGTAGGCAGTCAGCGCCGCAGATGCCTCTGGCGACAGCTCGAGACCGGCCCTGTGGTTGCGGGCGCCCGCGTTTACCAGGAACCACTTTGCCAACGCCAGTATGTCCTCCGGCCTTTCGCGCAGCGCCGGCACGCGCAGCGGAATTACGTTGAGCCGGTAGAAGAGATCAGCCCGAAAACGTCCGGCCGAGACTTCGCCCTGCAGGTCGCGGTTGGACGCAGCGATGATGCGGGTATCGACGGAGATGGTCTGCTGACCGCCCAGCCGCTCGAAACGTTGCTCCTGAAGAAAGCGCAGAAATTTGGTCTGCAATGAAGGCACCAGATCGGCGATCTCATCGAGAAAAACCGTACCGCCGTCGGCCGCCTCAAGCCTGCCCGGCTTGTCCTTGACCGCGCCCGTGAACGAGCCGCGCATGTGCCCGAACAATTCGCTTTCGAGCAGGTGCTCGGAAAGAGTCGTGCAGTTGACGACCACGAACGGCCGCTCGCGTCGCAAACTCCAATCGTGAATCTGCCGGGCGAGCACATTCTTGCCCGTACCGCTCTCGCCCGCCAGCAAGATTGTTGCATCACTGCCGGCTGCCTGTCGCGCCATTTCGAATAGCGCGACCATAAGGTGACTGCGAGTGTCGAGCACTGAGCCGCCGCTGTCGATCGCGCTGCGAAGTTCCCGGACTTCCGAACGCAGGTTCTTTACTTCGAGCGCGCGATCCAGCAAGTGCTGAATCTGCACAAGCGAGAAGGGCTTAGTCACGTAGTCATAAGCACCGGCTTTCATCGCCGCAACCGCGTTTTCAATCGTGCCGAACGCGGTCATCAAGATTACGAGCGTATCGCGATGGTGCTGCTTGATTTGCTTCAGCAGCTCCAGGCCATTCATCTCCGCCATCTGGTAGTCGGTGAGCACCAGATCGAAATTCTGTTCGCCCGTAAGGATCGCGAGTGCCCGCGGTCCACATTCTGCGGTAGCTACCTGATGGCCGCCTGATACAAGGAACTTTGCGAGGCCGGAGCGAATGTTCTTTTCGTCATCGACGACCAGCAAGTTCGCCATCAGGCTCGCTCCGGAAATCCCTGCTCGACGGCAAAACTAAATCCGCAATTCGTCACAACTGCACCTCAAGTAGAGAGAGAGGTGCAAGCGGTGTGCCGCAGCTATTATCCGGATAAGTCTTGCAATTCAGCCTGCAACTGCATGCTTACCTTTCAGGTTGCATCGCAGTTGCAGGCTTCAATTTGCATCGGGAGCTTACGCAGGGGGCGCGCCGAAGTGCTTGCGAAGTTCAAGGTTGACGTCCAGCACGTTCACCATCTTCTCGCCGGCTAAGCCGTAGAAAGGTGCGGTGGCGTCAGCTTGCAGGATGCCCTCGATATCGCTGCGGACCCTGGCCGGATCCTGCTTGGTGTCCTTGGACCAGGCGGAAGATACGCGATCGAGTTGATACTCGGCGTTCTCAAGCGTGATGTCCGGATCGAGGCCTGAGCCCGAGGTCGTAACCATATCGGCGGGCACATTCTGCAGGTCCGCATCAGCATGATCCTGGCGCCACATGTCGAAGAAGTTCGACTGGATGTCGGTTCCTGTCGCAACCGGTTCAATCACCGTCACGGACTTCCCGGCCTTGGTCTCCTGCACTGCTGAGGGAAATTTGCCGGGGTTCTCCTTTGAGAAACTCTCGAAGAACACTATCGCCAGATCGGTAGACTTGGGCTCCGGAGTACCCGGATTGTCCTTGATGAACTGCTGCACTTCCTTGGTGTGAGTCTTACCCCAGTCTTGTATGTACTGGTCGTGCGTAGGATCGGCGCTCACCCACGCCGTTGCGACCGCGTTATGAGCATCCGCCCACTGCGCGACGATATGCGGCTGGCCACCGAACTGATCCTTCTGGAACCACGCTTCGATATCCGGCGCGACCAGTTGGCCCGCCCTGGGTCCGCTGTTGTACTTGACGATAGGACCTAGCTGCTGGGCGATTCGATTACGCAGCATATAGTTGGACGCAGCCAGCGTGGATGATGCAGAGGCCGACCCGTCGTAGGACGCCGCAGAAGGGCGCGGCTGAAAGTATTCGTCCTTTGTGAAAGGCTGAGCGATCAGACGCGAACCTACCGGCTTTCCGTCTGGTCCCATCATCATTTCGCCGTTGGCCTGGAATGGGAAGAAGGCCTGTCCTATGGCCCACAGTGCCAGAGGATAGATGAGACAGCAGATGACCACTGAAAAGACCAGTAACAGTACACTTTTGGATAGGTAGCGAGACATTGTCCTACTCCTTCAATTTACGCAGCTTAAGCAGTCAAGTGGAGAGCGACCAGGGCCAGGTCAATCAATTTGATTCCGAGGAACGGCATTATCACGCCGCCGACTCCCCAGATGAACAGGTTTCTTCGCAACAGGGCGTCAGCGCCGAGCGGTACGTACTTCACACCTCGCAACGCAACCGGGATAAGAGCCGGGATGATCAGTGCGTTGAAGATGATCGCGGACAAGATCGCCGAGGTCGGGGAATGGAGATGCATGACGTCCATCTCGGCCAGCCATGGCAGCGTTCCTGCGAATAGAGCGGGGACGATCGCAAAGTACTTGGCGACGTCGTTAGCTATCGAAAATGTCGTCAGGGCACCGCGTGTCATCAAGAGCTGTTTCCCGATCTCGACAACCTCGAGCAGCTTGGTGGGATTGCTATCGAGGTCAACCATGTTGCCCGCTTCTTTCGCGGCTTGGGTCCCTGAATTCATCGCGAGACCTACGTCGGCCTGCGCCAGCGCCGGGGCGTCATTGGTGCCGTCGCCGATCATAGCGACCAGCTTGCCCTCAGCCTGCTCCTTGCGGATATAAGCGAGCTTCGACTCCGGTGTGCATTCGGCCACGAAATCATTCACGCCAGCGCGCTTCGCAATCGTGGCGGCAGTGAGCGGATTGTCGCCGGTGATCATCACCGTGCGAACTCCCATCCTGTGGAGCCGCTCAAGACGCTCGCTGATGGCCGGCTTCAGAACGTCCTCGAGTACCACCACGCCCACTGCTCGACCCGCCTCAGTCACTACCAGCGGAGTAGCACCTTCGGAAGCGACCTTGTCCACGATCGACTGCAGGTCCTTGGGGATGCTCCCGCCCTGTTTCTGGAGGTAGCGAAGGACGGCGTCGGACGCGCCTTTGCGAATCTGTTTGCCATCGGGCAGATCGATACCGCTCATGCGGGTCTGCGCGGTGAACGGAACGAAGCGGGCGTCACGGGCGTTAATCAGATCCGGCGCACCGGTTTGCTCTTTATACAGCGAGACTATCGTCTTACCTTCAGGCGTGTCGTCCGCCACCGATGACAAGGCGGCCAGGCGGCCTACGTCATTGGTGGTGTAGCTTCCAACCGGCACGAACCTGGTCGCGTGACGATTGCCCATCGTGATCGTGCCGGTCTTGTCGAGCAGGACCGTGTCGATGTCGCCTGCAGTTTCCACTGCGCGACCGCTTTTCGCGATGATGTTGGCTTGCAGGGCACGATCCATTCCAGCGATTCCGATGGCCGCCAGCAGCGCGCCGATAGTAGTCGGTATCAAACAAACCAACAGCGCAACCAGGGTCGGTACGTCCGTGCCCAGGCTCTTCAAAGGATTAGTCATTCCCAGGTAACCCTGCATGTAGATCTCGGCGTTCAGGGCCATCGGCCAAAGCGGAATGACAACGATCAGAAAGATCAAAGTGAAGGCGCTTAGAACCAGTGTTAGAGCGATCTCATTGGGAGTACGCTGGCGCACTGCGCCTTCAACCAGCGCGATCATTCGATCAAGGAAGGACTCGCCAGTGGCGGCGGTTATGCGCACCACGATGCGATCCGAGAGAACTCGCGTTCCGCCAGTGACGCCAGAGCGGTCGCCGCCGGCTTCGCGAATCACCGGCGCGGACTCTCCGGTGATAGCTGCCTCGTCGACGGACGCAATGCCCTCGATGATTTCTCCATCGCCGGGAATCATCTGGCCTGCCTGCACTACCACCCGATCATCGGGCTTAAGTTCGCTCGACGGGACCTCTTCGATATTGGTCGCGCGTAGCCGATAGGCAGGAGTGTCGCGGCGCGCCTTGCGCAATGAATCGGCTTGAGCTCTGCCGCGAGCCTCAGCCAGTGCGGTTGCGAAATTTGCAAAGAGCACGGTCAGGAACAGCCAGATGTCCAGTGCAATGAAGTACGTGATTGGAACCTGGCTCTGCGAGAGCCCGACGGCCGCCTGGATGATGAACCCAAGAGTCAGAAAGGCGCCAATCTCGACTACGAACATAACTGGATTGGACCATTGCACGTCCGGTCGCAGCATTAAGAACGCCTGCCTGAAAGCCGGTCCCACCAACTCGGGCGCAAACAGATCCAGTTTGCGAGCGCGCCTGGGTGCCTGCGGTCCCTCTGGAGGCCGACTCGGCTGGTGAGTGAGTACTTCGAATTCAGGACTTATTGCCTTAGATGCTTCCATTGTTTCCTCAGCTAATTCCCGCGTCGTTGCGAAAATGTCATGGTCGCTTCAGCTCAGCCTCCGAACGGTATCGGGCCTAAGTGCTCGGCCAATGGGCCCAACGCTGCCACTGGCAGGAATAGGAGAGCGCCGACGATAACTATGGTTCCCAATAAGAGGAACCCGAAGGTTGGTGTATCGTCGCGCAAAGTACCGAGCGTGAACGGAGTCGATGTCTTAGCCCCCAGGCTAGCCGCCATAGCTATCGGCGCGATGATGGGGAGGAAGCGGCTGATGATAATGACGATCGCGGTGGCAATGTCCCATTGCACGGCAGTGGGAGCCGGGTTGGGATTGTTATTAAAGCCATAGGTCGTTCCGAGGCCGTCGAAGGCGGAGCCGTTGTTCGCCGACGCTGACGAGAACTGGTACACGATTTCAGAGAACCCATGCGGCCCAGGATTGTTCTCAGCCTTTATTCCCCAGTTGGTCGCCGCGAAGAGTCCGGTTGGACCCAGAATCATGATCGGATGCACGAGCAGCGCTATCATCAACAGCGCCATCTCGCGCTTGCCGATCTTTTTACCCAGATATTCAGGCGTGCGTCCGACCATCTGACCTGCGATGAAGATTCCGAGAATCAGGAATAACAGCATGTTGATCATGCCGACGCCCTTGCCGCCGTAAATGCAGTTCACCCACATACCCCACATCGGCGACAGCGCGGCGATAGGATTCAGGCTGTCATGCTCGCAGTTAACCGCGCCGCAAGTCACATCCACGGTCATCGCGGCGAAGGTAGCTCCGGCTGAAGTTCCGAAACGAAGCTCCTTGCCCTCGAGATTTCCCAGATGCTGATCCAGGGGCAGGCCGGCCACCGCAGGCAGAGTGAACACTTTCTTGCCGCCAGGAGAACTTGGGTTGCCGATCGAGAAGCTTTGGGACTCGTTATGCGCGATGAGACCGGGATTCGGCCTCAACGTATCGAACCAGATAGCCCAGACAACGGTCGCCACCATCATCACCATCATCACCGAGAAAATAATCCACGAATGGCGCAGTCGCCCGACCATCCGCCCATACATAAGGACTAATGAAAACGGAAACAGCATCATCGCGACGCTGCCCAGGAAGTTTGTGAACGCGGTCGGGTTCTCGAACGGATGGGCCGAGTTCATCCCATAGAATCCACCGCCGTTGGTGCCGAGCTGCTTCATCGGCTCGAATGCGGCCAGCGGACCCACCACGATGGTTTGCAGCTTGGCGGCGCCGGTGCTGTCGGTGCCCATCGCGGTCGCCTCCAGGGTATTGAC
>Ga0302325_10012120_pt1 | contig 18530 bp, 16 predicted proteins | sample Palsa_T0_2_FD_201948 | JGI IMG/M metagenome (GOLD analysis project Ga0302325, IMG submission 201948) | Peat permafrost microbial communities from Stordalen Mire near Abisko, Sweden - Palsa_T0_2 | ecosystem: Environmental > Terrestrial > Soil > Palsa > Peat permafrost | place: Sweden: Abisko...
GGCAGTTCCTGGGGGATCCCTCCGCGACCGACGTGATCACGTTCGCCGGAGACCCGGCGCACGGGGTGGCCGGCGAGATCTGCGTGTCCGTCGACGCGGCTGCGCGCCATGCGGGCCGCGCGGCCCCGAGGCTGTCGAGGGAAATCACGCTCTACGTCGTCCACGGGTGGCTTCACCTCGCCGGGTACGACGACCTCCGGCCGCCGGCCAAGCGCTCGATGCGCCGCGCCGAGGCCCGCGCAATGCGCATTCTCGGGCGAAGCGCGGCGTTTCCCCGCTTCAAGCTGGCGTAGCCGGCCGCCGGTCGCTACGACCAATCCACCCCGCCATGGCCGAACCGACCCTGAACACCTCCCGCTACGTCTCGCTCCGAAACGCGTTCTTCTCGGGGGTGATCCTGGTCGCGCCGCTGTGCCTCACGATATTCGTATTCAGCTGGATCGTCGACTTCGTCGGCGGCCATTTCAAGGGCCTCTTCCTCCTGTTCGTCCCGGACAGCCTGCGCGACCGGCCGGGGCTCGACACCGTGTGGTCGATCCTCGCGACCCTGATCGTCATCGTCCTTGTCACGCTGCTCGGCTACGTGTCCCGCTACGTCTTCGGGAAGTTCTTCTTCAGCATCGGCGACCGCTTCATCCAGACGATACCCGGGGTCAGCGCGGTCTACAACACGGTCCGGCAGATCGTGAACACGTTCAGCTCCCAGAGCCGGCACATGTTCAACAAGGTGGTCCTCGTCGAGTTCCCGAGGAAGGGATGCTGGACCATCGGATTCCTCACCAACACCGTCCAGGGCGAGGCCCAGGTGAAGTCGGCCGCAGAGGTGTGGACGGTCTTCGTTCCGACGACTCCCAACCCGACAAGCGGATTCCTGCTGATGCTGCCCCTTTCGGACATCATCGAGCTGGACATGCCCGTCGGCGACGGGATGAAGATGATCATCTCCGGCGGCGCGGTCGTTCCGGCGTGGCCCCCGGCCGAGACCGCAAAGAGCCGCGAGGTGAGATAGCCCGGTGCCCGGCCAGACGCTCACGACTGAGGGGTTCGTGATCGAGAAGCGTCCCCCCTCGGACGCCTTCCAGGCGTTCGGGCTCTTCTCGCCGGAGCACGGGAACCTTGTCGCGCTCCAGCGGGTCCCGAGGAAGCCCTCGGCCTCTCACCTTTCGCCGGACCTTTTTGACGAGGTCTCGGCCATGCTCGAGAGCTCGAACCAGGGCCGCACATGGTTCGTGAAGGAGATCCGCATGACCACGCGGAGGTCGGGAATAGGACGAAGCTACGACGCGCTTCGTTTCGCCTCGGCGCTGGCCTCGGTCATCAGCCGCAACCCCGTCCACGAGGAGAGCCGCGAAAACGTGGCGCGCCTGCTGCGGACGGCGCTGGATGCGATCGCCTCAGGCGCGCGCCCGGACGTCGTCCACCTGAAGAGCCTGTACCTCTTCGCGCGCGACGAAGGCTACCCGGTGAAGCAGGAATGGCTCCCGTCGCTTGGGGCGTCCGACGCCGCGGCCGCGAGGGGCGTCCTGAACCGCCGCCTCGACGCGCAGGACGCCACGGCCGCCGATGTGGCGCGGCTGCGCCGCAACCTCGAGGCCTACCTCGACGCGAGCACGGACATCATCGTCCCGTGAGATTCGACCTCGAACAGCGCCGCGCCCGGATGAGCGTCGGCGACCTCTCCGACTTTTCCGTGGGCCCCATCGGCTCGGTCGGCGGCTCGGGCGGCATCTGGCGGGCGCAGCTTGGCACGCACTGGCACAACGCGCTGCGGGCGCAGGTGGTCTCCGAGGGCGCCGACGCCGAGTTCGAGGTGGCGGTCGAGGGCGAACTCGCGCGCAGGGGCTGGGTCATTGCGCTCTCGGGAAGGATTGACCAGATCGTCCGCACCGGGGGTGAGGCCGTCCTTCGCGAGATAAAGACGGTGACGCGCGCCCTGCCCGCCCCCGTGGATGAGCTGCGCGCCGACTACCCGGGGTATTTCGCGCAGGTGGCGGCCTACGCGGCGCTGCGCGGGGCGCGTGAAAAGTGCGAACTCGTCTTTGTCGAGGCGGACAGCGGCCTCGCCCAGACGGTCGCGCTCGGCCCCGACGACGACGCCCTCCTCGGCGAGCGGCTCGACCGGGTGGCCGAGTTCCTTGACCTGCGCCTCAGGGCCCGCGAGCGCCTGCGCGGGCTTCGGTTCCGGCCCGCGTTTCCGGTCCCGCGCGAGGGACAGACCGAGGCGGCCCAGGGACTCCTCGCCGCCATCCAGGGCGCGCAGTCCGCGATCCTCCTGGAGGCGCCGACCGGGTTCGGAAAGACAGGCCTCCTCCTGGAATGCGCGCTCGGCGAACTCAGGGCGGGCCTGTTTGACCGCGCGCTCTATGTGACGAGCAAGTCCACCGGCCAGCTCCAGGTGGCGCAGACGCTCCGGAGGATGACCGGCCCCGGCGCGGACCTCGGGAGCGGGGCGCCGGTCGCCGCGTGGCACGTGCGCAACAAGGCGGAGCACTGCGTCAATTCGGTCTTCCAGTGCGTGCGCGAGGCCTGCGCCTACCTGGACGGGGCCGAGGACAGATGGCCGGCCAGCGGACTCTCGAGGTTCTATCTGCTCGACGACCAGCCGCGGGACCTGGCCTCGATCCGCAGCGCGGGCGCCGGCGCCCGGATCTGCCCCTACGAGATCACCCGGGCGGCGCTCACGTTCAACGACGTCTGGATCGGCGACTACAACTACGTCTTCTCCCCGGGCAGCCGCGGACTGTTCTACGACCGGCCAGGATTCGACCCGGCGAGGACGCTCCTCATCATCGACGAGGCGCACAACTTGGCGTCGCGCGTGGCCGACGCCTACTCGCATTCGTTCTCGGCCGACGAGGGGCGACGGGTGTGCGAGGCTCTCCGGGATTCCGGCGCGCCCGCGGGGTTCGTTGAAAAATGGGATTCCTGGGCACGCCTGCTCGAATCGCGGCCCAGGTCCCCCTCGCTCACGGAGGGCGAGCAGCAGGACGCGCGCGACCAACTGGGCGCCCTCGCGGAGGGTGTCGGGACCTTTCCCGTGGACTACGCCGAGCTCGGGCCGGAGGTTTCCGGGCTCATCTGGAGCATTCCGTCCTTCACGGAGCAGCTCGGCTCGGTTGAGCTTCCCCGGCTCTGGTGGAGTCCCAGTGATGGTGTCCTCTCGGTCACCTGCCTTGACGCCGCCCACGCCATCGGGACGTCCCTGCGCGAATTCGGCGGCGTCATCCTCGCCACCGCAACGCCGGGCCCCCCCGACCGTTTCGCGCAGGGCTGCGAATTGGGGGCGCTGCAGCATCTGCGCGCGGCCGCGCCGTGGAGGGACGGCGCCTATGAGGTCGCGGTCGACCTCCGGGTCGACACGACCTTCCAGCAGAGGCAGCGCTACGTCAGCACGACGGCCGAAACCGTCCGCGCGCTGCACGGGTGCGCCGCAGGCGCGCCTATCGCGGTGTTTTTCCCGAGCTTCGCCTACGCGGAGGCCGTGGCGCGCGAGGTCGAGGAGGCGGCGCTGCAGCCCAGGCGCAGCGACCTGTCGGCGCAGAACGCCTGGATCAACGTGAACCTCGACGCCGGCCGGGCGCTTTTCCTTGTCCTGGGCTCGGGCTTCGCCGAGGGGATAGACTTGCTCGGCGGGAGGGTGTCCCACGCGATGGTGGTGGGGCCGGCCCTTCCCGAGGTGAACCCCGTGCAGCGCGCGAAACTGGCCGCATTTGCCGAGCTCGGGCGCGAGGTCGCGTTTGACCGGGTATATCGTATCCCGGGCATGCAAAAGGTGAACCAGGCGCTCGGCCGCCTCGTCCGCGCGCCCGGACAGCGGGCCCGGGTCCTCCTGCATTGCAGGCGATTTGCCGAACCGGGGTACGCACGGCTCCTGTCGCCCGAATACCAGTCGGGACGGCGGATCTTGGAGGATGGGGACCTCGAGGCGTGGCTCGGCTTCGTCCCATAATCGCATTTCGCTTTACCGGAGCTCGCCCGGCATGCACTACTTGGCGCAGTGGCTCCACCCAAGACCATCGGCTCCCGGGAGGTTCACGCCGCCATAGAACGGCTTGCCGCCGCCATTAGGGCCAGACATCGGAGTACCGAAGGCCTTCTGGTACTGGGGATTGCAAACGGTGGTATCCCTGTGGCGAGGCGCATTTGCGCCAAGCTCGGGATAAAGCGGGTCGGAGACCTCGATATCTCGTTTCACCGGGACGACATCGGCAAGCATCCGATCCCAAAGGAGTTTACGCCGACCCTGCTGCCCGGCGACGTCAATGGGGCCACCGTCCTGCTCGTCGATGACGTCCTTTTCAGCGGGCGTACCGTGAAGGCCGCGCTGGACGAGCTGTTCGACCATGGAAGGCCGGGCAAGGTCGAACTCGCGGTCCTTGTCGACCGGGGAAGCCGAAAGCTCCCCATCGTCGCCGACTTCGTGGGGACCACCGTCAATGCGGCCGAAAACGAGGATGTGATCGTCTCGCTCGGGGACGTGCCCTCGCAGGACAGGATAGACATCCGGGCCCGCGCCCCGAAGGCCCCGCGCGCCGTCTCGATCCGATGACCTGGACCCGCCGCCACCTGATCACGATCGAGGAACTCAGCCTTCGCGAGATCGAGCAGGTCCACTCCACGGCGGCCGCCTTCAAGAAGATCCTCGGGCGAAACGTGAAGAAGGTGCCCGTGCTCAGGGGCAAGACGATCGTCAACCTCTTCCTCGAGCCGAGCACGCGCACGCGGCTCGCATTCGACATGGCCGCGAAGCGCCTGAGCGCGGACGTCATCGCGTTCGATGCCTCGAGCTCCTCGACGCAGAAGGGGGAGACGCTGCGGGACACGGCTGAGAACATCCAGGCGCTGAACGCCGACATGATCGTGATCCGCCACGCCGCTGCGGGCTCGCCGCTTTACCTGAGCAAGATCCTGGACATCCCGGTGATCAACGCGGGCGACGGCGCTCACGAGCACCCGACCCAGGGCCTGCTCGACACGTTCACGATGAAGGAGCACCTCGGGTCGCTGAAGGGCCGAAAGGTCGCGATCCTCGGCGACATCCTTTTCAGCCGGGTGGCGCGCTCCAACATCCACGCCCTGACGAAGATGGGCGCCGCGGTGACGCTCGTCGGCCCGTCGACCCTCGTCCCGCACGGCTTCACGACCCTCGGGGCCCGGGTCTCGCACGACCTCAAGTCGGCCCTGGCCGACGCGGACGTCGTGATGCTGCTGAGGATCCAGCACGAGCGCCAGGGCCACCGGCATTTCCCGTCGCTGGGGGAATACACGAGCATGTTCGGGCTCAACAAGACCCGCGCGTCCTGGCTCAACCCCCAGGCCATCATCATGCACCCGGGGCCGATCAACCGCGGCGTCGAGATCGACAGCGAGCTGGCCGACGGGGAGCGCAGCGTCATCCTCGAGCAGGTCACCAACGGCATCGCCGTCCGCATGGCGGTCCTCTACCTCTGCGCGGGCTACCAGCCCGAGCACGTCATCTCCTCGACGCAATAGCACGCGCCCATGCCCCCACTCTGGATCAGGAACGCCCGCATCATCGACCCCGCCGCGAGGCGCGACTCGGTCGGGGACCTCTTCGCGCTCGGCGGCAGGATTGTCGCAGGGCTTTCGGCGGCCGATCTGAAGAAGGCCAGGAAGATCGACGCCAAGGGCCTCGTGGCGACACCCGGCCTCGTCGACATCCACGTGCACTTCCGCGAGCCGGGCCAGACGCACAAGGAGACCATAGCGACGGGTTCCAGGGCCGCCGCCGCCGGCGGTTTCACGACGGTCGTCTGCATGCCGAACACGACGCCGCCCGCGGATAACGCGGGCACGATCCAGTACATCATGGACGCGATACGGCGCGACTCCCTCGTCAAGGTGCTGCCCACGGGGTGCATCACGATCGGCATGGGCGGCGAGACCCTCGCGCCGATCGGCTCCCTCAAGCGCGCCGGCGTGGTCGCGATCACCGACGACGGCGACTGCGTCCAGTCCAACGAGCTCATGCGGCGCGCGATCGAGTACGCGAAGATGTTCGACCTGCCGGTCATGGACCACTGCCAGGACCAGTCCATGACCGAGGGCGCCGTCATGAACGAGGGAGACATGTCGATCCGGCTCGGGCTGCGCGGGTGGCCGAACGCCGCCGAGGACGTGATCGTCTCCCGGAACGTGATCATCTCGTCGTACACCGGCGCCCACATCCACATGCAGCACATCTCGTCCGCGCGCTCGGTCGAGATCCTGCGCCGCGCCAAGGCGGACGCCGTGAGGGTGACGGGCGAGGCGACCCCGCACCACATCGCGCTCACCGACGCGGAGCTCGCGACCTACGACACCAACTTCAAGATGAACCCGCCGCTTCGGACGGAGGTGGACCGCCGGGCGATCATCGCAGGGCTGAGGGACGGGACGCTCGACTGCATCGCCACGGACCACGCGCCGCACACGGATTACGAGAAGGACAAGGAGTTCGACTACGCTCCCAACGGGATCATCGGCCTCGAGACGGCGCTGGCCGTCGTCCTGGACGTCCTCGTCCGGCAGAGCCGGTTCAGGCTTTCGCACGCCGTCGACCTGATGACGCGCAAGCCCGCGGGGCTCCTCGGGCTGCCAGCGGGGACCCTCGCGGTCGGGGCCGCCGCCGACATCTGCCTCTTCGACCCCGAGGAGGTGTGGACCTACGACGCCAAGGCCGGCCAAAGCAAGTCCAGCAATTCCCCTTGGAGCGGCCGGAAGCTCCGGGGACGGGTCAAGACGACGATCGTCGACGGCCGGGTCGTCTTCCCGATCGCGGCGTCGTGACCCCAGCCGATCAACTCAACCCTCCCGCGGCCCTGGGCGTGGAGATCGCCGTGGCCCTGTGCGGCCTCTGGCTCTTCTGGAAGTTCGTCCTCAGCCCGCGCGCGCCGAAGCCGGAGATCCGCCTCCCGGAATGGGGGCTGCCGCCGATCGACTTTGCCTGCTACGCGTTCTTCGCGATCGTCGGCTTCCTTGCCCTGAGCGCGGCCGCGGGCCTTGTGCTGCGCCATGTCCGCCTGGGCGAGGATGCCACCAAGGTCCTCGGCGGCGCAGTCCAGGATATCGGGCTCCTCCTCGGCATCTTCGGGTTTCACCAGTTCTACTGCAGGGTCGGACGGAGTTCCGCAGCCAGGGCGCCGATCGGCCCCGCGATCAAGAGCGGCGCCGTCACCTTCTTCATCGCCATGCTTCTCGTGGACGTGTCGATCATCCTATGGAGCTTCGCGCTTTCGAGTCTGGGCCTGCCGATGGAAAACCAGGAATTCGTCGACATCGCCCAGAACACGAATTCCACGTGGCTGAAGGGCTCGCTGATGGCGATTGCGGTCATCCTCGCCCCCGTCGCCGAGGAGATCGTCTTTCGCGGCGGGCTGTTCCGGTACTTCAGGACGCGGATCCCGCGCTGGTGGGCGATAGGGCTCACCTCGTTCCTCTTCGGCTCCCTGCACGTCTCCTGGGACAGCAGCCTGGTGGGCCTCCCGAGCTTCGCCCCGATGGTCGTCCTCGCCGTGATCTTCTGTCTGGCCTACGAGCGCACGGGGTCGCTCGGCACGGTCGTCGTCGCGCACGCGCTGTTCAACTCCTACACGTTTGTCCTCGTCGCCGCGGGTCTGCGCTCATGACGGCCAAGCCCCTTTTCTCGAGGACGCTCCGCGGATCGGTCACCTCGGTCGGCGAGGAAGCCCTGATACGCTCGATCCGGCGCTGGATAGGCGCCGCTTCGCCGCGGCCTCCCGCCGGGATCGGCGACGACTGCGCCGTGATCCGCCCGGCGCGCGGCCGCGGGCTGCTTACGGTCGATCCCCTGATCCACGGTGTCCATTTTGACGGTCGCGTGTCGCCGCGCGCGGCCGGGGCCAAGCTCCTCAAGCGCAACCTGAGCGACATCGCCGCGATGGGCGGGCGGCCCTGCGCAGCCGTCGTCGCGCTCGCGCTCGACGGCAGGGTCTCGCTCGCGTGGCTTGCCGAGTTCTACAAGGGGCTCGCGAGGGAGAGCCGCCGGCACAGGGTGCCCATCGTCGGCGGGGACGTCGCCCGCCTTTCCGGATCGTTTGTGGCAACGCTCGCCCTGGCCGGCGAAGCCTCGGGCCGAATCCTCACCCGCAGGGGATCGCGGGCCGGCGACTGGATCTATGTGACGGGCTCACTCGGCCGAAGCCTCGCGACGGGCCACCATTACCTCTTTGAGCCGAGGCTCGCCGAGGGGGCATGGCTTGCGCGAAGGGGCGAGGTACGCGCGATGATGGACGTGAGCGACGGGCTTGCCAAGGACCTGGACGCGCTCACGCCGCGGGGAGCGGCCCCGGCACTTTTCGGCGCCATGCTCCCCTTGCGGGATGGTGCCAGCGTCCGCGAGGCGATGTGCGACGGGGAGGACTACGAGCTCGTGTTCAGCGCGGCCTCGGGCGCCCGGCGCGCGGCCCTCGAGAAAGCCTGGCAGAGGGCGTTCCCGCGCACGCGCCTGACCTGCATCGGGAGGTTCGTCCGCTCGGGCGCCGTCCCCCCGGACGCCCTGAAAATGGGGGACTATCGTGGCTACGAGCATCTCAGATAGGCTCCGCGCCGGCGTGACGACCCTGACGGCCGACGAGACGCGCGCGCTCGCTGCCGCGTGGGCGGCGGAGCTTCCCCTGGACGCGACGGTCGCCCTGCACGGGGACCTGGGTGCGGGAAAGACGACCTGGGTCCAGGGCCTGGCGCTCGGCTTTGGAATAGATGAGCCCGTGACGAGCCCCACGTTCACGATCTACACGATCCACCAGGGCATGACGCGCATGCTCGCGCACCTCGACGCCTACAGGCTCGGCTCAACCGAGGAGGCTCAGGATCTCCTCATAGAGGAGTTCCTCGTCAGCCCCTGGTGCCTCGCCGTCGAGTGGCCGGAAAAGCTGCCGGGATGGCTGCCCGTTGACGCATGGCACCTCGACCTCGACATAGAGGCGGACGGGCGGCACTCGATCCGCCTGCGGTAGCCGGGGCTAGGCGACAGGCGGGAGGTCGGCCTCCGAGGACACTTCGGGCGCGGCCGGTACCGGCGCCGGGGGCTCCGCGATGTCGGGCGCCTCCGCGGCCGGGGGCGCGTCGGCGGCGGCAGAATCCGCCTGGGACTCGGGAGCGCGAACGCGGGACTCGGGAGCGCGCGGCGCCTCGGGGAAATTCTCCGGGTCGTTTTCCTCGGCCTCCACCTCCTTCTTGCGCGCCTCGACCATCGCCGGCGGCGCGTAGAGGCCCCCATCGATGAATTCGGTCACGTAGCCCTCGCGCACGAGCCAGATCAGGTCGCCCTGCATACGCATGATCTTTTCGCGCTGCTCCGGCGTCACGGAGGCGCCCTCGGCGGGCGCGTTGATGCCGAGCATCCTCGAGGCCAATTCGCCCGCCTTGACGAGCGGATGCTCCTCGATGAACGAGATCAGGCTGCCGATGCTTTCCCCGAAGACCTGCCCGGGAATGCGGAACTTGCGCTTCACCGCGCAAACGTAGGAGACCCCCTTTGATCCCTTTTTGAAGATCGTGAAGTGCTCGCGGCGAAGGCGGCCGCGCAGCTGGTTGGCCGTGTCGAGCGGGAACCGGAGCTGCCTCTCATACGCGCCCTCGATGGCCATCAGAATTTCTCCGCGGGGCATCGTGTCGAGGGCCTTGCCGTGGAAGCGGGCGCTCTCGACGGGCTTGACGACGGTGTCGCGCGCCTGGGCGAGGAGGTGCGCGCGGGCGTCCTCGAGGCTGTCGAATGCGGGCGCCGACTGGCCCTCGGCCACGGGAGCCTTGTACGTGTAGCGCGTGACCTTCTTCATCTTCTCCAGCCACTGGTTCACCACCTCGGGATCGCGGACCGTCTCGATTCGCGCGCGGAAGGCCTCGAACGGCATGCGCGACACCTTCGCGGCGTAGTGCAGCTGCACCATCTGGTTGTAGCGGTGGTAATTCGGCGGACCCAGGAGCTCGCCCGTGACGCCGCACTTGTTGATCACCAGGAAATTCCCCTTGGGCGGCTCGACCTCCACCTCGGCCCGGTCGAAGAAGTTGCCGAGGAAGGTGCCCATCACGTGGGAAATCGCCGCCTCCTCCGTCTCGAAAGGCACGCCGTCGGGGACGGAGACATGGATCGGCTGCGGGGCCGCCTCGGGCGCGGCGGCGGCGCGGGGTTTGCGCGTCACGACGACGACGAACCGGTCGGGCTTGCCCAGCACCGTGCGGGCGATCTCGAAGAGCTCGATCGTCCGCGCCGAGGACCGGATCGTCTTGACGAGGGCGTTGAAGCTCGTGTCCTCGGGGAAGAAGACCGCGTTGAAATAGGGGCTGTCGTAGGGGCCGCGGTCCTGGCGCTCCTGCCGCTCCATTCCCGGTCCGCTGCGACGGGGCGCGGCGTATTCGCCCGTGTCCCTGCGCGGTCCCCGCTCTCCCTGGCCGTCGCGCGACGGAGCCGCCGCAGGGCCGTCTCCCGCCGGCTTGCGGAAGGCGCGCCTGTCGCGCCGGTCCGGAGCGCCCGGACCGCTTCCGCGGTCATCGCGGTGGGGCCTGTCCGAATGGTCGCGCCCCTGGGACGGGGCCTCCTTGTCCTTGGCCCACTGGGTGCCGAAGCTGAAGCCCTGCAATTGGCTCAGGTCGATCTTGTTGAAATCCGCCGTCGGATCAGCCTTGGAAGCGTCGTCGTCCATGTAGTCAGAGGTGCACGGTTCGCGTCCGGTGACAGACGCCCCGGAGTCTCCTCTAGGCCGGGGGTACGACGCAAGCGCTTTTCAAGTGGGCGGCGCCCCGCGCCGGGGCCGTTCTCGCGGGGGAAAAGGGCCCCGGCGAACCGCTCCCGCGACCGGGTTGCCAAGCCCCGTCAGAGGCCTTCTCCTTGGGGCCTCGAGAATGAGCGAAACGCTGCCCAAGGAAACCCTTAAGCGCCTCCTGCCGTGGCTAGTCGCCGTGGCCTTCTTCATGGAATCGCTCGACACGACGATCCTGAACACGGCCGTGCCGACGATAGCGGCGGCGCTGAAGATCGTTCCGCTGGCCATGAAGGCCGCCCTCACGAGTTACACGATCAGCCTCGCCGTCTTCATCCCGATCAGCGGGTGGATTGCGGACAAGTACGGCACGCGGTGGGTCTTCTTCACGGCGATTGGAATATTCACGTTCGGGTCGCTGATGTGCGGCGTCTCCGTCAACATGCCCATGCTGGTCGGCGCGCGCATCCTGCAGGGATGCGGCGGCGCCCTTATGATGCCGGTCGGGCGGATCACGATGGTCCGGGCGTTTCCGAGGGACGAACTCGTGCGCGCGATGAGCTTCGTCGCCATCCCGGGCCTCATAGGACCCCTGATCGGACCCCTCGCGGGAGGACTCATCGTCGGCTACTTCCACTGGAGGATGATCTTCTTCGTCAACCTGCCGATCGGCCTCATCGGAATGTACCTCGTGTACCGGTTCATGCCCGACTACCGCTCCGAGCGCAGCGACCCGATCGACTTCATCGGGCTCACGCTCTTCGGCTCCGGCATCGCGCTCCTCTCGTATGTCCTCGAGATATTCGGCGAGCATTCCCTCGACTCCAGGGAGGTCGTCTTCCTGCTGGCGCTCTCGGTCGCCCTGCTCTTCGCGTACGCGCGCCACGCGCTCTCCGCCGAGCACCCGCTCCTCAAGCTGGCTCTTTTCAAAGTGCGCACGTTTCGTGTCGCCGTCGTGGGAAGCTTCGCGACCCGGCTCGGCGTGGGCGGGATGCCGTTCCTTCTGCCGCTGCTCTACCAGATAGGGCTCGGGTACACGCCGGTCCAGTCGGGGCTTCTCATCATTCCCCAGCCGCTGGCCGCGATGAGCCTGAAGGTGCTGATGCCGCGCATCCTTTCGCGCTTCGGATATAGGCGGGTCCTGCTCGTCAACACCCTCGCCATGGGCGCGGTCATCATCCTCTTCATGACCGTGAGGCCCGGCAGTCCCGCCGCGCAGATCGTGTTGATCGGCTTCTGCCTCGGGTTCGTGTCGTCCATGCAGTACACGAGCATGAACACGCTTGTCTTCGCGGACCTCTCCGACGCGGACGCGAGCCCCGGAAGCAGCATCTCGAGCACCGTGCAGCAGATGTCCATGAGCTTCGGCGTGGCGGTCTCCTCGCTCTTAGCCGTGCTGTTTCTCGGGGGCGAGCACGGGCCCGACCCGCCGGAGATGGTCTCCGGAATCCATTGGACCTTTCTGGTGCTTGGGGTGATGACCATCATCACCTCGCTCGTCTTCGGGCGGCTTTCGCCTGGCGACGGGGCGGCCATCAGCCGGCACAAGGCACCATTGTGAGCCCCCCATCCCAGAAACCGGTCTTCTTCGCCTCGGCCGAAGGCCGCCGGATGTCCTGGCTCTGCGGGGCCCTCCTGGTCGTCGCCGCCCTGGCCCTCAACCAGAGGGTCCTAGACTTCGGGTTCCTCTACCTGCGGGACGACGACGTCAACGTCACCCTGAATCCGCACATGGGGGGGCTCGGCCTCTATCGCCTCAAATGGATGTTCACGGACTGGAGCTACGTCCGGCGCTATATCCCCCTGGGCTGGCTGAACTTCTCGGCGACGTACCAGTTCGCGGGCCTCGACCCGCTCCCCTACCACGCGGTGGCGCTCGGCCTTTACCTCCTGAACACCGCGCTCGTCCTAGCGCTCGTGCTCCATGTCCTGCGCCTCTTCTCCCCCGGCCCGCGCGGGCGCGGGCTGTCCCCGTGGGATGCCGGAGCGGCGGCCCTCGCCGCGGGATGGTGGGCTTTCCATCCCTTCCGGGTCGAGACGACGGCATGGATCTCGGGCAACCTCTACGGGCAGTCGATGGCGCTCCTTTTCGCCTGCCTGCTCGCGTACGCGCGCACGTACCTTGCCGGCGGTCGCCGGCGAACGGCATGGCTCTGCCTCGCGGCCACGGGATATGCGGCTTCGCTCCTCACCTATCCCGTGGCCCTCGGCGTCCCGTTCCTGCTGGTCGGCCTCGACTGGCTCCGGTCGCGCGACGGCGCGGCCCCCGGCTTCCGGCGCCTCCTGGCCGAGAAGGCCGCCTTTTTCGTGCCGCTTGCCGCGATCCTCGCAGTCACGGTCGCGGCGCGCTTCGGGAACACGGAGGTCTTCGGCGCGGTGCCGGGCCTGCGCGAGCTCCCGCTCCTGGACCGGATCGCCCAGTCCGCCTACGTGGCCTGCTATTACGTGTGGAAGCCGTGGTGGCCCACCCATCTGTCCCCGCTCTATGACACGCTCATGGACTTCAACCCCCTGGCCGCACCGTTTGTCCTGAGCATGGCGGCGGTCGCCGCGGCCAGCGTCGTGGCCCTGGTTTCGTTTCGCAGGCGCCCCGCGTTCGCGGTCGCCTGGTTCGGGTACCTGGCGTGCGCCGCGCCCTTCTTCGGGCTCACCGAGAAACCCCACATGGCGAGCGACCGCTATGGATATTTCCTCGCCGTCATCATGGCGGCAGTGCTGGCGGCGGCCCTGGCCCGGATCTCGGCGCCGAGGACCCGCGCCCTGGCCGCGGTCGCCAGCCTCGCGGCCATAGGGCTCCTCGGAAGGCTGAGCTGGCGCCAGCTCAACATCTGGTCGGACGACCGCCTGCAGCACGCCTACGTGGCCTCGCTCCTCACGAACGCCGAGCTGCTCGACGACTTCAACAGCCGCCTGCAGATCCTCGAGTTCCTGCGCGGAAACGAGAGGGCCGCCGAGGAGGCGGTCGCCGCCCGGCTCCGGCGCGACCCCTCCGGGCAGGGTTTCCGGAAGGCGGCGGCGATCATCGCGAACAAGCGCCAGATCAGCGCATTTTACGGGCCGGTCACCTTCCTCGCGATCCTCCAGGACCAGATGGCGCTCAGCTTCGCCAGGGCCGGCGAGCTTCGGGAGGCCAATGACCATTTCGAGGATGCGCTGCGCATGGACGACAGGTTCTACCAGGCCGCCTACGACCGGTCGCTCGTTCTCCTTCGGCTCGGGCGCGCCAACGAGGCGCTGAGCAGCTACCTCCTCTCGATGCACTGGGCCTCGCCGCCGCTGCCGCAGCTGCAGCGCCGCGCCTTCCTCGAGAGGCTGCGGGGCGTGGCCGAGGCCGAGGGCAACCCCGTCCTCGCCGGCGCCGCCCGGGACGCCCTCGCGCGCTGAGTTTTTGGGATTTGCGCCGGGATGCGCCCTGGCCACCATCCTGTCCAATGGAAAGAGCCAAAGCCCCCGGGATCCCGCCCGGGCGTGACGCGAGCGGGCCCGCGGGCCAGCCGAGGGTCCTGAGGGGAGGCGTCCGGTGATCCGGGGTTGGTTTTCCACGTTCATCTACTCCGAGGCCCTTCTGAAGTCCGGACTGGAGCGTTTCAACGCCGACCTGGCGAAGGAATGCCGGTCGCTGCGGGACTTTGACAGGGCCGGCCGCGACTGGTCGAAGCGGCACTACCCGGGCGGCTATACGAGCTACGCCTCGCTGAACGAGCTGCACCGCTTCTCGAGCACGTTCACGGGCCTCGAGCGCCGGATCACGCGCCACGTCCGCGGTTTCGCGCGCGCCCTCGACCTGGACCTGCGCGGCCGCGAGATCCGGATGACCGACTGCTGGGTCAACATCATGCCGCCCTCGGCGGCGCATTCCCTGCACCTTCACCCGCTCTCTTTCGTGAGCGGCACCTACTACGTGGCGGCGCCGCGCGGCTGTCCGGGGCTCAAATTCGAGGACCCTAGGCTGGACCGGTTCATGGCGGCGCCCCCGCGGCTTGCGGGCGCGCGCCGGGCGAACCAGGCGCATGCCACCTACCCCGCGCAGGCGGGCCGGCTGATCCTCTTCGAAAGCTGGCTCAGGCACGAGGTCGCGCAGAACCGCGTGGACGCCGAGCGGATCAGCATAAGCTTCAATTACAATTGGAGCTGAGGGCGCGCCCGAGGCCCTACCGCAGCCTGGCAAAAAGGAATATGGCGAGGCCCGTCATCCCGATGTTGGGTAGCCACGCGGCGAGCGCGGGCTCCACCAGCTGCTTCGTGGCCAGCGAGGCCGCGAAATTCTGGAGGACGATAAAGAGGAAAAAGAGGCCGATCGACTTCGAGACGCCCACGGCCGGGTTGGTCCGGACCCCGGCGGCGGCGAAGGGTATCGCTATCGCAATCACGATCAGCGGGCCGAGGATGTTCGCGATCAGCCCGTAATAGCGCACCGCGTAGGGAATGCTCTTCGGGTTGTTCTCATGCGAAAGGTAATCGATGAGCTCCCTGAGCTCCGTGGAGGACAGCTCGATCGGCCTGCGGTCGATCAGCATCATGAGGCGGGGATCCTCCTGGAACCGCGTGACGACGCGGGTGGCGAAGGGAACCGACGACGTGTTCTCCCTCGAGTCAGGATCGAAGCCCATCTCGCGGCCGTCCTTGAAAACCCAGCCGTGCTGCGCCGGGTCGTACCAGGCCTCCGTGGCGACGATGCGGTCCGTCTCCCGGCCCCGCGCATCCATCTCGGTGACGCTCGCCCCGTACGCCTTGTGGGTGTACTTGCTGTAGCGGTTGAAGAACCACATTCGCCGCGGGTACGGGTTGTCGAACCCGACGCTGTAGACGGCGCCGATCCGGTCCTCCGGGACCGACTGGGCCTGCTTCCTGAACTGGATGCCCTCCTTCATCACGCGGGTCTTCTCGACCGACCACGGATCGACGGAGGAATTCAGCCAGTACGACAGCCCGCAGGACACGATTCCCACGACCCAGATCGGCGCCATGAGCCGGCCGTACCCGACCCCCGCGGCCCGCATTGCCGTCAGCTCGTTCGCCTTGTGGAGCTTGCCGAGGACGAAGAGGACCGAGACAAGGAGCACGACGGGCAGCGTCAGCGCGAGGAACCCGGGAATGGCGACGAGGATGTAGATCCCTAGGTCGGCGGCCCTGGCCCCCGCCTCATGGAGGTCCCTAAAGTCGTCGTACATCACCTGCACGGCGAGCAGGCCGCACGTCAGGGCCAGCACGAGCCCGAGGATGCTGAGCCATTCTCTCAGGAGGTGCCGGTCGAACGTGTTCAACGGGCGGCATCGAAGCAGGACCGGACTCCCATTACAAATAGTAAGGCAATTCGGTTGAAACCGGCTCACGGCTCCCCTTGTCTGCGGCGACGCCATTTCTCATGATTCGCACTCTCCGCCATCCCATGGCGGCGCTAGCGGCCCTTGCGGCCCTATCCGCCCCCGTCTTTGCCCAGGACACGATCAAGATCGGCGAGTACGCCTCGCTGACCGGCAAGGAGGCGGCCTTCGGCCAGTCGTCCCACAAGGGCACCCTCCTCGCCGTCGAGGAGATGAATGTCGACGGCGGCGTCCTCGGCCGGAAGCTCGAGCTCATCACGGACGACGACCAGTCGAAGCAGGGCGAATCGGCGACGATCGCGAAAAAGCTGATCTTCCGGGACAAGGTGGTCGGGGTCCTGGGGGAGGTGGCCTCGATGCGGTCGCTCGAGGCCGCCCCCATCTGCCAGGCCTACAAGATCCCTATGATTTCCCCCTCGTCCACCAACCCGAGGGTGACCGAGATCGGGAGCTACATCTTCAGGGTCTGCTTCATCGATCCCTTCCAGGGGACGGTCATGGCGAAGTTCGCGAAGGAAACCCTGAAGCTCCACAGGGTGGCGCTCCTGACGTCGGTCTCCTCGGCGTACAGCGTGGGCCTCGCGAAATATTTCAAGGAGCGATTCGTCGCCGACGGCGGCGACATCGCGATCGAGCAGAAATTCACCGAGGGCGACAAGGACTTCAATGCGCAGCTGACCGCGATCAAGGCGGCCGGCGTCGACGGCATATTCGTCCCGGGCTACTACACCGAGGCCGCCCTGATCTGCAGGCAGGCCCGCGAGCTCGACATGAACCTGCCGCTCTTCGGCGGAGACGGCTGGGAGGCCCCCGAACTCATCACGATCGGGGGCGCCGCCGTCGAGGGCTGCTACTATTCCACCCACTACTCGCCGCAGGTGGACACGCCTGCCGTGAAGGCCTTCGTCGCCAAGTACAGGGCCAGATTCGACGGCGAGACGCCGGATGCCATGGCCGCGCTCGGCTACGACTCGGCGGAGGTCCTGGTCGACGCGATACGCCGCGCGGGCTCGACGGAGGGCCCCGCGATCCGCGACGCCGTGGCCGCCACGAAGGACTTCCAGGGCGTCACCGGGGCGACCACCATGGACAAGGACCGAAACGCCTCCAAGGCCGCGGTCGTCATCATGGTCAAGGACGGCAAGTTCAAGTTCGTCGAGACAGTCGCCCCCTAGACCCGATGCGATGCCCGGCCGCATGACGGAGTTCCTCCAGCAACTCCTCAACGGCCTCTCTCTCGGCGCCATCTACGCGCTGATCGCCCTGGGGTACACGATGGTGTACGGCATCCTGCGCTTCATCAATTTCGCCCATTCGGACGTCTTCATGGTAGGCGCCTTCATCGGGTATTTCGTGGGCGAGCACCTTCCCCATGGGACGATCGGCGGCGGCCTCCTCGTCCTCGCCGCCGCCATGGCCGGCTGCGCGATCCTCGGCATCCTGATCGAGCGCCTCGTCTATCGCCCGCTGCGGGGGGGGCCGACGCTCAACGTCCTCATCACGGCGATCGGGATGTCGCTCTTCCTGGAATACACGGGCCAGCTTGTCTTCGGCGCGACCCCGCGCGCCTTTCCCACCATCTTTCCCAACAGGGTGTTCTCGGTCCACGGGCTCATCATCTCGATGAATCAGGTGATCGTGATCGTCGTCGCGGGCGCACTCCTGCTCGCGCTGCAGTTTGCCGTCTACGGGACGAAGATCGGGACGGCGATGAGGGCGGTCGCCCTCAATCCCAAGGCGGCGCAGCTTGTCGGCGTGAACATCGACGTCGTGATCTCGTTCACCTTCGGGCTCGGCTCCGCGCTGGCGGGAGCGGGGGGCGTGCTCTACGCCCTCAACTACCCCTCGATCGACCCGCTCATGGGCGTCGTGCCCGGCCTCAAGGCGTTCGTGGCGGCCGTCCTGGGCGGCGTGGGCAACCTCCCGGGCGCGGCGCTGGGGGCGCTCATCCTGGGCATGGTCGAGACGTTCGTCGACGGCTCGAGGTGGTCCACCTACAAGGATGCCATCGCGTTCGCCATCCTGATCGGGATCCTCCTCTTCCGTCCGGCCGGGCTCCTGGGCCGGTACACCGCCGAGAAGGTCTGACGCGCCCCGCACGATGCCCAAGCCGCTCATCGCCCTCCTTGCGACGGTCCTTGTGGCATTCGGCGTCTCCTACTTCTCGGATCACATCGACCCCTACTACCTGGATGTCCTGACGGGGGTCGGGATAAACGTGATCCTCGCCGTCTCGCTGAACCTCGTCAATGGCTACACGGGCCAGTTCTCGCTCGGGCACGCGGGCTTCATGTCGGTCGGGGCCTACCTGTCCGCGGCGATCACGCTCCTGGCCGGGCCGAGGATCCTCGGCGACTCGGGGGGGGACCGCGCTCCAGCAGGGACTTCTCTTTCTGGCGGCCCTCGTCGTGGGGGGACTTGGCGCCGCCCTGGCCGGCCTCGCCGTCGGGATCCCCTCCCTCCGGCTGAAGGGGGACTACCTCGC
>Ga0302325_10012122_pt1 | contig 18529 bp, 21 predicted proteins | sample Palsa_T0_2_FD_201948 | JGI IMG/M metagenome (GOLD analysis project Ga0302325, IMG submission 201948) | Peat permafrost microbial communities from Stordalen Mire near Abisko, Sweden - Palsa_T0_2 | ecosystem: Environmental > Terrestrial > Soil > Palsa > Peat permafrost | place: Sweden: Abisko...
CTCTTGTCTTTGCCGCTTCTTTCGCGTCCCCATCGCCATAGATCGATTGTAAGATCAAAACATTTTCAGTACCACATGTTTTTGCACTTTAGACACGGGCTGCTAAGAAGTCTCACCCTCCCTTTCAAACGGTGGTGCGCTTCCCGGGTTCCGAAACCATTGATATGCGATCTAGTACAGCCCTGCCGGAAATGAACTTGTTTGATTTCGTGATTAAGGGCGGCCGGGCGGTTCTGTTTCCAGTGTACAAGGGAACTTTTGAGCGCGGAGATGATCTCAAGTCGGATGACCCTGACACCAGCAGCTCGTGGCGCGATCACGTGATCGCGTGGTCGAAAGATCTCGGCCGCTCCATCGACTACCTCGAGACCCGTCCAGAGATCGACCGGACCAAACTGGCCTACGAAGGATCTAGCTGGGGAGGAGCCATGGGCGCCGTAATGCCGGCGGTGGAAGACCGCATCAAGGTCTGCGTGCTGATCGTGCCCGGTTTCAACCTCCAGAAATCATTGCCGGAAGTGGACGAGCTTAACTTCGCCCCGCGGGTGAAGGTTCCGGTCTTGATGTTAAATGGCCGTTTCGATTTCTTCTACCCCGTGGAGACCTCGCAGGAGCCGATGTTCCGCCTGCTTGGAACCCCGAGCCAGGATAAGCGCCGCGTCGTCTACGAAACCGGCCACAACATTCCCCGCGATGAGTTGATCAAGGAAATACTCGACTGGCTGGACCGTTACCTCGGTCCGCTCAAGTAGCACAGGTTCGCCTGGTCTCCTAATTCTTGGTAACGCTCAACCCTGTGACCAGCACTTCGGTGTTGTGCGCGAACCGGATCCCATAAATCCCATCCGTGGACTTCAGCTTCCCGGTCCAGCCCTCCGGTGCGACGCGCAGGCAATGCTTGGGTAACAAATTAACCGGACCAGAACTAGATAACCACTGACTTGGGACCCCACGAAACGCACAATCCACAGGGCAGTTCGCCACCAATCAATGAGTCGCTCATTATTGATACTGTTCGCATAGAAGCGGAGCGCCAGCGCCAAGAGCAGGCAGCAAGAGACGAACAAAACAGGCAACGACAGGCGACGCATGACCGCAACATACTCCTCGTCACCATCGGTCTTTTGGTAGCTACTTGGATAACCGGAATAGCCGCTCTGTATCAAGCCCACAGCTCTAGTCTCAACGCTGCCGCCGCTATTCAAGCTGTCAACTTGGCAAGAGATGCGAGGGACGACAGTGACATCTCCAACTTCGAGACGCTTCTTGAAATGCGCCGTCAAGGCAGAGCCATTCAGCGTAGTGCTGGGGCCGCAGATCAAACGGTTAAAGATAACAGAAACGCCTTTATCGTTGAGCAGCGACCGTACATGATCGCCGCTTTCCCTCCTACTTTCATATCGGGTATTGCTGTGGGGGATGACATTAAAGCCAACGTCACTTACAAGAACATTGGAAAGACGGCGGCTGTGAATGTAATTGATGTCCAAGACATGAAGAGCTTTCATGCCACCAAGAGCATCGCTGACGTCCAACACTTTACAGATGCTATCTTCATGGGCTTCGAGGAAAGAATCCGTTCCGATAGAGCTAAGATGGCCCGCTTTCGCGGTGCTGCGAGGGATGTTGCTCCTGAGCAAACATTCTTTGCGACTAACGACGACGGCTTTAGCTTGAACCAGACGGATACACGAGCCGTGCTGGACACGGCCCCAAAGACTCGCGGTTCCGTTGTTATTTTCTACCTTGGACTTGTTAACTACTTTGATGTCTACGGGCGTAGTTACTCTACCGAGTTTTGTACCTTCTTCTTTGGTAACAATCTGCAAACGTGGCATGCCTGTGATTATCACAACGCAATCAAATAGCGACGCGAAGGGAACGTATAAAATAGCCGGTCTGTTACGCCGGGCCATGTAATCTCACGTACGGTGAGCCAAGTAATTTGTTACCAATGCTTGACTGTTTTTTTGAGGCCTCAACGGTCCAATTTCAGATAGTGGACGGGTCAGTTTCAATTTCATCCTTCACTTTCGGTGGGTTCGGCAAACTGCCACCACCACCCAGCCTTCCCTCCATCCAATATGCTATGCTTGGCCTGTATTGGCATGCTTCCGATCAGTCCATTAGATCCGGACCAGAAAGCGCCCCTTTTCCGTCAGCTCTATGACCAGATGAGGGAAATGATAGAATCCGGCACCCTGCGCCGTGGCGACCGTTTACCGGCCACGCGCGAATTGGCTGGCCAACTTGGACTGAATCGCACCACAGTCTCCGCCGCTTACGCGCTGCTGGAATCCGACGGTTTGATAGCCGGGCACGTCGGCCGCGGAAGTTTCGTCACCCGTCGAGCGAAGAGCGGGGCTGAAACTGCGCCTGCCAGCTTTTCGCGCTCCCGGCCGTCGGAGCTGCTGTTTCCGCTCGCCGAGTTTCGCAAGACCTGCGCCGAAGTGATCGCGAGCGATGACGCCGCATCCATTCTGCAGCTTGGCTCGCCCGCGGGCTATCCGTCGTTGCGCCGCTATCTGCTCGAACAAGCGCGCGCGGAAGGCACGGCGCAGGAGTCCGACGACATCCTGATCACCAGTGGTTGCCAGCAGGCTTTCGATTTGTTGCAGCGGGTAATGTCCAGGGAGCCAGGCCAACGTTCCACCGTGTTGATCGAAGACCCCGTGTATCTGGGCGTCCGCAGCGTTTTCGAGCGTGCGGGGGCGCGGCTGGTGGGTGTTCCGGTGGGGCCGGATGGGGTGGATCTGGAAAGCCTGGAGAAGATCATCGCCCGGGAGAGGCCCGGCCTGTTGTGCGTGACGCCGAATTTTCAAAATCCCACCGGGGCGACCATGCCGTTGGCAGCGCGGCGGGCGTTGCTCGAAATCTCGCAGGCCGCGGGTGTGCTGGTGATCGAGAACGACATCTACGGACCGCTGTGCTACCAGGGCGAGCCGATTGCATCCATCAAGCGCTTGGATGAAACCGGCGATACCATCCTGCTGCGCAGTTTTTCCAAGGTGGCGTTTCCTGGATTGCGTGTCGGCTGGGTGATTGCGCGGCGCGCGCTGATCGAGAGACTGACCGAGGCTAAGCAGTGGAGCGATCTGCATACCGATCAGCTTTCGCAAGCGGTGCTGTTGCGCTTTGCCGAATCGGGACGGCTGGAGGAGCATCGGCGCCGCATGCTGATAGCTGGACGCGAGCGTTTGCAGGCCGCGCTGGAAGCGTGTGAAAAATATTTGCCCGCGGACGCCAGGTTTACGCGGCCACGGGGTGGAATGAGCTTGTGGATCCAATTGCCGGAGCCATTGGATGCGGCCGAATTGCTGCCGCGCGCCGAACGCGAAGGCGTAACGTATTTGCCGGGCAAGTATTTCGCTGTGTCGCGGCCGCAGCCGAACGGGCTGCGCATCAGTTTTGCCGGAATGACGCCGCAGGAAATCCGCTCGGGCCTGGAGATTTTGGGCCGGATTTTTGCCGACGCGCTCGATCGTGCGCGCGATACTGCATCGCTTTCGGAGGTCGCGGCCTTAGTGTGAGCCGCGCGCGTAAGCAAGCGGTTTAGAATTTGAGAGGCAGGGAGGAAGTGCAATGTACATCGATGAGACCTTTCGCTTGAAGGTAGGCTTGGCCGAGATGCTGAAAGGCGGGGTGATCATGGACGTCACCAACGCCGAGCAGGCCGTTATCGCGGAGAAGGCCGGTGCAACGGCGGTGATGGCGCTGGAGCGCGTGCCGTCCGACATTCGCAAAGACGGCGGCGTGGCGCGCATGGCCCCCATCAGCAAGATCCGCGAGATCATGCACCAGGTGAGCATTCCGGTGATGGCCAAGGCCAGGATCGGCCACTTCACCGAGGCGCGGATCCTGGAAGCGCTGGGTGTGGACTACATCGACGAAAGCGAAGTACTTACGCCAGCCGACGAAGAGCACCATATCGACAAGCGGAGCTACAAAGTGCCCTTCGTGTGCGGGGCGCGCAATCTGGGTGAAGCGCTGCGGCGGATCGCCGAAGGCGCGGCCATGATTCGCACGAAAGGCGAAGCGGGATCGGGCAACATCGTGGAAGCGGTGCGCCACATCCGGACTATCGTGAAAGAGATGAAGCAACTCACGGTGCTGGGGCACGAAGAGCTGGTGGCGGAATCGAAAAAACATCAGGCGCCGCTGGAGCTGATCGAGTGGGTGGCTGAGCATGGCAGGCTGCCGGTGCCCAATTTTTCGGCTGGTGGGATTGCGACGCCCGCCGATGCGGCGCTGGTAATGCAGTTGGGCGCCGAGGCCGTGTTCGTCGGCTCTGGAATTTTCAAATCGTCCGATCCGGAAGCGCGCGCCCGCGCCATCGTGAAGGCAGCCACGTATTACAACGATCCCGCCAAGCTGCTCGAGGCGAGCGAAGATCTGGGGACGGCGATGTTCGGCCTGGACATCGCGAAACTGCCCGAATCGGAACTGATGCAGACTCGGGGCTGGTAGTGAAGAAACGCGTGGGCGTCCTGGCTTTGCAAGGCGATTTTCAAGCGCACCAACGCGCCCTCGCGCGGGCCGGCGCGGAGGCCGTGGAAGTGCGCTCGTCGTCGGATCTGGAAGGCATCGAAGGCCTGGTAATTCCGGGCGGCGAGAGCAGCACCATGATGAAGCTGCTCGCAGAAGAAAAGCTGCTGGAGCCGTTGCGCCAGTTCGGCCGCGAGCGCCCCATCTTTGGAACCTGCGCGGGGGCGATCTTACTGGCGTCACACATAGTCAACCCGCCACAGGCGTCGCTGGGGTTGATGGATATGGATGTCGAGCGCAATGCTTACGGGCGTCAGCTCGACAGCCGTATAACGCATCTGCAGCCTGAAGGCGTTGAGGGCGGCACTGAGGGCGATCTGGAGGCGGTGTTCATCCGCGCTCCCATTATTCGCCGTGTGGGCCGGGACGCCAAGGTGCTTGCCAGATATCAGGGCGATCCGGTGCTGGTAGAGCAAGGCCGGCATCTGGCTGCAACTTTTCATCCGGAACTCACCGACGACTCCCGTGTTCACCTAATGTTCCTGCGGAAGATACCTTAATTAACTACGAACCGTGCGCGCTTCGTTAGACTGGAAAGCAGTGGCCAAGACTCGAGTGTTGTTCTTATGCATCGGCAATGCCTGCCGCAGTCCCATGGCGGAGGGCTTTGCCCGCACTTACGGGGCGGATGTGCTCCACGCGCAGAGCGCGGGACTGGCGCCGGCGCTGGCCGTGGCGCCGCTGACGCATCACGTGATGCTGGAGAAGAACATCGACCTGGGCGATTGCTATCCCAAAGAGTTGGAGCACGTGGACGGGCCGGTGGATCTGATCATCAATATGTCGGGTCACGATGTGCCCGCGCAAAACGGCGAGCAGGTGGAACTCTGGGAGGTGCGCGATCCGATCGGCGAATCCGATGAGGTGTTCCGCCAGGTTCGGGACCAGATCGAGCAGCGTGTGCTGCAACTGATTGAAAGGCTGCGCTCGCGCAAGCCGGCGGCATCGGAAACGGCCTCGCAGCCCGCTCTGTCGCAGGTTGACACTCAGCGGCGGCCTACTCGACAATAAGAGCGTCCCACCCATCGAGCGGATGTGGCGGAATTGGCAGACGCGCTAGATTCAGGTTCTAGTTCTCGCAAGGGAGTGGAGGTTCAAGTCCTCTCATCCGCACCAGACAGATAAAAAAGGATTTAGCTAAATCTTTTACGGGCACAAAAGTTTCGTTTTTATTGGCCATTGTAACTACTTCTGTAACCATCGAGATCCTTTGATTCTATTGCGAACAAGATCAACCTCGACATCACCAGACACGCTGGGTCCGCTCCGTAAAGCAAGACTGCCTGTCAAGCCCCGCCAACTCAGCACCTCCACGGTGAAGAAGTCAGCGCCGGCCAGGACATTCAGGTGAGCGGCGATAAACAGGTGAGCGGCGATAAAATCCTTCCAGGACGTCCTCTGGCTTCGCTTCGGAGCCGGAGCAATGCCGTGGCGTCGCAGAATGTTCACACCGCCTGATCGGACAAGCGGTGGCCCAAATTGGCCAGCGCTCCGACGATGCGGTCCAACCCGTGTTCTCACGCGCCATTTGCACCACCAAAGCTTCCACCTCGGGTTGGACCTTGGGGCGGTCTGGATATTGTCGGTGTTTGGAGCCGTCGAACTTCTTGGCGATGTGCCGTCGATACCAGACCAAGATGGTGTCAGGTTTGGCGACGCAGGCCATCTCTCGAAGCGCGCTTTGCGTCCCACACGCTTTCCGATCTCAGCGAGTAGCGCGCTCGGGAAGTTGGTTCACCGATCCCGTCACGTACGCCAGCAGTCGCACCCACTTCTTGTTCCTCATGCGGAACTGCCCATTTTACTCTGGCCACCGGTCGTTTCAGTTTTTTGACCATTCGGGCTTTCGCGAAGTGCGCGCCCAAGGATTGCTGGGTCATCAGGCGTCCTAGGAAACCGCTCCCGCTCGCTTGCGCCGCGCCGCAAACGCCAATCCAAGCACTCCCAGGCCAATCAGCAGGCCGCTGGCCGGCTCGGGCGCCGCCGTGTAAGTTACGTCGGCCGAGAAAATTATGCCTCCCTGTAGCCCCAGGTTGACGTCATCAATGTAAAGCCAGTTGGTCCCAGGATGGAGCAAAGTCGTGATGCTCGCATCGGTGTAGGTATTTTGCTGGTTGTAGTTTACTGCAGGGCATGTGGGAGGCGTGGTGCAGGGCTCGGCTATCGCCGTCGAGTTGGGAAGGGCCGTTCCGTTAATGTAGATTCCCGCGTTATGATCGCCTATTTCATTATCAACGGCGTAATACAGAGTCAGCGAGGCGGAAGTAAAACCGCTCGGAAGGGTAAAGCTGGTGGCATACAGGGCGGTGTCGCCGACTCCCCCGCTCGGATTGGCCGCATTGCTGTTCGTACCGATCCAAGCCGCACTCTGTAAGTTGGTCGTCGTGTTGGGCGCGACGTAATAACCAGGTAGGGGCGAATCGCCAGATATCACTGTAAGAACAGAGGCATCGGGTCCCGTTTGCGCCGCAGTGAAATTGGCGCTGGTAAAGGCCGACGTGAAATCTCCATCAGAGATACCGCTATTGAGGAGCGTGACTGAACTGCCGCTGTTAAGAATGATAGTACTAGCGCTGGCTGTCGGAAGAATAGAGACGAACATGGCAGCTAGACCGAATAGCATCGCTGCGAACCTAGATTGTATGACCGGGACTTTCATTTTTACCTCGTAGACAAAGTAACCCGGTCAGCGCGATTGAACCAGAGATTTTCGGTCCATTTGGTGCTAGCCCGTTGCGGTAAGAGTACCAGGACTTCTGAGCAGTGCAGCGCTTCACCACCCCAACGTATTCATCGTGTTGGCAAGTGTGCCATTGCAGTTTATTTGTCGGTGACCACCTCGCGCGGGCCTTCCGCGCTCATCAGCTTCACAACTTCGTCGCTGTCGGTATCCGCAACCACGGATGTGATGCGCTCGCCCCCGGCTTCGGCCACCGTCTCCTGAATGGTCGCCGAGTCGCCTTCATCCGCCCCGTGCAGCGTAACCGCGACAATCGCTCCGGCTTCATGTCCACCGCGTGTTCGGCCTTGTGAGCCGCGGGAACAACCGTAGAACCGTGAACGCAACATGATCGCCACCGCATGCGCAACCGCGAAGATTCACAAGGTTGCCGTTCAAGCAGCGCTCGATTTCAACTCCTCTCGAATGATGCGTCGCAGCGTCTCCTCGAACCTCGGTACCTTTCCATCGAGATATTCCCGCAACGCCCCATTGATAAGCGTTTGATACCCAGTCGCACCCCCGGTTTCCTCCGCCATTTTAAAGAATCGATCCACAATATCTTGGTCCAGCCGAATCGTGATTCGGGTCTTGCTCACGGGCTCAGGTTCGGGCGGAAGCACTCTGCCCCGCTTTCCTTTGCTGAAATCGTATCTATCTTTCATCGATCTGCCTCATATTCCTCGCGTTCGTGAGCTTCCGCGGGGCGTGCAGAGACAATTCGAATGTTCTCCCCACGCCAAGTGTAAGCCACTACGAGCAAACGGTCCGCCGCCCCCATCCCAAGTGTGATGAACCACTGTTCACTCGGATCAGATTCATCATCCACGATTGTAATGGCGTCAGGATCGTCAAAGACCGGAATCGCTTCTGGCATGCGGACGCCGTGTTTGCGAAAGTCGATTCCGGCTTTACTCTCCTCGTCCCACTCGAAACCCACGCACTCTTAGTGTAAGCACAATATGTGCATACGTAAATACTCTTGTTCGGGTGGGCCGACCTCATCGGCATGGTGCCGACCGCGCGCAGCGGCGATCTGTCTCGCGGTTCTCGTTATCGCTCTTTCGCGCCAACCATTCGCGCGGCCCGGCTGGGTTTACGATCCTTAAGCTGCCGTGCCGTGCACGGCGGCGCGTTTTCACAATCAGGCGCAGAGCATAAGGGTAGACGCGCTGAATCAAGCGGTATTGCGGGCAAAGATCGCGACCGATTTTGACGGGCCACGGCCCGCGCGATGCCAGACGGAATGACCGCGGTCCGAGCTTTTGCCTGTTTCATTCCAATCGGGATGTTTGCTCGGGGTCGCGGCTTCCTTCGCTGCTCCCAATCGCCAATGGCAGCCGCCACCATGTCCTTGACCGCCGCCTGGAGTCCTCTCATCCGCACCACCCATCCGGATCGGTACAGTCAGTTCGCATTGCCCTGAGCAACTGGGGCATCGAGGTTTGATATAGACTAATAACCAATGAAAAACACCCTGTTTGCACTTTCGTTCGCGGTGCTCGGCGCCACCGTTTATGCGCAAGCTCCGCAACCCGATTACAGCAAAGTGGAGATCAATACCACCAAGATCAGCGACACCTTCTACACGCTCGAAGGCCAGGGCGGCACCATCGGCTTGCTGGTGGGGCCGGATGGAATCTTCATGGTGGACTCGCAGTTCGCCCCGCTCTCGCAGAAGATTGCCGCGGCCATCCGCCAGATTTCCGACAAGCCGGTTCGCTTCATGGTGAACACGCATGTGCACGGCGATCACACCGGCGGAAATGAGAACTTCGCGAAGATGGGCGTAACCATTCTCGCGCGCGATGAGCTGCGCCACCGGCTGGTTCATCCATCGCCGGCCGCCGACGGCACCCCCGGCGTTCCCGCTCCCGCGGTAGCGCTTCCACTTATCACCTACGACGCTCCGGTAACCATCCATATGGATGGCGAGAATGTGCGCTTGATTCCGATTCCCCGCGCTCACACCGACGGCGACACGCTGGTGTATTTCCCGCGCAACGACGTTTTGATGACCGGCGATTATTTCCGATCCGTCCAGTTCCCCAATATCGACCGCGTCAACGGCGGATCGCTCAATGGCATGATCGAAGGTCTCGGCGTCACCATCGGCCTGGCCGGGCCCAACACGAAAATCATTCCCGGTCACGGGCCGACTGTGGATCGAGCGGCAGTGATGGCGCATCGCGATATGATTCTCGCGATTCGCGCGAAAGTGGCGGCGCTATTGCAACAAGGCAAGAGTGTGGACGAAGTGGTAGCGGCCAAACCGACCTCCGATTACGACTCGATTCCCAACGCGTCCACCACTTCCGAGCGCTTTGTCCGCCAGGTGTACGCGGAGCTGAAAACCAACTAAACTTGAAGTATCAATGCTCCGGGAGGAGTGATGCTTCGAATGGTGTTGGCCGGCGCGCTGGTGTGTGTAGCGGCGTTGGACGCCCAGCGTCCCGAGTTCTCATTGCGCGACACGCGCGGCGTGCTTCATTCGCCGGAGGAATGGAACGGAAAGAAGGCGATCGTCGTATTCTTTACCACGACGGATTGCCCTTTGAGCAACAATGACGTTCCGGAAATGAATCGCACCCGGCAGGACTACCAGGCCCGCGGCGTGGCGTTTTACGCGGTGCAAGCGGACACCACGATCGCCGATGCGGACGTGCTGCAGCACACCGGGGACTACCAGTTTTCGTTTCCGGTGCTGTTCGATCCTCAGCAAATCCTGGTGAAGACGACCGGAGCCACTACCATTCCGTCGGCGGCAGTGCTCGCGCCCGACGGGACGCTGCTTTACCTGGGACGCATCGACAACCGGGTGGAGGATTTCAACGTCCGGCGTCAGGAGCCGACCAAGTTCGATCTGCGGGAAGCGCTGGATGCCGTGCTGGACGGCAAGCGCGTGCCGCGTCCCCGGACCAGTGCGTTCGGTTGCGCCATCGCTCTGGAGAAGATCAAGGGCGTAAACTAGAGGTAAAGCAAAATGAAACAATTCGCTGCCATCTTGTTGTGGCCCATGCTGATGTCCGCGGGCCCGGCTTCTGGCGCTCCTACCTTCAATAAAGACATCGCGCCCATCCTGTACGCCAACTGTTCAAATTGCCATCGGCCGGGGGAAGTAGCGCCGTTTCCCTTGCTCACTTATCAAGACGCCGCGAAGCGAGCGGCTTTGATCGCGGGCGCGGTGAAGGGCCGGTTTATGCCGCCCTGGAAGGCCGAGCCGGGATACGGCGATTTCGCGGGCGAGCGCCGTCTCAGGGATGCGCAGATCGCGCTCATTGAGGATTGGGCCAAGGCGGGAGCGCCGGAGGGCGACCCGAACGCGAAGCCCGAGCCTCCCAAGTTCGTCGATGGATGGCAAGGCGGACAGCCGGATCAAGTGCTGACCATCCCGGTGAAATATTCGCTGCCGGCCGATGGCCCCGATCAGTATCGATGCTTCGTGCTTTCCACCGGCCAGGATAAGGATGTTTATCTGGACGGGTTTGAATTCCGGCCGGGGAACCGGCTCATCGTCCATCACGCGTTGGTGTACCTGGATGCCAGCGGAAGAGCGAAGGAACGGGCCGCCGCGAGCCCCGATGGAAGCTATTCCTGTTTCGGCGGGCCGGGTGTTCCCGTGACGGGAGCGCTCGGCGGATGGGCGCCGGGGGTGACGCCGCAACCGCGCGATCCGGCGCTGTCGCTGCCGATTCGCAAAGGTACGGATCTGGTGATACAGATTCACTACCATCCCTCCGGAAAACCGGAGACGGACCAATCGTCGCTAGGGCTGAGTTTCTCCGGCCCGCCGACCAAAGGCCGCACGTCGGTCATGCTGTTCGATCATCACCTGGATATGGCGCCCGGAGATGCGCACTACGTTGCGAAAGCGTCGCTGACTCTGCCGCGCGACTTGCAATTGCTGGGCTTAACTCCGCACGCGCACTATCTGTGCAAGGAGATGAAAGTCACGGCGACGCTGCCGGACGGATCCGCCAAGCCGCTCATCTGGATCAAGGATTGGGATTTCAACTGGCAAAACGCGTACCGTTATCGCACGCCGCTGGATTTGCCGAAGGGCACGCGGATCGACATGGAATATACGTACGACAATTCGGAGAATAATCCGCACAACCCGGCGCATCCGCCGGTGCGCATTCATTGGGGCGAACAGACCAGAGATGAAATGGCTGTGGTATTCCTGGCGGTGGTGCTGCCGGCGCGGGCCGACATTGGAGAGCTGCAGCGCGAGATAAGGCAACAGAACATAGAACAGGTGTTGAGCCAGGTGGAAACGCTGCAGGATCTCTCCGATGAGTCGCTGCCGCCGGCCGCGACCCAGAGACTCACGCAGCTTTTCAACATGTTCGATAAGAACGGCGATGGCAAACTCGACGCCGACGAGCGGGCGGCGATGCTGAAGTTCGTGCACGATTTTGAGGCTTCCGCGGCGCGGCAATAGGAGTTGCCTGCCGAAAAGACCGCTTGCTTACGCGCGCGGCTCAGTAGATTCATCGCGTTACAGAGCCGCGACCGTGAGGGAGTCGGTTTTGACACAGGCTGCTAGGCTCCGACGATCTGGACGCTCATTCCTTCGGGATCTTTAATGTGAAAACCGGCGTCCAGGTTTTCTTCCGGATTTATTCCCAGGTTCTTCAGTTCCCTGGTTACGCGTTCTTTGTCGAAGTTCTGCACACCGATGGCGAAGTGATCCACCAAGCCGGTGGGACTCTTGTGATGGAGCGAGACCAGAGTTTTCGCCCCGCCCAGGCGCACGATTTCGTTGGGCTTGTCCTCGCTCACGACAGTAAATCCGAATACCTTTTCATAAAAAGCGACAGCGCGCGGCAGATCTGTGACTTGAATGCTCATGTGATCGATCTTGAGCCCTTTCATGGCGGCGTCCTGAGCCGGCGCGACGGATGCCCCTCCGCTGGCCGCTGTCAGCATCGCGAGGCCTTGAATTAAGCCCCGGCGAGTGAGCGCTCCCTGTTCGAAGCGGCTCAATAAATCTGAAATTATCGCTTCCATACAGCCTCCTGAATGTGAAGTTACGTCAATTCTTTCCGACGTGAGTGCGATCCTTTTCGTTTTCGTCGCAGAAGTATTCGAAGATATCGGAGTCGGCCCACAGCTCTTCGGCGAACTTGATGGTAAATGGATTGGTGTACATCTGGGGATCGTTGAAGGTCATTTCGACGTCCATATGTCCGAAGTCGCGGCGACGATAGCGCTCCACGATACGCAACGCTTCGCTATGCGGGTGACCGATGGCGTCGAGTGGGGTTTTGTCGTTGAAGCCGGCGCTTTCCACCACCAGCGTGTCGTGGTCCCAATGCCCAACCGAGTAGCCCAACCAGGCCGGTTGCGCAAATTCGGCGGGAAGCTGGCGTCCGTCGGTATAGATCTGGCGATGCGTGCCGTCGGTTTCGTACATGATGACGGTCAGCCGGGGTGACTGAACGATCTTGTTCGGCTCGGACAACATGCCGTCGAGTGGGATTCCGAACGGCAGGCAGTTGCCCGGCAGGGGATTGCCGCCCGCCAGGCGCTTTTGAAGAATTTCCGCCGCTTCGGGCCGCATCGGCGATTCTCCGGGTTTGAAATCAAGAAGGATATTGACGCCGTATTTAGAAATGGTGTCCGTCTCCATGCCGGGCACGCTCACAGTAACGGAGTTGTCAACAAGGCCCGCGCCGAAGATCCGCTTCATTTCCGCCAGGGAGGTGGGCTGAACATGCCAGACTCCGGAAAGGTCGGGCTTGCCGTTGGCAGCGTGAGGCACTGGCGCGGCCAGGTTAGGTTTGCCGTCGCGCGTGCGGGGCGTGCCGGGGGTAGGATAGTTCAGCCATTGCGCGTGCGCGCCGGCGGAAAAAATCGCGAAGAGAAGGAGCAGCCGCTGCTGTGTCATATTTATGCTTTCGGACGACGCAGAGATGCTATCATAACCTCCGCTTGCCTGGAGGATTTTCGGATGATCAGAGTATTTGGTTGCGGCGCGGTTGCGCTGGTTTTGCTCACGTCTGGTTGCGGCCAGCAGAGTGCGCCGGACACGCGCGCGTCGGATGAGAGTGCGGTGCGAGATGCGGACACGCAATGGTCCAAAGCCGCCATGGCCAACGATCTGGATGGCACCGTCTCCTATTACACCGATGACGCTTCTCTGCTGCCTCCCAACGCGCCCATCGCCACCGGTAAGCAGGCGATTCGCGCGGTGTGGTCCAGCATGCTCAATCCGGATGTTACCGTCTCATGGCAAGTGAATAAAGCCGATGTGGCGCGCTCGGGCGAATTGGCGTACGTGATGGGAACTTACCAGATCGCGGCGAAGAATCCGCAAGGCAAGCCGCAGGAGGACCACGGCAAGATGGTCGAAGTTTGGAAAAAACAGGCGGACGGCAAGTGGAAAACGGTGGCCGATATTTTCAATTCCGATTTGCCGGCGCCGCAGGCAAGCAGATAGTCCCAAAGAGAATTTTGGAGGTTCGAACGATGAGAGTAGCGGCGGCCATAAGTTGCGCGGTGATGGCGGCGCTTTTTTTGAAGCTGCCGGCCCAGGCTCATCACAGTAACTCGGCGTTCTATGTCACCAAGATCGTCACCATCACGGGCGTGGTCAAGGAATTCAAATGGAGCAATCCACACGTTTGGGTGATCCTGACGGTGGATGACGGGAAGGGCAATAAAGTGGATTGGAAGATAGAGGGCCGGCCGCCCGGAATCCTGTCGCGGGCCGGTTGGACGCCGAAGGTGCTGCAGCCAGGCGAGACGGTCACCATCGACTTGAGCCCGGCCATGGACGACTCAGCCTCCGGGCTGATTGCCCGCGTGACGAAGGCCGATGGAACGATTCTAGCGAATGCGCCGCCGCCCACGGAATAGGCTACCGGAGGACGGAACCCCCGCGTTGTACATTAGGAGCGTAGCGCTGCCACGGGCGGAATGCGAACCGCGCGCCTGGCGGGAATCCAGCAGGCGAGCAATGCGACAAAGGCGAGCGTCGCCGGTACTCCGACGAAAGTTATGGGGTCGGCCGGCGAGACGCCAAACAGCAGACTGGTCATCAAATGCGTGGCGCCCTGTGCGGCTATCAGACCCAGCGCCACTCCGGTGAAAGTAAGCACCGCGCCGGGGCGCAACGCGAGCAGTAAAACGTCGCGCGGTTGCGCCCCGAGAGCCATTCGAATGCAGAATTCCTGCGCCCGCTGGCTGACGGCGTAGGCCATGACGCCATAAATTCCAATGGATGCCAGAAACAATGCCAGCGCGCCGAAGGCTGCCATTAAGGAGAGCGAGAATTTGCGGCGGGCGAGCGAAGCAGCCATCATTTCCGGCATGGTTCGAACCCCGTAAACCGGCAGGTCGGCATCCACACCCCGCACAATTCTCGTCACCGCCTGCCGTAGCCCACTCGAATCCGCGGAGCCGCGTAGAAAAACAGCCAGCTCGTTCGCGGGACCTTGATACAGCGGACGGTAGACGCGGGGCGTGACAGGCGAATCCAATCCATCGTGGCGGACGTCTCCGACGACGCCCACAATCTCCCAGTCGGCGCCGCCAAAATTCATTCGCTGCCCCACATCGCGGCCAATCAAATATTGCTTGGCGAACGATGCGTTGACGACCACCACTTTCTTGACCTTTTCGGTGTCGGCCTCCGTGAAGGAATGCCCGCGCAGCACAGGCGTCCGCAATACCTGGAAGAAATCCGGGCCGATGGCCGCGAACTCGGCGGAACGCTGTTTTTGGGCGGAATCAGGCTGGTCCGGCAAGGAGAATGCTAATCGATTGTTGAAATTATTCACCAAAGGGACGCTATTGGCGGTTCCCACGGAAACTTCCTCAATGCCAGGCAGGTTTCTCGCCTGGCGCAAGATCTCCCGGCTCAGGGCGGCGATTTGTGAGGCTGTCTGATAGCGGTTCATGGCCGGATTATTCGGAACCGGAATCCAGATGCGAGCCACCATCAGGCGGTTCGGATCGAAACCGGGATTCACCCGGAGGGCATTCCAGAAGCTGTGCACCAGAAGTCCCGCCCCGCTCAGCAAGACCACCGACAAGGCGATCTCGGTGGCTACCAGGGCACTTCGAAAACGATTCTGCCGCGCGCTGGGAATGCCGCTCCTCCCGCCTTCCTTCAGATCGCGATTGGGATCGGCGCCGGAAGCATGCAGCGCCGGAGTCATGCCGAACAGAATTCCGATAACCACCGAGAGCAGGCAGGCCAAGCCCACCACTCGGGCATCGAAGTGCACTTCGGTGAGACGCGGGAGATCGGCCGGCATCAGAGCGAGCAGCGATTCTTTGGTAAGGGCTAAAACCAGCATCGCGGCCAAGCCACCGGCTAGCGAAACCAACACGCTCTCGGTCAGCAACTGCCGCACCAGACGCGCCCGCGAGGCGCCCAGAGCCTGACGAATGGCCAGCTCCCGCATGCGGGCCGACGAGCGCGCTACGAGGAGGCTCGCCATATTGACAGAAACGATCAGCAGCACAAATCCCACCGCGGTCAACAGCAGCAGTAGCGTCGGCCGCACGCTCCCTGTGAAGCTCCGCTCAACTGGTTCCAGCCGCAAGGACCATCGGGACGCGGCCGGATAATCCTTCGGATAGGTCTGAGCAAGTTGCGCGGCCAGCGCGTCCAAATGTTGCTGAGCCTGCTGAATGGTCAAGCCTGGTTTCAACCGTGCCAAGGCGCCGGGCAGCAGGCGCGCCGAACGTACGATCGGCAATGGGAACGGACTGGCTTTGAAGCCGGCGGCGGCCCAAAGTTCCACGTCGCGTTCCAGGGTCTGGCCCGGATGCCGGAAATCGGGCGGCATGACGCCCACAATGGTGTATCCATCCTCATCCACTCGAATCCGGCGGCCCAATATATGGGGGTCGCCGCCGAATTGCCGCTTCCAGAGTCCATCGCTGATCACTACGGATTCGGTGAAGCCCGGTACGGCATCACGCGGCCCGTAGACGCGTCCTAGCGCGGGCTGAGCGCCGAGAATCCGGAAATAATCGAACCCGGTGCCGAGCATCTCGATGCGCTCGGCGTGATCGCCCCCGCTCAACGCCGTGCTGGCCGGAAAGATGACGCTGATGTCTTCGAAGACCCCGGCGCGATCGCGTAAGTCTTCGAGTTCCGGCTCGGACATGCCGACGTCCTTGGCCCCTGCGCCATTCAGATCGTCAAAGACGCGAACCAGGCGCTGGGGATCCTGGAACGGAAGCGGCCGCAGAAGCACGGCGTCCACCACGCTGAAAATGGCGATATTGGCGCCGATGCCGAGGGCCAGCGTGAGCACGGCGACGGCGGCGAATCCGGGAGATTTCAAAAGGCTGCGAGCGGCGAAGCGCAGGTCCGCGAAGGTCTGTTCCAGCCACAGGATGGAGCGCTCCTCGCGATGCAGTTGCTTGACTTGCTCCACGCCGCCGTACGCGCGCCGAGCTTCCATCCGCGCTTCCTCGGCACTCATCCCGCGACGGGCAAACTCATCTTCGAGCAGTGTCAAATGAGCGGACACTTCGCGCGACATCTCGCGCTCGGCCCGGCCGCGGCCGAAGAGGTTTTTCAGCTTGGCAAACAGCCGTCTGCAGTGCCGCATGGCTCAAGACCCCTCACCCAGCAGCTTCTCCACCAGGCCGGACAGCTGGCGCCAGCGCTGGGTTTCCTCGCCCAGCGCTTTCAATCCGGCCTTGGTGACGGCGTAGTATTTCGCTTCCCGGCCGTTTTCCGTTTTATCCCATTTGCCCTTGATCCAGCCCTGCTGCTCCAGACGTACCAGGGCCGGATAGAGCGTACCCTGGTTGAGCTTCAACAAATCTTCGGAAACCTGTTCCAGCCGGGCGGCAATGCCGTAAGCGTGCAGCGGGCCGAGACTGTGAAGCGTGCGCAGGACGATGAGATCGAGGGTGCCCTGCAGGACTTGAATGCGCGACTTTCCTTCACTTGGCAATCGAGTGGAGCCTCCGAAAGCTAGTTTCGCACCGAAGCACTTGATTGTCAAGTGGAGAGAATGGCCGGCACGGGGACGTCCGGAAAAGCGGCCATGTTGGCGCCGCGCCAAAACGGAAGTCTGTCAACTGCTGCTTGCCCACCGCCAACCGCGCACAGATGACCGAAGCGTCACGGTGACGTTGACCTGTTTACCTTGACAATCAACTCCAGCCAGCCTATAGTGGTTGGCGCCTGTCAGCAGAACGCCGGGTAAGGTTTCGCTCTCCACTGGGTCTGAGCGTGCGCTTCAAGTCCCTCTCTCGACGTGCCATTTTCTCAGGCGCTGGACATGCAATGAATCTAAGCCCCGGCAAATTCGCAACCCTTTGATTCACCGCCCTCGTCAATCCGTTTAGCCGCGCTTCTACCGCCCGCCGGCGAGCTTTTCTCCGGTGGCCACGAACCATAGGGCGACCCCCGCTGCGGCACGATGCTGAAAGTTGAGAGGACCGGTCAACCCGTTAAGAGTGACCCGGAGCCGTCGTAACGGGTAAGGTTGAGATCAGCGAAGTGCTCACGCCATAGGCCACGTAGATGACGGCAGTGGCCCCAAAGCCGACCGACCAAATTCTCAGGCGGCGGTGGCGTTTGCTGCGCCCGCATCGCCTGCGGCATCGAAGCCATTGCCAATGCAACCAGAGCAGCCGAATATATGTTCTTCATGGTAATCTCCGTTATTTTTTTCGCGGCTGAAGACTTGGTCTCCGCCGTCATCTTCTAACCACGCAAGAACCCGGCGAAAACCCACATGCGGGAGGAAATAAATAGAAGATGGCGTCCTCCGGGCCCCAGGTCATCCGGGCCGGCATAGTTATCGCCCTTGTACGACTTCCAGGAACAATTCGCGAATTCTGTCTCGGGCCGCTGCTAGTGCTTTCCGGCCTAGGGGAGTCGCACGGTAGATCCTACGGCGTGACCTGCCGTCACGTCGTTCGGTCGAGCGGAGATACCCCTTCCTTTCGAGACCGTGCAGAATTGGGTAGAGAGTTCCGGCGCTGATTTTGTAACCGTGGCGGCCAAGCTCTTCCAGCATGCCCAGACCGAAGATCGGTTCCTCGCAAGCGTGATGGAGCACGTGCAGGCGGATCAGCCCGGAGTAAAGATCGCGATCGTCGCTTTCGGCCACCCATTTAGACTAACGTGATCCCGCCAACGCGGGAAAGCGGCGATAGGGCCTCCAGTTAGTCCGCCACCTTGAATGGTCCCTAGCTTAGCTTAGCTAGACTAGCTTAGCTGCTAGCCTAGGCTAGGGCCGTGGTGCCGTAAAGGTTGCCCGCCGCGTCGCGAGTCACACC
>Ga0302325_10012123_pt1 | contig 18529 bp, 20 predicted proteins | sample Palsa_T0_2_FD_201948 | JGI IMG/M metagenome (GOLD analysis project Ga0302325, IMG submission 201948) | Peat permafrost microbial communities from Stordalen Mire near Abisko, Sweden - Palsa_T0_2 | ecosystem: Environmental > Terrestrial > Soil > Palsa > Peat permafrost | place: Sweden: Abisko...
CGCCACCAGTTCATCACCAACCAATTCGTGCCCAGCTTCTGGGAGGGAGCGGCGTCGATCACCAGTGGCGCGCCGGGAACCTGCATCGTCGAGTCCTCGCGTGAAGTCGGGGCCGCCTCAGTGCACTCCTGAGAACTCGCTCTGTGCGCCGACGGAGGCTGCTCTCCCCGCGACCCCTCAAATCAGAATCTCCTGACTGACGTTTCTCAGTGGTACCGTCACCCCTCACAGCGTGCGGAGACATTGGGATCGGCTGGGCGGACTTCCGCCCGGCGTCGTTGACGGGGGCGGCTGGTCGTCCTCGCCGTGCCGCACCAGCGTGGGAACATCGATCTGCTTCAGGTGGCGCTGCTTGCGGCGGCGGCGGCGGCGGGAAGACTGCCGGCCATCGCGTCGGCCGCCAACCACAGCGCGTCGCCGCCGAGGGCCTGGCGCTCGGCGCGCCCCTCGTAGACCAGGGCCAGCAGCGCGGCCTCCGCGGCGGAGCGATCAGGCCGATCGTTGCCGTGGGTCATCAGCGCAGCGACCTCCTGCGTCGTGAGGCCGAAATCGAAGTACTGAAGCAGCTCGCCTGGATCCTCCGGCGGCGCCTTGCGCTCGAGCGTCGGGTCGAGATTGGCGATCAGCACGTCGTAGGCCTCAACGGGCTGGAAGCCGCCCGCCTCAAGCCGGCGGCCGTCGGAGCTCTCCAAGACCAGCGAGGGCGCCGTATAGCGAACCGCTCCGTCGCTGTTGCCGGCCTTGCCCTGGAATTCTGTGGGCGAGCCCGCTGCGGTGCGCGTCTGCGCCTTGTCCTGTTCGTAGGCGGCGATGACCTCGGGGGCGTCAATCAGCGCCACGATCTGGTCGGCATCGACCCCGGGCACGGCGCTCAGGGCGTCTCGCAGCAGCTCGTCGTCATCGAACAGCAGCGGCGTGTTGAAGTTGGCCAGCTGCAGCGCCCGGAACACCCGCCACTCGCTTCCCGGCCACTGCTGGCGGGCGGCGATCACCGCGCGGCAGGCTCGGGAGGAGGCACTGAGCCTCGGCTTCGGGTGGGGCGCGAACGGCATCCCGTAGCGCTCGCGGAACAGCAGCCCGGTCGACGCCATCCGCAGCGTCGTGAAACCGTGTTCGGCGTAACGCGAGGTGTCCTCGCTCAAGCCGACAAGCACCAGCCGCCAGTCGAGCTGATCGCCGTAGCGCCACTCGATCACCCGCAGCGCGGGGCTCTCGGAATAGCCCCAGGGACACGCGGGATCGTTGAACAGCGTCGCTGAGATCGAACCGTTGATGTCTCAATTATATACATACCCGGGGTCTCGCGACGGACTCACAACTCCGTAAGAACCGAAGCCGAATCTGCGTCAGCTCCGCCCTGGGGTTTGGCGGGCCCGGGTTACCCGGCGATGACGTTATGGATCTCGGCGACCACCGGCTCACCCGGATCAACGCCGAGCTCTCCGAGGATCGGCATCAGAGTCTCGCCGAACTTCTCGAACGCTGCCTGGGAGTCCCAGACATCGAAAATGTGCACGTTCGGCCCGGCTGAGAAGGCTGAGTGATACGAGCGACCGGGAGGGGAACCCGCGCCGGCGGCGTCGAGTCGGCCGATTGCAGCGTCGTATTGCGCCGGGCTAAACGACTTCGACGCAAAGTAGAAGGCCAGGGCCATCGCAACCTCTCTTCGGTAGGACAGGGCGACGCGATCATATCCGCGGCGCGCGCCCCGCTCCTCGCTTGTCAGTACAGGCACGAGTCCGGGGTGCCGATAGCCAAGGCATGTGGCTTCGTGGACAGTTCCTGCGTGCGCCGGGATCACGATCGTCGTACCGCGCCCGAGTGCCTCATGGTCGACCGACGGTCCTCAGGCCGAGGTGCCTCGGGCCATGATCGAGCAACGTGGCCGGGAGTCCGGATTCTGGCAGGCGACCCTGGACTCGCTCAGTGCGCACCTTGCCGTCCTTGACGAACACGGAATCATCCTCGTGACCAACGCGAGCTGGGACCGCTTCGAGGTTGAGAACGGCGGCCGGCACGCTGCGGGCAGTGATTATCTCGGCGTGTGCGAGGCCGCAGGCGATGACCGGATCGCCGCCACGGTGGCGCTGGCGCTGCGGGCGATCTTGTCTGGTGAGCGGGTCCGTTTTGAGCTCAAATACCAGTGGCTGGCGCCCGGGCGCCTCGATCAATCTCTCCATCGGCTCAGCGATATGACGCAGCGGGTCGCCAAGCACTTCATTGACACCGTACGCGGGCCGGACTGCGCAGTCGCCCTGGACGATTTCGGTACCGGCTACGCGAGCTTCCGCTATCTCAAGCAGCTACCGGTCAGCCTGCTGAAAATCGACCAGGAATTCGTACGTGACCTCGACAGCGATTCCTCCCAAACCAATCGCCACGTCATTCGCGCCATCGTCAGCCTCGCCCGGGGAATGGGCCAGAAGACCGTCGCCGAGGGCGTGGAGACCGAGGAGACTCTCTACATCCTCCGCGAGCTTGGCGTTGACTACGCGCAGGGCTACCTGTTCGCTCGCCCCGCTCCAGCCGACGAAGTATTTCGCGACCACGTCGAGCGACAGATGTGAGAATGTCGTGCTGGCGGCGCTTCGTGCCGATACTCGGGGTGTGACCGAGAATGCGGCTCCCCGGAGTGAGCGTCCTGGCGGGCTGAAGCCGTGACGGCGGTGGCCGCTCTGCAGACCAGCGGGAGCGACGCACCGGACGGCCAGTCGATGCTGACGACGGGGGTGATCATCGCCGACGTTGATCTGCGCGTGATCCACGTCCAGGGGACGGTGTTCGCCCGGCATGGCTATGCGCTGGCGGATGTGCTGGGGCGGCCGCTGCGTGAGGTGTTGCCGCCCGCTTCGCTGGCGAAGCTCGAGCCTCGCTATCGCGCTGCGCTGGGTGGCGAGCGTCAGGCGTTTGATTATCGGTCTGACGATGTGAGCAGCGCCTTTTGGGTTCAGATCGCCCCGGTTCGGGGCGAGAACGGTGAGATCTCCTCTGCCGTGGCGGTCGTACAGGACATCACCGAACATCTGCTGATGATCGAGGAGCTATCGCTCAGCGAGGCTCATCTGCGTGAGTCTGAGCGGATCGTGGGTGTCGGGAGTTGGGAGTGGGTCCCGGAGACCGGTGAGCTGACCTACTCGCCGGGTTTCTCGCGGCTGCTGGGCTTGGTCGCAGCCGAGAAGTTGGACGCTCAGGGGTTCTGGAGACTGCTCGCGCACGAGGACCGCGACCTTCTGTCGCGGGTGGCTCGGGACTGCCAGAGCACGGGCTCTGCCTCCAGCGAGTTCCGGGTTCATCGCTCCGATGGAGCGCTCCGCACCTTTGCCGCTCAGGCCGAGACTGTCGCCGCGGGCAACGGCCGGCTGGAGTACCTGCGAGGCGCGATCTTGGATGTGACCGAAGAGCGTGAGGCAGAGCGCCTGCGCCTTGATGCGGCGTCACTGTTCCGCCAGGCCTTCGATGCGTCTCCGATCGGGATGGCCATGATCGAGCCGGAGAGCGGGGCCTACACACGCGTCAATGATGCGCTGTGCACGCTGCTGCAGCGCCCGCGGGCCGAGCTTTTGGGGTTGACCGTCGACTCGGTCACCCACCCGGACGACCGCGCCACGAACGCGGAGCTGCGGGAAGTGCTGCGCGATCATGACGTGAAGAGCCACCACGTCGAGAAACGCTATCTGCGACCCGACGGCAGCAGCGTGTGGATCATCGGGCACGTCACACTGGTCCGTGACGCGGAGGGGTCGCCGCAGGCGCTCTTCTCCCAGATCATCGACATCACCGAGCGCAAGGAGCGCGAGGCGCAGTTCGAGACGCAGGTCAACGACGCACTGTGGCTGGGACGGATCCGCGATGCTCTGGACCGCGACCGGTTCGCGCTCTTCCGCCAGCCGATCGTGGACCTGTTCACGGGCGAGACAGTTCAGCACGAGCTGCTGATCCGGATGCTTGCCGAGGACGGCTCGATCATCGCGCCGGGCGAGTTTCTTCCCGTCGCCGAGCGCTACGGGTTGATCTCCGAGATCGACCGCTGGGTCATCGGCGAGGCGGTTGGGCTCGCCGCGCAAGGCCAGGCGACTGAGTTCAACCTGTCGGGTGCGTCGATCGGTGACCCCGACATCGTCCGTGAGCTCGGCTCCGCGATCGAGCGCACGGGCGCTGATCCCTCCCTGCTCGTGGTCGAGGTGACCGAGACCGCGATGATGAACCAGCTTGACGCCGGCCGACGGTTTGCCGAGCAGGTGACCGCCCTCGGCTGCCGGCTGGCGCTGGATGACTTCGGCACCGGGTACGCCAGCCTGAGCTACCTCAAGCGGATTCCCGCCCAGCATCTCAAGATCGATATCGAGTTCGTGCGTGACCTGACCCGCGACGAAACCGACGAGCGACTCGTGCGCGGGATCATCGGCATCGCGAGAGAGTTCGACCAGACCACGATCGCCGAGGGCATCGAGGATCAGGCCACCCTGGTCCGCCTGCGCGAGCTCGGAGTCGATTTCGGGCAGGGCTACCTGCTCGGGCGCCCACAACCACTGGCCGATGCCACTCCAGTCATCGCGGTTGCGCCACGCTCAGATACGCCGGGGTCCGATCCGATCGCCATGGTCCGGACCGCGCTGGCTGCCTTCGTCAGCCACGACATCGACACGCTGCTCGAGGTGTGCCACCCGGACGTCGTGCTGCGCACTCCGGGCACCTCTGAGCAAGTTGGCCGTCTCGCCCCTTATCGCGGCCATGCGGGACTTCGTACCTACGTGAAGGACACCGTAGCGGTCTGGAGGGACCTGCAGCTGACCCCGACCACATTCCGGCTCTCCAACCAGTCTGTCATCGTCTTCGGCCACATCGACGCCGACTCCGGAGGCCACACCCAGAGCATTGACGTCCTGTGGGTCTGGCAGCTCCACGAAGGACTCATCGCCTCCGTCGAAGTCTTCCCCACCCCGGCCCGAGACCCAATGCAGGCGTCGTTGAGCGCCGCGGCACCATCTTCGCCGGTGGAGAAGCCCAAACCGCCAGTGAAGGCCCACAGCCAGACGCCAGCACCGCCGGCGCCGGACCGCGTCGACGCATCAGTGTCTGAGCGACGAGCCCGACCGGCCCGGCGCCCCGGCAAGGCGGCGACAGATCGCCTCGAGCTCGCCTACGGTGAGGCGTTGCGCGACGGTGACCCGCATGCCGCTGCGGTGGTGATCGATGATGCGCTGGGTCACGGCCTCTCGTCGGTCGAAGTTCAGTCGCGGATGATCGCGCCCGCGATGTGGGGGATCGGTGAGCTATGGGAGCGTGGCGATCTGACGGTCGCGCAGGAGCACCTGGCGACGGCGCTGAGCCATCACGGGCTGGCGCGACTGTACCCCGGCTTGCTCGGACAGGTACAGCGTCGCGGCGACACGATCGTGGTCGCGGCCGTGCACGGCGAGCATCACGTACTCGGACTTCGGATGGCCGCGGACGTGTTGGAGGGGGCGGGTTTCGACGTGCGCTTCCTCGGTGCCGACGTGCCGGAGGACTCGCTGCTGGCGTGGGTCAGCGAGCATCGTCCAGCCGCCGTCGCGCTCGGGGTGACGATGCCGTTACAGGCCGCCGCTCTCCTGCGACAGTTACAGGCGCTGCGCGATTATGACCCGGAGATCCGGCTGATCGTCGGTGGCCAAGGGGTACCGCGGGCGCTGCAGGAGAGCACAGCCGTCTTCTACGCCTCCGATACCGAAGCACTGGCCGAGTACCTCACGCGCGCTCTGACGATGGGGCCGACGGGCGACCTCCCGTCCCCTACCGCTGACCGCGGCGTGAGCTCCGACCGCGTTCTCGGCGTCGGCCCGGACGTGACCGCGGGCGTCGAGGCGCGCATGGCGCAGACCACCGCCGCGGCAGCGGACACCGCCCGCGGGCAAGCCCGTCGCGCGTTCGGGCTCGAGCAGATCGCGTTTCGTGACCAGCTGACTGGGCTGTGGAGCCGGCGGGCGTTCGATGACCGCTACCAGTCCATGACCGCCGGGGAGATCACCCCCCCGCCGGCGCTCTTGATGATCGATGTCGATCGCTTCAAGTCGGTCAACGACAACTTCGGCCACGACGCCGGCGATCGCACGCTCATCGATGTCGCACGGTGCATCACGGGCGCGCTGCGCTCTGAGGATTTCGCCGCCCGTTACGCCGGTGACGAGTTCGTGGTGCTACTCCCTGATACCTCAGCCGAGGCGGCCGCAGAGGTCGGAGAGCGGATCCGGGGGACCGTCAGATCGGAGCTCGAGGACCGCTCAGTGACGGTCAGCATCGGCGCCAGCATTCCCGATCACGCCGACCGCCGACGCGCGACCCTCGACGCCGATCGTGCTCTCTACGAAGCCAAGGAGGGCGGCCGCAACCAGGTCGTCTTCGCTTAGCACATCTCAAGGAGTCACCGTTTGTACATCTCCATGTCTCGCCTGCGCCTGCCGCCCCCGCAGGTGCCAGAGTTACTCGAAGCGTTCCGGGACCGCTCGGGGCTGGTCGACAGCGCCGATGGTTTCCTCGATCTCGAGCTGTGGCACTCCGACCGCGACGCGGGTGAGGTGATCATGGTCAGTCGCTGGCAGACCCGCGAGGCGTTCACGCGATACATGAAGAGCGCAGACCACCAGACTTCGCACGCCCGTATCTCGCCCGCGCTCAAGGCGGCGATCCACCTCGAGCGTCTCGATCACCTGCACACCTACGAGGTCGTCGCGACATGAACCGCCCCGCCCCACCCACTGGCGTCACCCCACCCCAGGCCTTCGAGCTGGGCGACGGAACGCAGATCGACCTCAGTCCGCTGGCCCGCACACTGTGCGAGCACTACTACACGCTGTATCCGGATGACCTCGAACGGTACGGCCCCGCAGGCCAGGCCTGGTGTGACCACGACAGCCGCTATCTGCTCGCGTGGGCGCTCCAGGACGCTCGGGGCGGCACCGTCGACTGCGTCGCCCAGGTCAAGTGGCTCGGCCGCGTCCTCGCCGGGCGCGGTTTCCCGGTGCAACGGCTCGCACGCCACGTCGAACTCACCGCCGAGGTCCTGCGCACCTCGGGACTCGGCGACCTCGGCAACCGTGCGGCCGAACGAATGTCCGCCGGCTCACAGTCGCTCTCGGTACTGCTGCCCTCGGGAGCGGCGCCCGCGTAGGGCAAGGAACGTTGGGGTCACGGGGCGCTCGACCTCGCGAGCTCGAATACCGCGTCTGCGCCGGCGGCGACACGAGAAGCGATCCGGCCTCGCTCAACCAACAGTCCCATCGGAGTGCCGTGCGCGTCGAATGCGCGCATCGCCGCGCCCTCAGGGTCGAGCAGCACGAGCGAACTGAGCTGCTGCGGACGAACGGCGTCGGGCTCCCCGGCGCTGATCACGATGATCCGTGGCGCCCCGTCCGGCGGGTCATCCTCGAAGGCTTTCAGATCGTCGAGCATCCGCTGGCAGAAGCCGCAGGCCGGATTCCAGAAGATGGCCAGCGTCGACTCGGCGTAGAGATCGGTGAGCGCGACCCGCGCGCCGTCAAGGTCTGAGAGTACGAGATCCGGCGCAGGCTCACCGACCCGCGATCGGTCACGCGGCGGCCGGACGGAGGCGGCGCCGCCTCCGTTGGCGTGGCCGTTGGCGGACGGCGCGGGCGGCCTGACCGCCAGCACCGGACGGGTCGCCTGCGCGACCAGCGTCGTGATCGCCTCCGCGCCGCCGACCGTCGGACTCCGGATCGCCCCGTCGTAGCCGATCACGACCGCCAGCGGGGTGCCAGCCGCCTGATAGGCGTCGGAAACCTCGTGCTCTGACTGCAACAGCACCCGGCCCAGGCCGTGCTCTGAGGCCTTCGCCCGATTGTGCTCCGGGTCGCCGCTCGCGATCACAGCGATCTCAAGCTCCCCGGCATGCTCGCGCTGCCAGCGTGCCAGCTCGGGCATCAGTGCGTGACACGAGGGAATCTTCGCCGATCTGTTCGCTGCCGCCCGGGTCATCGCCTCGCGGCCGAACACCCGAGCGCTGATCGCGTTCCCGGCCGGGGCCGCCGCGATCGAAGGGGCGATCGACCTGCTCGTCGTCGTGCTCGCCGTCCGGATCCTCGCGATCGGGCCGGGCGCAGCGGGCTACCTGAGCGCCGCCTTCGGCGCCGGTGCCCTGGTCGGCGGCGCCGCCGCGGTTCTGCTCGTGGGGCGCAGGCTCGCCGTGCCCCTGGTCGCCGCCGCGCTCATGGGCGCCGCAGCGCTCGCCGCGCTGGCGCTGGTCTCCACGGTGCTCGTCGCGGTGATCCTGCTCGTGATCGTGGGAGCCACCCGCAGCGTGCAGAGCGTGGCCGCCCAGACGCTGCTGCAGCGCTCGACGCCTCTCGATGTGATCGTCTGCGCGTTCGCGCTGATCGAGTCCATCCGCGATCTGGGCCTGATCTTCGGCGCGGTGGTGGTTCCACTCTTGATCGGGCTCGCCGGCGTCAAGGCGGCGTTCGTGGGCATGGCCTGCTTCGCCCCCATCGCGGTGCTCGCGGCGGGCCGGCGCATTCGCCGGATCGACCAGGAAGCCTCGATCCCAGTCGTCGAGATGGGGGTGCTGCGCAACATGGAGATCTTCTCCGCCCTGCCCGGCGCTTCGCTCGAGACGCTCGCGCGCGAAGCGCATTATGAAAACGTCTGCCCAGGCACGGCGATCGTCAGCGAGGGCGACGTCGGAGACAGTTACTACGCGATTACACACGGCTCGGTGCTCGTGACCCAGGACGAGCGCGAGATCAGGCGTCTGGACAGCGGGGAGGGCTTTGGGGAGATCGCGCTGCTCTACGCCGTCACCCGCACCGCCACGGTCGCCGCCACGAGCCGGACGACCTTGCTCAGCATCGGCCGCGATGCGTTTCTCACCGCGATGCGCGCACACCCCAGCGTCTCCGCGGCGGCCGAGACGATCGCCCGGGAACGACTCGAGGAGGCCGGCTAGATAACGTGCAGCCTCGTTGCGCCGCGAGCCCCTACATCGGCTCGATGTTTTCGTCGGGTGCGCAGCGCAGGCACGGGCGCAGGCCATGTCGGCGGGCGCTCTCGACGTCACGAAGGTAGACGACGTTCTGGCGCAGCGGACGGCCTGCGCATGTCGGACGGCAGTAGACGCCGGTTGTGCGCACGCCGACGAGGAAACGCCCGTCGGCGGCGGGATCGCGGCGCATGACCATCGCCCAGCAGGCGTCGTCGTCGAGATCGAGCGCGCCTCCGGCGACCCGGAGCTCGTGGGTCAACAGTCGGCGCTTGGCCTCGAGGCCGCCCGCGTATCCGGTCAGCGAGCCCGACGCCCCGACCACCCGGTGGCATGGCACGATGATCGACAGCGGGTTGCGGCCGGTAGCGGCGCCCACCGCTCGCGCCGCGCCAGGGCGCAGCCCGAGGTCGGTGGCGATCCGGCCGTAGGTGGTGGTCGTGCCGTAGGGCACGGTCCTCAGCGCCGCCCAGACCCACTCCTGGAGCGGACTGCCGGCGGTCGCGAGCGGCAGGTCAAACGCCGTGCGCTCGCCGGCGAAGTACTCGTCGAGCTGCGCGGCGGCACGAGCGATGATGCCGCCCGCGTCGGGCCGGCCCGGCGAGGCAGCCGGCCCGCCCTGATGGTCGGGCAGGTAGACGCCGCGCAGCTGATCGGCCGCGTCAGCGACGAGCAACAGCGGGCCGAGCGGACTGGGGAGAGAGTGGTGACGAAGTGAGTTCATGTGGAGAGAACGCCGACGGCGCCGGGTTTGTGAGATTGACGCGACGACTGACGGCATCGGGGCACGCCGCGCGCAGCGTATTCGGCTATTGCCGCGGTCGCTCGTCGTTGAGGTACTTACGGAGGACCACGAAGTAGAGGCCGTCACGTCGCGGAATGGCGTGTCGCGCGTCAGCGGGAAAACGCCTGGTCTCGCCGGTCCGCCTGAAACCGAGCCGCTCATACCAGCGGATCAGGGCTTCCTGCTGGGCCAGCACCGTCATCTCCATCGCCCCGGCCCCGAACGCATCCTTGGCTCGCTCCTCGGCCTCGGCCATCACGCGCCGACCGACACCCCGGCCCTGCTGCCTGGGCTCGACGGCAAAGGTTCCGAAGAACGCCACACCGTCGCCACGATCCTCCAGGTGGCAACAGGCAAGTACGCCATCACCCTCATCAAGGAGAAGCAGTACCGATCCGGCACGCTCGATCAGATCAAGGACTTGGCCTTCGTCGATTCGGTCCCCACCGACCAGGTCAGCCTCACTGGTCCAGCCCTGACGACTGACGCTACCGCGGTAGGCCGATCGCACCAACATCACGAGTTGAGGGGCGTCGCTCGCAACGGCACGCCGGAAGCCCCGAGCCCCGTGAAGCCGTCCCGGCATAGAAGCATGATCGTAACTCTGCGTGTGACCGACGACGCAGCTCGCGAATCCGCGCGTGGCGAGATTCGCCTCGATCACCAGCACGTCGCCCGGACGAGCGGATCCCGCCCGGCCAGACGACGGCTGGAGATTCGTGCCCCGCTCGGCTGATGCCGTGCGCAAAGCGAGGCCTGGGCTCGACGCATTGGCGTTACGCGGCGAGGGGCAGCTCGTGCTCCACGGCGCTCGTGACGTCAGGGACGATGACGGCGACGGCAACCGCTCGCATACCGGTGGCGAAATCGCCGGTCGTTATCGGGCGGTGTGAGCTGCGCATGCCGGTGGCGAAATCGCCGGTGACTGTCGGCATGGTCTTAGTCCGCATACCGGTGGCGAAATCGCCGTCGACCAGAGCGCGGCCGACGTTGCTGCGCTGACCACGTGCGAAGTCGGACTGGGCAGCAACGCGACGATCAGCGACCGTCACGTCGAGATCGCTGGTCAGATCGGGCCGGCGGGAGTCAATGGTGGTTGCTTGCAACATGAGTCATCTTTCGGTTTCGCTGTGCGGATGGACCTGCGTTGACAGTTCCTTCGGACGCGCCGGCCACGTGGATCACTGGTCGGAGCACGACGTGCTCTCGGACGGTCGAGCCCAGCCGCTCCAACGTGGGCACGCAGTAGCGGGCGGTGCTCAGCGGCACTCTGGTCTCCCTGGGGGAAGGCCAAGGCCAACGGCCGGTCGATTCAGATCCGATAGCGGATCCGATGTCGATAGTAGCGGTTGGTGGCCCCGCGCCAGATTGAGTTCTCGTTAAGCGCCCTCGTTGCCGATATCGGTTATACTCTTCCCTTATGCCTATGCGCGCGACCACCGTCCGCTTCAGCGAGGATCTCTGGCAGCTGTTGGAGGACGAGTCCACAGCACAGGGCATCAGCGGCGCGCAGTTCGTCCGCGACGCGACGATCGTGCGGCTGGCCTATCTGGCCGGGCGTCGCGGTGACTCCGACGCCGAGCAGTCGATTGAGGCGATCGCGGAGCGTGCCGCCGGCCGTCATCACCGTCCGGGCGCACCGTCGAGTGCCGTGCACGACCCCGAGCGCCTCAGTGAGCTGCACCACACACTGCTGCTCGACAGTCCTCCCCAGGAGAGCTTCGATCGCCTGACCCGCCTGACCTCGACTGTGCTCAACGTGCCCATCGCGCTCGTGTCACTGGTCGACAGCGACCGGCAGTTCTTTAAAAGCTGCCTCGGACTCCCGCAACCCTGGGCGGCGCAGCGGCAGACTCCCCTTTCCCATTCCTTCTGCCAGCACGTTGTCGAGTCGCGCCGGCCGCTGGTGATCTCCGATGCGCGTGAGCACCCCGTGCTCCGTGATAACCCGTCGATCCGTGACCTCGGCGTCATCGCTTACGCCGGCGTGCCGCTGATCACCCCCACCGGACACGTGCTCGGCACCCTGTGCGCAATCGATCACGAGCCCCGACACTGGACGACTGAGCAGATCGAAATCCTCTCCAACCTCGCCGGGTCGGTGCTCAGCGAAATCCAGCTGAACACCGCGCAGCACAACCAGGGCTAGCCTCCACACCAGCGCGACCTCGTGGGTCCGGGGCCGCCGCCCGCCTCGCGACCGAGTGACACACGGTCGCTCTTCCTTAGCGACGCGCTGACAATGCTCGTCATTGTCCGGTGAAGCTCACTGAGTGACAGGCCGGGTGTGGTTGGGAGTCGAGTGAGTGATGCGGCCGACGCTCAGCCGCGGTGATCCACAGCCCGGTGCCGACCGTATAGATGTCATACCCGGACGTATTGATCTGGGCTGAACTGAAGGAGACCCGATGACCGAGTCCACGACGACCACGGACGGCCGACCGGTCGAAGGCGTGGTCCAAGAGCTCGCACGTGATGACGTGGGGCGCAAGAAGTTCCTGAAGATGGCGGGTAAGACGATGGGGGCCGGCGCGGCCGCAACCTCGCTGGCCGCGTTTATCGCTGCTTGCGGCGGCTCGTCAAGCTCGAGCTCGTCGGCCGCTGCCTCGTCGACTGCTGCCTCGTCCGCGGTGACCGGGACGCCGGCGAGCAGTTCGAGTGGGGATCTGGCGATCGTCAACTATGCGTTGACGCTTGAGTATTTGGAGTCGCAGTTCTACGCCAAGGTGGTGCGCAGCGGCCTGTTCCACGGCGCGACGCTGTCGCTGTTGAAGTCCTTCGGTGAGGAGGAGAACGAGCACGTGATGGCGCTCAAGGGCGTGGCCAAGAGCCTCGGCACCCCGGCGGCGGTGCCGGTCGGGAAGTTCCCGCTGACCAGTGCCGCTGCGGTGACCAAGCTCGCCGGCGCGGTCGAGAATCTCGGCGCCTCGGCGTATCTCGGCCAAGCGCCGAACATCAAGAGCAAGGAGATCCTCGCGGCCGCCCTGTCGATCCACACGATCGAGGCGCGGCACGCAGCAACGTTCAACACGCTCCTGAAACTGTCCCCCACGCCCGATGGCGCGTTCGCCAAGCCGATGAGCATGGCCCAGGTGCTGGCCGTCGTCAAGCCGTTCATCGCCTAACCCCGACCGACTCCAAAGCAAGGAAACCACTCATCATGAGACATTCTGATCAAGCCAGCCCTGAGCTGGCCGCCGTGGAGGTTCACGGCCATACCCGCGCGAGCTTCATGGTGCGCGGCGCGCTCGCAGCCGGCGCCGTCATGGGCGCGAGCGCCGTCGGTCCGCTGGTCACCCGAGCGTTCGCGGCGAGTGCCAGTAGCGATATCGACATCCTGAACTTCGCGCTGACGCTCGAATATCTGGAGACCGACTTCTACACCAACAAAGCCAAGACGGTCGGGCTGACCGGCGAGGCGAAGAAGCTGGCGGCGATGATCGCCGGGCAGGAGGCGCAGCACGTCGCCGCCCTGACCAGCGCCATCAAGGCCGCGGGTGGCACGCCGGTGAAGCTACCGACGTTCGTGTTCCCGGTCACCAACCAGAAGAGCTTCCTCAAGCTCGCCTACGTGCTGGAGAACACCGGCGTCGGCGCGTATAACGGCGCCGGCCCGTCACTGAGCAACCCAGCGTATCTCGCCGCGGCGGGGTCGATCGTGCAAATCGAAGCGCGCCACGCCGCGTCGATCGCCCTGCTGACCGGCCAGAAGATCACCCCCAGCGGGGGCTTCGACATCCCGCTGACCAAAGCCAAGGTCCTCGCCGCCGCAGGACCATTGATCAAGTCCTAACCAGTTCCCCAACCGTGGCGCGGCCCGCGAACTCCTTCCGACTCAGCGGGTCGCGCCAACACCAAACGCGAGGCTGAATCATTCAGCCAGACGTCATGTAGTCGACCGCCTCGAGGCTTTCGCCGAGCCTCGGGGCGGTTGACGCAATTCAGTCGAGCACCTCAGGGACATCTCACTCCCCTGGGCAACGGACCTCTGTGACACGAACGGTTCTGAGCGGTGGTGATCCGATTGGGGCGCCAGCGCGTAAAGAAGTGAGCGGACGTTAAACCAATTCGATCGGAGCTTACACATGCTGGGATTCGACAATCCAATTCACATCGCTTTCATACTGGTCCTGCTGCTGCTGGTGTTCGGCGCCAAGCGGCTGCCGGAGATGGGCCGGTCGCTGGGCACAGGCCTGCGGGGTTTCAAGGAGTCGATCAGTGGCGAGCATGACCCCACCGCGCAAGTGGCCGCTACTCCGAGTGCAATGCCGATGACGGTCACGCAGCCCGTTCCGGCGCCCGTCAGCGTCGAGCCGACTCCCGTGCACTATCACGAGCTCAGTACCGCGAGCGCCGCCACGCCGGTCGTCACTGCTGAGCCGGTCGTCACGGCTGAGCCGGTCTTCACGCCTGAGCCGGCTGCCAAGCGTGCCCCGGTCTGGCGCGTCTAGGTCAGTCCGTCCCGGATTCTGAGAGGCTCCTCATGTCGCAGATCTCAAGCGTGTTGCGCTCCGCGCGCGTTCGCCCCCTCGAGCATGGCCAGCGTGTCAGTGCCGTGGATCATCTCGATGAGCTGCGGACCCGGTTGATCGTGTCGTTGGTCACGGTCGGGGTCGCGTTTGGGATCTGCTTCTGGCAGAACCATCAGCTTCTACACATCATCAATCAGCCGTTAGCGAACCAGACCCAGCAGCAGGTCCGTGACGGACACGGTCCGCTGGGCGCGACCTTCACCGTGCAGCAGGGCGCGCGGGACGTCGCCACTCAGCTGAGCACCGTCACGGGCCTCTTGGCCAGTGAGCATCAACCTCCCGCCGTGCAAGCCTCGCTGGCCAAGGTCAAAGCCAGCCTGGACCGCGACATCACGCGGCTCTCCGCCGCGCCGCAGGGCAACCTGCCCGTCACGCTCGGGGTCGGGGAACCGTTCAACACGACCATCGGCGTCACCCTCATCTTCGCGCTGATCCTGTCCCTACCGGTCCTGCTGCTACAGGCCTACGGGTTCCTGATGCCCGCGTTTGAACCCCAGCAGCGCCGCCGCATGATCCCGATCATCGGCGCGATTCCGGTCCTGTTCATCACCGGCGTCGCGTTCGGCTATCTGGTCGTGCTCCCCGCCGCCCTGCACTTCTTCCAAAACTTCAACAGCGGCCAGTTCAACGTTCTCGTCCAAGCCAGTCAGTACTACAAGTTCGCCGCCACCACGCTGCTCGCGATGGGACTGCTGTTCGAGATCCCCGTCGCGATCATCGCCGTGACCCGCGCCGGGATCATCACCCCCCGGCAACTGCGCAAGCACCGCCGCTACGCGATCCTCGCCTGCGGACTGGTCGCCGCGATCCTGCCCGGAGACGCGATCACCATGTTGCTCGAGGTGCTCCCCCTGTACGTGCTGTTCGAAGCCAGCGTCCTGCTCGCGTCCATCTCGGAGCGGCGCGAACACAAACGAGCCGCCCGCCAGGCGGCCAACGAACCCGCGCCGGACCCCAGCGTCTAAGGGCACGCGCCTGAGCCGCACGTCGCGGCTCGGGCGCTGGCGGACCCATCCGTTGACACCCGTGATTCCGAACACCGCAGGCACTCGCCGGCAGGCTTGACCCGGCGCGGCCTGGCCCGGCCCGGCTCGGCCTGGTCCGGTCCGGCCTGGTCCGGTCCGGTCCAGTCCGGTCCGGTCCGGTCCGGTCCGGTCCGGAGACAGTGTCAGTCCAGACGCCGAGGTAATCGTTCTGACACTACCGGTGATCCATTCGCGTCGCGCGCACGCATACATGGGGAAGGTCCTCACGTTCGCCGGACCGAGCAGGGGTGCACGCGTCCGGCGAAAACATCAATCAAGGAGATGTTCCACATGGCTCGTATCAATCTCGAAGCGGTCGACGCCGACGGCGCCGTTCGCGAGGCAGCAGACGCAGTGTCCGGCGATACCCGGCTCAGCTTCCTGCGCAAGGCCGGCGTCGCCGGCGGAGCCGCGCTCAGCGGCAGTGCGCTGCTCGGCGTGCTCGCCGCCCCGGCGATGGCTGCCGGCAGCGGTCGTCCACCGGCGTCGTTTGGTTCCGGTGACGTCGGCATCCTCAACTACGCGCTGACCCTCGAGTACCTCGAGCGGGCGTTCTACAACGAGGCGACCGCGAAGGGCAAGATCACGGACGCGAAGCTCAAGGCGTTCCTGAAGACCGTGACTCGTGACGAGCGCGCGCATGTCACATTCCTGAAGAAGGCGCTCGGGAGCAAGGCCGTCAAGGAGCCCAAGTTCAACTTCATGGGCATCCCGAGCGACCCGGCCAAGTTCGCCGCCACAGCGTACGTGCTCGAGAACACCGGCGTGCACGCCTACCTCGGCCAGGCAGGCAACATCAAGCTGCCGGCCTACCTGCTCGCCGCCGCTTCGATCGTCACGATCGAAGCCCGTCACGCAGGCGCGATCGCGTCGATCAACAACGCGGCGATCGCTCCCAGTGGCTCGTTCGACACCGGCTTCAGTGCCGCCAAGGTACTGGCCGCGGTCCAGGGCACCGGCTTCATCGTCTAGGCAACCACGCGCCAATGCCGACCTGATCGTCGGCAGTGCTACTCGCGTCGGGCGGGACGAGATCCCGTCCGGCGCAGGTGGTCCGCACCGCCCACAACGCAACCTCGGCCGCGCGGCCGAGAGCCAAGCGCGGGCCACGTTGTGCCCGTGAGCCCGGAGGCCGTCAGGCGGGCCAGCAGGTGACCGGAGCTAGCTTTGGTAGTGGTCGGCGTTGATCTTCGTGAACTGCTGCCACTCCTCGGGCAGCTGGTCCTCGGCGAAGATCGCATCGACCGGACACGCCTCGACGCAGGCGTCGCAGTCGATGCACTCCTCCGGATCGATGAACAGCATCTCGAACTTGTCGTAATCGGGCTCGTCGGGCGTCGGGTGGATGCAGTCGACCGGGCAGACCTCGACACAGGAATTGTCCTTCGTGCCGATGCACGGCTCGGCGATCACATAGGTCATATCTCACGCTCTCCAGTCAGCAACGGGTCCAGCACGACGCACACGATAAGCAAGGCGGGCCTCTGACCGCAAGCCCCTGGCGCAGTCTCGGGGCGATCGCCTGGCCGCGCCTCTCGCTCGACGCGCACGCATCCGTCGGCGTGCGTACGCCGGATTTGCGCGCGCGAGAGCAGGGCGTGCAACTCGCGCGCGCGTTCGGCCGCCATATAAGCGCTTGGCGAACCGGCGATCCGCGTCGGTGAATGTGCGTCTGGCACGCCGCCAGTATCGGCCCTCAACTCAGCTTGAAGTCAAGGGCGATTCTGGCGACGACGCGGATCGGGGCTAGCGCTCGACCTTGAGCAGACGCGCCCGCGCGGCCGCGCTGATCGGCGGCGTGTTGATGGGGTGGACGTTCTGCTTGGGTGGCGCGATCTGGTTTGTCACGGTGCCGAAATGCCATTCGCCGTCCGCGCCGCAGTGCCACAAGAGGTACACGGTGCCGGCCGGGACGTAGGTCACGTTGCCGTGCTCGTCCTCAACCGGGCAGCCCCTCGAGCCGCTCCCGTTACCGATCGGCTGCGCGTGGGCGGGACCGGCGACGGCGAACGTCGTCGCGGTCGCGCACAGCGCCGCGATGACGCTGGCCTTGCGGGCACTTTCGGATGATGCGGGACTTGATCGAGTTCATGGGTGTTCCTCCCGAGATGAGACGTTGATTTGGACAAGGGCATCGTCCATCGCGGCTCCCAGCTCCACCAGGCACCCAAGGGCTGGAGTCGCCCACCCCCCTCATCCGCGATCCGGGCTGCGTCAGCCCCAGCTCAGCCCAGCCCAGCCCCAGCCCGGCCGCGCGAGGACGCCAAGTCAGACTGGGAGCCGCCGCTGTGACCGGGCGAATGTTTTCCGCCGCTGCCGCGCGCCGCCGCTAGGGTGGGCCCGCGATGCTCTTCCCGCTCGGCATTTACGTTGACCTTCACAACAATACGGACCTGCCGATCTGGCAGGTGGTGCCGCTGACGGCGCTCGGCTGCGGGATCGCGTTGGGGCTCGTTTTCGGCGTGACCTCGCTATTCAGGTTGCCGGGGGAGCGGCGGATAGGCAAACGCGCGCGCGCGGTCGCGGTCGCGGCGGGTGACAGCTCGGTGTACGGTGGGGCGGTCGTGTACGCCGCAGCGGCTCAGCTGTTCGGCGAGGTCCAGGCAGGGTGGAACGCCCGGGATCGCGACCGGCTGGCGCGCATCAGCGCCAGCGGTCTTTGGTCGGACTGGAGCAAGCGGATGGACGGCTACGACGCCGCCGGCGAGCACTACCGCGCCGAGGTCCTCAAGGGCCCGCACCTGGACTACGTCGGGCTGCTGGCCGACCGAGAGCAGGTGCGTCTGCGCGTCCGCGCGAAGATGCGTCGCAGCCTTGAGTCGAACAAGGGCAAGCGACGGGCGCTGCCCGGCGACAGGGGCCGTCGGAACGGCTTCGAGGAGTACTGGACGTTGTCGCGCTGCGACGGGGAATGGATCCTCTGGTCCACCCGGTCCCACAGGTCCCGCGACAAGTACATCACCGAGCCGATCGTCCCAGAAGCGGCCGCACATGCGGTCTGAGGCGAACGCAGGCGTCGGCGGGTCACGGCACATCAGCTAACGGTCAATTCTGGGTGAGAACGCTCCTCTGATCGCCGGCTTGCGTCTCGCGCTAGGACACTGAGCTCTGAAGCGCGGCGACGACCGCCCTGGCTGTCTTCTTATCCGATCTCGGGACATCGAACGCCCATATCTGGCCGTTGGCAAAGCGCAGCTTCAGGTGCGAGACCATCTTC
>Ga0302325_10012124_pt1 | contig 18528 bp, 14 predicted proteins | sample Palsa_T0_2_FD_201948 | JGI IMG/M metagenome (GOLD analysis project Ga0302325, IMG submission 201948) | Peat permafrost microbial communities from Stordalen Mire near Abisko, Sweden - Palsa_T0_2 | ecosystem: Environmental > Terrestrial > Soil > Palsa > Peat permafrost | place: Sweden: Abisko...
CGAAAAAGAAATTCTCAACTGGCTGCAACCGCGGACCTCCCCGTCTGCAACCGGCGCAAATTCTCGTTGACCGGTCAGCCAACTCTGAATCGATTCAGAAGACCAGTGAAGTCGGGGCGCCCTTCTGTTGCGCCACCGCTGGTTGACGTTATATCGCTATAGCACTCATTAACCTTCAAAAAGGGCGAAACAAAGGCGCAAGCTTGTGCTAACGCCTGGTTACGTAAACCATCCAAACGCCCCTCCCAGGCTGGCTTTCCCCGTTATGGATTACTGCCGGTTTGCCCGTTAGATGAGGGAGCGAACCGGGAAGGCAGATGTTTTGTGGGTTGTTCGCTTCTGAACAGCCCGGTTCGGAAACGAACATCGGGTAGCCCTTTTTGCCCGTATCAATCAGGCCTTACTTCCCGCTTTTCAACGGATTGTGAGTTCCACAGCTCCGGCCTGAGAATTGCATTCACTACTTTGTTATGCCATTTTGGCCAAAGTTTCTGCGCTGGATTTAGCGCCATCGGAAGACATTATGAGCGCCCTGCTTCAGGATATCCGCTACGCCCTACGCATGCTGCGCAATAACCCGGGTTTCACGGCGGTTGCGGTGCTCACCCTGGCGCTCGGCATCGGCGCCAACACTGCCATCTTCCAGTTGCTCGACTCCATCCGCCTGACCGCGCTTCCGCTCAAGAATCCCGAGCAACTGGCCGAGGTGCGCATCATTCAGCCGCACGGCCGTACCGGCAATTTTACGACGTTGCACCCCATGCTGACGAACCCGCAGTGGGAGCAGATTCGTGCCCAGCAGCAGGGGTTTTCCGGCATGTTTGCGTGGGCTCAGGGTCGTTTCAACATCGCTCCGAGCGGCGAGACGCACTACGTGGGGGGGCTTTATGTGAGCGGAGATTTCTTCCGCGTGCTCGGCGTGCAACCTATTTTAGGGCGACTCCTCAGCGTGGAGGACGATCAGCGCGGATGTGGCTCGCCCGGCGTTGTCCTCGGCGAAGCATTCTGGAAGCGCGAATACGGTGGAGAGGCGTCGGCGATCGGGCGCAAGATGACAATCGAGCATCATCCCTTTGAAATCATCGGCGTCACTCCCGCGAGCTTTTATGGCCTGGAAGTCGGCAGGCAGTTCGACGCGGCGGTGCCTATCTGCGCTGACCCGTTAATCCGGGGCGAGTATTCGCGTTTGGATGTACCTCATGAGTGGTGGCTTTCTGTCATGGGCCGCCTCAAGCCGGGCTGGACCGTCGAGAGAGCTTCGGCTCAGCTGGCTGCAGTGTCTCCGCAAATATTCGAAGCAACCGCCATCACGAAATTCGGCGCGGAAGAAGAGAGACACTATCTCACCTTTCATCTCGGGGTGCTCCCAGTGGGCACCGGCGTGTCTGACATCCGCAAGGACTACGAGACGCCGCTCAACCTGCTGCTGGCCATCGCCGGATTTGTGCTGTTGATTGCCTGCACCAACCTCGCCAGCCTGATGCTGGCGCGAGCCAGCGCCCGCGAACGCGAAATCGCCATTCGGCTGTCGCTGGGAGCGTCACGCGGACGCCTGATCCGGCAGTTAATGGCCGAAAGCTTTCTCCTGGCGGCCGCCGGCGCCGCGATTGGTCTTGTGCTTTCGAATTCGGTCGGCAAGTTTCTGGTTTCATTGATCAGCACCGAGCAGAATCGGGTGTTCGTGGATCTCACGCCCGATTGGCGCGTGCTCGGCTTCACGTTGGGCCTCGCGGTCTTGACCTGCTTCCTGTTCGGACTCGCTCCCGCCCTGCGCGCCACGCGCAACGGCTCGGCCGAAGTGCTGAAGGCCGGAGGACGCGGTAACACGGCCGGCCGCGAGCGCTTCGGCTTGCGGCGCGGGCTAGTAACGGTTCAGGTCGCGCTCTCGCTCGTGCTGCTGGTGGGCGCGCTCTTGTTTTCCCGCAGCTTGGGAAAGCTGCTGAGTGTCGACCCCGGCTTCCGCGCCAACGGCATCCTCATCACGGATTTGGACCTTTCTGAACTAAAGCTCGCCCCCGACCGCCGTCAAGCGTTCAAGCGTGATCTGCTCGCGCAGGTGCGCGCGATTCCGGGCGTGGACGCCGCCGCCGAGACGGAACTTATTCCTCTGAGCGGCAACATGTCCAACAACGATATTTGGATGGACGGCCAGGATCCCGGCAAAAAGAAAACGGTGGACAGGAGTTGGGTGAGCCCGGGTTATTTCCAGACTCTGGAAACTCCGCTTCTGGCCGGCCGCGATTTCGACGAGCGCGACACGGCGACTTCTCCCAAAGTAGCCATCGTCAACCAATCTTTCGCGCACGCCCTGGCCCACGGAGCCAATCCCGTGGGCATGAGCTTCCACACACCTGTAGGACCGCATCATCCGGAATTCATCGTTCAAATTGTTGGGTTGGTGAAGGACACCAAGTATAACGATCTCCGTGATGAAAACGTCGCCATTGCTTTCGTCCCTGTCGCGCAGGACCCGGACCCCGATGACTTTGACACTTTTATGATCCGCTCCCAAGCGCCTCCGGGGGAAACCATTTCGGCGGTGAAGCATCGGCTGGCCGAGGCCAATCCGGAGATCAGCCTCACCTTTCACGTTTTCGAATCCGACATTCGCGACACCCTCGTGCGCGAGCGCCTGATGGCCACGCTTTCTGGCTTCTTCGGCTTTCTTGCAGCCGTACTTGCTGTGATCGGTTTATATGGCGTGATGTCTTACATGGTGCAGCGGCGAACCAATGAAATCGGCATCCGGATGGCCCTTGGCGCCGGACGTCTGCGCATCTTAGCTATGATCCTGCTCGATGCCCTCTTGCTCCTGGCTGTCGGCATTGTGGTTGGCCTTGGGCTCTCCGTCGCGCTGGGGAAGACGGCCAGCTCTTTGTTGTTCGGGGTGAAGCCTGCCGATCCAATCACGCTCGGGCTGGCGGCGGCTCTGTTGGCTGCCGTGGCTGCAGCGGCCAGTTACATTCCAGCGCGGCGCGCCTCCAAAGTCGATCCCATGGTAGCGTTACGCTACGAATAATCTTCGCCCGTCAGATCGCAGCATCGCATAGCTTCCGCGTAGTCGGCAAAACAGGAAGTTATTCGACCAAAATGGTAGGCCTCTTCTTAATTGGCGTTATATCCCCATTTCACTTGACGCGGATCGTGAGTGGAATTGGCCTGATTTCGTCAGTTGAGACTCTTCGCGCGGTCATTTCTGTACACTCGCAACAGGTGTTCCAAGCAGATAGGAATCCATTGTGCGCCGGTCTGGGCGGATCGAAAATCCGGCGTAAAGCAACTTTCTCAGAACGGAATCCGGTCGCAAATGCCAGCTTGCCCACGTAAGCGGCGAGTCACCGTTCACGTCCTTCACATCGATCTTGGCACCGGCGTCCAGTACGAGCTGAATTGTGTCCTCACTGGCGAAGGCTGCAGCCCGATGCAAAGGTGTTTCTCCCCGGGTACGGACATCCCGCATAAACGCCCCCGATTCTGCAGCGGTATTCGTTGCAAGGTTCGGATCAGCGCCCCCTTCCAGCAAGACCCTCACGACTAAGCGCTGAGACATGCGATGCGACGAGAGGGCGGAATGGAGTGGGGTCTCCCCGGTGGCTGGTTCGCGGACATTCACATTGGCACCACTTTCGACAAGAAACTGACACAGCCGCCAGTGGCCATGAAAAGCCGCAGCATTGAGGCCCATGTCTTCGCCCAACGATTGAAGTCTCTCGTCTTTCGTGAGCAGAAACTTGATGGCGGAAACATCGCCATAGTACGCACACCACTGGATGAGAGATGCATCTCCTGTTGTAGAATTTGGCGGATGACCCTGCGCCAAATAATCAAACACTAGATCGGTACGTCCTTCAGCAATTCGCTCCAGCATAATGACCTCTCCGAATCTTCGGTGCGCCTCACGGCATAGATGGACATTGTAATTGTCGATAAATCGCTATTACACTCATTAACCCCGGTCAGATGGGCCGACAGCCCTCAATGAGTGTAATCGCCTTCCATGAGAAGGCCGGTCGGAGTCAAGGGATTTCCTTTGTTGTTTCGTCGCACAAGGTTTTTTCTCCCCGCCGAGTCGCCACTGTCGCCACCCTTCCATCCGCACTCTTGGTGAGCGATTCTCGCCCGGTGCAAGTTGGGTGTTCTCGTTTCAGCCGGTGCTGCCACCTGTTAGTCGACCTCTCTTCCATCTCCAAGATGGAAGTGGGCCAGGCGATTAACGCAGTCACCGGAACTCGGCTTTAGGCTTTTGCTTTTCCTTTCGCAGAAGATTTTGACTTTATGCAGCCGCCCGCATGGCTCGGTGGTTGCTATTGCGCAGTGGTTCATAGGCTTCTCCACTCACCCACAAGCGGTGCAGCAGGATCGCCAACTTTCTTGCCGTCGCGATCACCGCGCGTTTCTTCCCGCTCTTCCCGCCGCGCTCGGCCAGCTTCAAACCCCAGCGCCGCAGATCACTGTCGATTCCAAACGGGCCCAGAATGTGGTGCGCTCCCTGCACCAGCAGCGTTCGCAGATACGGATCGCCTTCCTTGCTGATGTGCATCTGCGGTTCGCTCTGCCCCGAGTTTCTCCGTCCTGGCTGCAGTCCCAGATAGCTGCCCACGTCGCGGCTCTTGCGAAAACGGTGGGCATCTTCCAGAGTCAGCAGGAAGGTCAGCGCGATCAGCGTCCCCACTCCCTTGACCTGTTTCAGCAGCGCCACCTGCGGATAGCTTTCCTGCGCCAGCTTTTCAATCCGTTCGTTGCACTCGACAATGCGTTCACTTAACGACTCGATCCCCGCCAGCAACGGCTCCAGTGCCGTTTGCAGTTCCGGGCTCAGCCCCTCGGCTTTCTCCGGATTCATATTGCGCACGTTACATCCGCGCAGCCGCTCCCCATAACTCTTGGCGAGTCCGCGAGCCGTGTTCACCAGCGCCGTCCGTGCACGCACCAGTCCCGCTCGCGCCCGGATCACGGTCAGATCCGCTTGCGCCTTCGCGCTACGATGCTTCACCGGAGACAGTAACTGCGGATCGATTCGCGCCAACCGTGCCAGCGTCTGCGCGTCCAGCCGATCGTCTTTCTTCCGGCTCTCTCCAATCAAACGCACGTTGCGCGCATGCGCCACGATCACTTCGTGCCCCAACTCACTCAATAAACGGCTCACCCAGGGCGAATGCATCCCCGTCTCCAGCGCGATCCGGCTGCGCGGCATTCCACCGAACACTTCCTTCATCGCCTTCGGAGTCGTGCTCACTCGTTGCTCCAGCAGCACGCTCCCAGCTCCATCCAGCACGCAATACCAACTCGATCGATCCCCAAGATCGAATCCGATCGTCAGCTTCTGCTCGGAAAAATTCCTGTTCTGCTTCACTGCTGCGGTGCTAATCTTCTTCATTGCCGGTCTCCTTTATCTCTTGCGCTTCGAGCGCGTCGATAGATAACTTGGGAGCGTACAGCATCCCGTCGGAGACCGGCCTTCTCATCCCATCTGGTTACATCAACCATCCATTGAGGGACTCGTCAGGACGTGCTACCTACTTTCGCTACTGCTTCGGTTACTTTCAAGACGGGGGGACATTGTCGCCGTTTTTTCCGGCGCGTCAGAACCCCCGATCGATCACATCTTACGGTTTGGACTCTTGCAGGAGCACCACGTCAGAATCCGTGTGTCCACGGACCATGCCTAGCTTGCTGCCGTCGAAAGACCAGTGAAAGTCGGTGATCTGTTCCGACTTGAAGTTGGTAATCTGCCTTCCCGGCGAACCATCGAGAGGCTGGAGCCAGAGGTTCTCAGCGTCCTGGTCGTGGAAAGGATAAACCACCGCCTTGCCATCATGGCTGAAGCGGACAACTCCAAGGCGTGTGGTTTGGCGTTGCAGTTCCACAAGTTTAGAATCTTGCGGAGAATCCACTGGGACCAGGGCCAGCTTCTCGGGGCCTCCCGTGGAGAACGTTATAAAAGCGGCGAGCTTGCCATCGGGAGAAATGTCGAATCGGGATGCTAAAAAGTCGGAGAGTTTTTCCGGCTTCCCTCCATCCAAAGGCACTCTAAACAGCTTTGACCCGTTGGAGTCACCGGTGTAAAACGCCCACTTCCCATCGGGTGAGCAGACCGGATGATACTCAAGTCTGGCATCACTGAGCTGTTTGAAATTTCCACCGCCAGCATCCATGCGCCAGATCGTGGCCGTTTTCACGCCACCGTGGATGCCATAGGTGAACACCACATAACGGCCATTGGCGCATGCTGAGGGCTGGAGTATGTCACCGTCCTGTTGTTGGGAGCTAAGCGCCGTCTTAGTGCGGGATTCAGGATTGAAAAGATTCAAGCTGAAATCCTGAGTGAAAATCATTTGTCCATTTGGTGTCCAGGAAAAGTCGGAGACGCGGGCTCCGGAGGTGAACTGCTCAGCTTGGCCGCTGCCCAAGGCTGATGCGGGCGCCGCAAAGAGGTCGTAACGGCTTTGTTGGAGTACGGTCGCCAGGGTGTGTCCATCAGCGTCGATACTGAGATCGGAATAGTCGCTGATGTCGTGGGTAACGGGGTGAGCTGTACCCCCGCGATAGGAGATTTCTACAATTTGCGACCGAATAAAATTGGTCTCTCTGCCGCGATAGAGAGCCAGCAAACCGCCGCCATCCGGCAACCACTCGAGTTTTTTCAGAAACCCGTCCTTGGCCTCAAAGACAATGTTTTGTTGGCCAGTGAGTGCGTCGACTGCCACCAGGTCGCTGAGAACACCTCCTGTTTGGTTTCTCGCACACACGATCGTCTTGCCGTCCGGCGACCATGCTGGGTCTCTCAAGGCTTGATTCTCGTCACCGGTGACCAGTGTTCTCTCCTCGCCGGTTTCAAGGGAATAAGTCACCAGCCGGAACTTGCCGACTGCTGGGTTGTTATCCACGGAATATGCAAGACTGCGACCGTCGGGAGAAAATGTGATGTTAGTGTCCACGTCGGTTACGAGTTTTTGCGGCGTGCCACCCAGGACCGGCGCCCGGTAGAGAAGCTTCAGTGCCTGCCCCTGCTCTCCACGGACAAAATAAAGGTAGTTTCCATCGGGAGAGAACCGTACACCGAGGTATTGCAACCGCTCGGGAGGCATGACCTGAGTGTTGCTGTTGGTAGGGATGTGCCGCAGCCACAAGCTCTGCTGGCCGTTCTCCTCCAGGACATTCAGGATGTATTTGCCATCTGGAGAGATGGCGACCAGCCTGGCCTTGCCGCTCTCAGTAATTTTGTTGATGGAAGAATTTTGAAACAGAACGGGCCGGGTACGGGAAAGGAAAGCATGGATGCCATAGGCGGCGGCCGCCACCAGCAATACGACGATTGCGCTGATCACGCCAACACCCAGTTTGTTCTGCCGTGCGGCAGCCACCACAGCCGAACTGCTGGAGATATGCGCGGGCTGGGCTAGCGCTGGTGCCGGGGCTGCGATTTGCGCGCTCACAGTGGGGACTTGGCGGCTGGAATCGGTGTCGCGCCTTAGCCGTTGCAGATCGGCTCGCATCTCCGCCGCACCCTGATAGCGCATGTCGCGGTCTTTCTCCAGAGCCTTGTGAATGATGTCTTCCAACTTAGGCGGCAAATCAGGATTCAGCCGCACCGCAGGCGTGGGCGTCGTCGAGAATCGCTTTGAAGATGACTCCGCAGCTTTCCCCACGAAAGGGCATCGTGCCCGTCGCCATCTCGTACAAGACAACACCGAATGAGAACAGGTCCGTTCGTGCGTCCAGTTCCTTGGCTCGCACCTGCTCCGGTGACATGTAAGCGACTGTGCCCAGCGCACTGCCGGGGCTCGTCAGATGGCCCTCTGACGCGACGGTCGGGGCACTCATGGCAACGTTCTCTGGCTTGACAGTAATTTTCGCCAGTCCGAAGTCAAGAATCTTGGCGTGACCGTGCTCGGTTACGAAAATGTTCGCGGGCTTGATGTCACGGTGAACGACGCCCTTGGCATGGGCCGCATTGAGAGCATCAGCAATTGCGATAGCCAGCGATAGAATCAGTTCGGTTTCCAGAGGACGCCCGGCGATGCGATCCTTCAGCGTCAGCCCGTCCAGAAACTCCATGGCGATGAAAGAGCGGCCGTCGTGCTTGCCGATTTCGTAGATCGTGCAGATGTTGGGATGGTTGAGGGCGGAAGCAGCACGTGCCTCACGGCGGAAACGTTCCAAAGCCTGTGGGTCTTGCGCGACATCTTCAGGAAGAAACTTCAATGCGACGAGGCGGCCAAGCTCGGTGTCCTCAGCCTTGTAGACAACTCCCATCCCACCCCCACCGAGCTTCTCGACGATGCGGTAGTGCGAGATGGTCTGACCGATCATGTGCAAAACATGCTATTGGGGAAGCGTCGGCAAGTCAATGAAAGGCGTGGAGTTGGCGTATCTCAAGAGGATTGCTGTTGTAACATCCCCATAGCACTCATTGACCTTCAAAGAGGGCGAAACAAAGGCGCAAGCTTGTGTTAACGCCTGATTTCGTCAACCATGGAATCGTGCGGCCCGTTTTCGGCGTAGAGTGTTTCCATGAAAAATGTAATCCTGCCATTGTCCAGATGCCGCATTCCGATACTCTCGATATGATTCGTAGCGTCGCGAACTCCCATGTCAGAATGACGATCGCTCGGGATGGATGGGGATATATGCGTCGGTTTGCATTCGCTGTTCTCTTGCTTGTTGCTTCACAGACGATGGCCAACATCGGGGATTCTAGGGGCAAATTTGTCCAGCGGATCGACGATGATGTCTGGGCTGTGCTTCATCGCACCGAGACACCCGGCGCAACCATTCTGGTGCTAAGAGATGGTCATCGACTTTATTGCCATGCCTATGGGTTCCGCGCGCTGGACGGCCAGCTTCCCGCCAGCATGGACACGCACTATGAAATCGGGTCAATAACCAAGCAATTCACCGCAGCCGCCATCCTGCAGCTACAGGATGCAGGCAAGCTCAACATTGATGCCAAGGTGTCCACCTATCTTCCCGATGCGCCACATGCCGGCCAAATCACGCTTCGACAGCTTCTCACGCACACCAGCGGGCTCCCGGATTATATCGGCTTAAGTAGTGACGAGCAGGCCACAAAATCGGCCACGTTCCAGCAGCTCATGGATGTTGTCGCCGACAAGCCTCTGGATTTTCGGCCGGGGAGCAGGGCTTCGTACTCCAATACGGGTTATATCCTTCTCGGCCGCATCATCGAACTGACGTCCCGTGAGTCTTACCGACAATACGTCCGAGCGCATCTGCTTCAACCGGCCGGGATGACCCAGACTTTCACTGTCGCCGACGAGCCGTCACTTCCAACCATGGCCAAGGGATACCGGCATGCAAATGGAAAGCTCGAGCACGGCCTGACCATCAATGACTCCTACGGCTGGTCGGCCGGCAACATCGTTTCCACGGTTGGTGACCTCGAGAAGTGGAACGAAGCCTTGACGAGCGGGAAGATTGTGCCGATGGCTGACTACGCATTGATGATGACGCCACAAATCACCACCGCTGGCGAGAATTCCGGATATGGCTTTGGTCTGTTCATCGACACAGTGAATGGTCAATCCCGCATTGGGCACACCGGAGGCAGCTATGGGTTTACGGCGGCAAATTTCTACTTTCCGGAACAGAAACTTCGAATCATTGCGCTGACTAACAATGTGGATGTCCCCGAGCCCGGCGAAATGCTTACGAATGCCATTTTCAATGATCTGTATCCGGATTTAGCGCGTGCGGCCACGCGGCCGGCTCCCCATGAAGACCTCGCTGTTACGTCAAAAGTGAAGACGGCCTTTGAGCATCTTCAAAAAGGAACGGATGATGCATCACTGTTTGGCGCAAGCCTGAACGCAAAAATGAAAACCAGTCTTGCAAAGCACATGGCCGATGAGTACGGGCCCTATGGTGCACCAACTGCGTTCGTGTTTAGAGGGCGAAGGTCAGACGGTGGGAAGAATTGGTCCGACTACCTGATTGAGTTTGGTCCCGGCAGCACACTCAAATACAGCGTGGGACTGGACGCTGAGGCGAAAGTCATTAGTCTGGGATTCAACACCTTTTGAGCGCCTTTGCTTGCAGCATCGATTTCGGCGACGATGCAGAAGCGGATCGCGGTATTCTCGTAACCGATATGTCACGATTACGCAGCGGCGCTTGCAAACGCCAACGGGCGTAACGTCCCGATTACACTCATCGACCCGGCAAAAGGGCGAACAGACGGCGCAAAGTTGCGCTATCGCCTGCTTACGTCAATTGACTTGCAACGTCTTAAAGGGGGTGGGGGATCGCGCCTTGAAGAAATCAGCTCAGCATGAGTTTCGCCCGTCGCGGACTCGCTTTGTTCTTTCCATTGCCTTTGTATTGCTCTCTGCTTGTTTCGGGCGAGAACGAGGACCGCGGGTTGAGGTGGTATGCCCGTCACCACCCATTCCGGTGACGATTGGCCAGAATAGAGTCTTGGTCTACGAGCTTCATCTCACGAACTTCGACGTCGTGCCCTTGACACTGAAGCGAATTTCAATCTTTGCCGCTCGGGAAAATCCCGATCCGCTCGCTATTCTCGAAGGCGAGAAGTTGTCGACTGCGATGATCCGTATTGGAGCGCCAATGATGATGTCCGGCGGTTCGAGTTCGAGCAGCGGCAACACTCGAACGCTCGATCCGGGCGGTCGAAACGTCGTCTTCTTGTGGATCGAGTTGCCGGCGAATAAATCTGCGCCTGCGAATCTCAGGCATCAGCTGGTTTTTTCGTCAACTCCAGCGGGAACTGATAAACCCAGTGATGCAACGCTGGAAGATTTTCCGGTCCCTGTCAACCAGAATCCGGTCCCAGTCCTGAGCCCTCCCTTTGACGGGGGCATCTGGCTCGTTGGGGATGGTCCGGTCAATGATTCGAACCACCGCCGCGGTATTTTCGCGGTTGATGGGCACATCTACTCGCCGGAGCGCTTCGCCATTGACTGGGTCAAGGTCGGACCAAATGGCGACTCTCATCACGACGGGACAAGCAAGAACGAGAATTGGTGGGGCTGGCGAGAACCAGTTCTCGCCGTAGCGGATGGGGAGATCACGGAAGTTGTGGACGAATTTCCCGACAACACACCGCGCGTTCTACCTCCTGTCACGCTGGACAACATTGCCGGAAACCACATTGTCCTTCAGATTGCACGAGACCGTTTTGTCACTTATGCCCATCTGCAAAGAGGAAGCATCAAGGTGCGAACGGGCGATCATGTTCAGCGGGGAGAAATGCTCGCGCTCCTTGGTAATAGTGGGAACGCGACCGGCGCTCACCTACACCTGCAAGTGACCGATCACAACTCGGTGTTGCAGTCGGAGGGGGTTCCCTTCGTATTCGCCGCTTTCACCTATCTTGGGCCGGGATCTGACTATCCCGAAAAGCAGGTTTCCGAGCCATGGGGCAACTCCATCCCGCCCGGCGATGGAGTGCTTAAGTTCGAGGCTGTGAAGAAGTGACACAATTCTCAGCGTGTTGGCGTAACATCCCCATAGCACTCATTGACCCCTCCGAGGGGTTTTGAGCGCTCGGCCTTGAAATCGCCGCGAGTAATGGCGATTCCAACGATGATCGACGAAACCGTTTTGGTAACCGACTGCATGCTGTGCAGGTCGGTACCGTGAAAGTAAGGGTGCCACTCGGCGTCAAAGTAGTTGTACCACCCCCGTCAGGTGAGCGTTCAGCGGACTGCGCGTCTTCGCCTCTTTCGCGTAGATGGTTCCATAGTCGTGGGAGTAAGTCCGCTCGAAGACATTTAGCCCGCAGCGGAACACGGCCATTCTGGGGGAGCAATCAACTCGCTGAACAGCCGTGCCCATCTGCTTCGGCCAAATGGCGCTCAACCAGACCCAAATGAAGCCCAACCAGATCGCCCGAAGGAATCGGCACCCCAGTGGTGGGACAGCGATAGCAATGAAACCATCGACTGGAAGCACGATCGCTATGACTGGGGCCTGCTAAACGGATACTGGAGGTCCGATAACAAATTGCACTAACGCCCTTGGACCAGCTTTCGAGGAGATATATAGTCATTGAGACAGTCGGATCGAAAAACCTGACGCTTGGAAAATCTCCGCCTGAAGGGGCGGGAATCTACACTAACGGAGAACGTTGCTTCTCCATTTCACGCTGAACCAAGACAGCCTGAGCAAGTACAGGCGTGCACATAGCCTACGCTTAAGGGTCGCCATAGCCTACGCTTCGGTCGCCGATTCCGCAATGCTTTACATGCTGGCATTTCGAGCAGCGCATCTCAGTGAAGCTGATTCGCGGAGTCTCATTCGGTCCCCCCAGCTCCACGGGCGCTTGCTTGATCGATACGCAGCTGTCATCGGGCACCAAGAGCGGCTATTCGTTCGTTCTTTCGAACGTGACGGGAACTCCGGCATCGAGCTATATGGCTATCGGAACGCATTTGACTCCAAACCAGACGGGCGTGCGCTACTTCTGCTCGTTCGCCGATGCGGTGGTGCGATACAACGCTACCTCGATCACGACATGCACCACCAGCGATACACCGTTGCAATAGGCTTGATTTTGGCAAAGTGCCAAGAGACACCGACTTATCACGTACTGCGACATGCATCAGGACTTCAGTTCTTGAGCATCCCTAAATGGGCGCTGTAAGGTCGGGCACTTCTTTTATTGTGGCGGGTGGAAGAAGTAAAGACTCCCCGAACAGCCCTGTCTCGCTAACAGGGCCATTCGAGTAATAGGGTGTGCCGTGGGTTGTTGATACGAGGATCCTCGCAGCCGCCGCTGCCGTCGGCCCGCTGCTCATAATCGGCCTTCGGCTCAAGCGCGATGCCGCGAAAGTGTGCAATTGTGAACAGACCGTGCAGGGCGAATCGTCGTATCGTTAGCCATTTTTCAAGACATCATCAATTCATTGGGGCGGAATACAAGCGGGTGACAAACTCCGATTGTGGAGGAGGATGTGCCGATGTCAAGAGTTTCCGAGACCGCCCGAGTTCTTGCGATCTCAGTATTGTTTCTCTTCGTCCCCACGTCTTCTCTTAGTCAGGTCGCCTCGCCGGCTCCTGGTGCGGGAGCGCAATCCAGCACCGTATCCGCGCCCCCTGCGGTTTCCCCCGAAGATTCCAAGTATGTGGGAGCCGAGACCTGCAAGACCTGTCACGAGGAAATTTATAACGCATGGCAGAAGACGCCGCACTGGAAAACCACACTGAACACGAACGGCGGTCCCTCGAAGCAAGGTTGCGAAGGTTGCCATGGGCCCGGAGCCGATCACGTGGCGGGTGGTGGCGACAAAACCAAGATATTCGTATTCGAGGGAAAGTCGCGGCAGGAGACTAGCGCTCGCTGTCTGAGCTGCCACGGCGAAGCGCACGAACAATCGCATTTCGCTGAATCCGCGCACTCCAGCAGCGATGTCGGATGTCTCGATTGCCACTCGCCGCATCACGCCAAGGAAAAAGAGTTCCTCTTAGTTCAGGAGCAACCCCAGCTGTGTTACGGATGCCACACATCCGCCAAGGCCGATTTCGCCAAACCGTATCACCACCGCGTCAACGAGGGTCTGGTGCAGTGCGTGGACTGCCATAACCCTCACGGCACGGCGACCGTGCGGCAGCTGCGAAACCTACCAAGCGGGGACGCGATTTGCTACAAGTGCCACGTCGACAAGCAGGGGCCTTTCGTCTACGAACACGTGCCGGTGAAGACCGAGGGCTGCAGCAGTTGCCATTCGCCCCACGGTTCCACCAATCCGAAGCTACTCAACGTGACGCCCGTGAACATGCTCTGTCTGCAGTGCCACACTTTCTCGACCACGTTGACGGCAGGCGGACCGATCGGCCCTGCGCACAATCAGTCGGCGAAGTATCAGGCCTGCACCATGTGCCACACGCAGATCCATGGCTCCAATTTCAGCGACGTGTTCTTCAAGTAAGGAGTGCCGATGGAGCTGCCAGGAAAAATCGTCCAGCGATCTTCTCTAGTGGAGAGACTGACGTGCCTGCGCGCGGAAGCGGACCGCAACTTGGCAGCCACCTTCGGTTACAGCAGCCGTCCAATAGCGATAGCTCTAGGAGTGCTTGTGTGCGCAATGATCGTGTGGTCGTCAGAAACACTCTTCGCCCAAACGCCCGCCGCGACCCCAATCCCAGCCCCAGCCCCCCCCGCGGAACCCGATGGCGTGAGCCGCGGCGGATACCTAATTCACCAGTCCGTCGAACTCGGATACCGGAGTACTGACGTAACCGGCAGCGGCGATATGTACGACACGCTGGTAAATCTGCAAACCGGCCCGCGCATCCTTGACCAGACGCTTACGATGCAGTCGGTCGATCATCAGGGTCTGCTGTTCGACGATCTTTACCTCAACAGTTTTGGATGGGGAGGCGATCCCAACAACGTCTTGCGCCTGCGGGCGGACAAGAACAAGTGGTACAACCTGCAAAGCAGTTTCCGTCGCGATCAGTATTTTTCTGACTACGACTTGCTGGCGAATCCACTGAATCCGCCGCCCCCACCTGCTCCTGGGGGCTCTACTCCGTCGATCCCGATATTGAACTCGCCTCACGAATTTGCTACCACGCGACGCATGAGCGAATTCGACCTCACGCTGCTCCCGCAGTCCCGAGTGAGCTTTCGCTTGGGATATTCGCATAACAACATGACCGGGCCCTCATACAACAGTATCCACGAGGGTACAGAAGCTTCGCTGCTGCAGGATTGGAACACAACCATGAACTCCTACCGCCTAGGGGTTGACTTTAGAATCGCGCCGCGAACCGTCCTCAGCTACGACCAATTTCTCGACTACTATAAGGGAGATACAGACTACCAACTGAATCCGATTAATGAAGCACTCGTACCCACAACGCCGGTAAGTTCTGTTTCGTTGGGCTTGTCCATCGACACGGTGAACAAGGAACCCTGCGCTGTAGTGCCGCCGGCAACCAGTCTTGTTGTCAACGGGACCTTGACCAATGTCACATGCAGCGCGTACTTCAGCTACTCGCGTAATCAGCGGATTCGCACTTCCACGCCTACCGAGCGCGTCAGCCTGCGAAGCAATTACTTCCAGCGAGTAGACCTAGTCGCTTCTTTTTCCTACAGTTCTGCAACTTCGAGCACGCCGTTGGACGAATCCTTCGACGGCTTGATCACCCGCACCGCCACCCGTGCGTTTTTCGGCACTGGGGAAGCCGATGCCAATCGAATTTCGGACGTATTCGATCTCGGGGCGACCGTGCATCTCACCACACATCTGCGGCTGATCGAGAAGTTCTATTTTTGGGCCTACCGCATCCCACAGAAGGGCAATTTCAACGAAGTCGACAGTGACTGTCCAACCACCACGCCGCCGACACCGTGCACACTGCTGACTCCGCTGAGCGCGACCACGCCCACGGCGATCCCCACCGTTATCCAGTCATCCTTCAACCAGGACTGGACGAGAAATCAGACCGAACTGGCCTGGGACATTTCGAAAAAAGCGGGGGCACGCATCGGTTACCGCTACGGCGACCGGGACTTCAACCACTTCAACGATTTTCTCCCCGGCGACTTGGACCATTTCGTGGGATTGGAGAAAACCGCGCTCCTCGGATTCTGGGCACGGCCCACCCACACTTTACGATTCAATTTCGATCTGGAGCACACGAACTACAATGCCGTGTTCGTCCGTATGTCGCCACGCAAAGAAGCGCGCTACCGGTTTCAGACGACCTACACACCGCGCTCGTGGGCGACACTTGGCGGATCCATCAACATCCGGCAAGAATCCAACGCTGACGTACAAACGCAGTACGTGGGCCACAACCAAAACTACGGGTTGACCGCGTCCCTCGCGCCGCGCGAACGCTTCGGACTGGATCTGGCGTACAACTTCAACAGCGTGCTCCAGAATGCTCTGATCTGTTTCAACGACACGCCGCCAACCGGGGTGATCCTTCCCTTCGTGGCCAACGCCGACAACAATAATTGTGGAGGAAACGATACTTCGAATAACCTGATGGCCAACTCGTACTATACCAACCACACTAATTTCGGAATGGCTACCGTCAGATTCAAGCCCGCGAAGCGGGTGCTGGCCAATGTCGGATACAGCATCACCAGTGTTGACGGCAGCGTGCCGCAGTTCAGCATTCTGCAGCCGCTTGGCACCTTGCAGTACAAGTACCAGCAGCCGGTGGCCAACCTGAGCGTGGATATTGGCCATAAGCTGGCTTACAACATGGGCTGGAATTATTACCAGTACGGGGAAGGTTCGTTTGTCGGCCCGACAGCGCCGCGGTATTTTCACGCCAACTCGGTGACCGAGTCCCTGCGTTACTCATTCTGATACTCTCGTTTACAGGGCAGGCCAAGACAGAGGTGTATCGTAAGAACGCTTTCAGAGTTCTTGTCGTTAACAAATTGAGAGCGTGAAACACAAATACAGAACCGAATGGAGCTTAAAGTGAAAACAAGCAGAATGCGGCTGTTCGCCACGATGACTGTGATTACTCTCGGGTTTGTTGTCTCATTGTCGGCTCAAGCGCAGAACGCGTCGGAAACGCTGTATAAATCAAAGTGTGCCATGTGCCATGGCGCTGACGGAACCGGTTCAGCGACGGGGAAGAAAATGGGTGCCCACGATTTCACCACGGCCGAGGTGCAGGGAATGGCCGATGCGGAACTCTCTACTATCATTACGAACGGCAAGAACAAGATGCCCGCGTACGGAAATTCTTTGAAAGCGGATGACATCAAGGGCTTGGTGGCTTATATCCGCACCCTGAAAAAGTAGTGGCAATGTGAAGAATTTTTCAAGGCGAACACGATCCGCCGCGCGGCAGAATCTGTGTGCGCGCCGAGCGTGCATAGAGACTAGGTACGGAGAGGCACCCTTTTCAAAGTGAATCTGCGAGACCGCTTTCGAGGCTGGTCGCAGCCCATCTATTTTCTGGGCCAGAATCCCATCTCGCTCACCGGTGCGGTGATTACCACGAGCACGGCGCTGACGACGATCGCCTTCTGGTTCTATGAGATATTACTGCCGGGACCGCCGCATCCCTATATCGGCCTCCTGGTCTTTCTCACACTCCCAGCCATTTTTGTACTAGGCCTCCTGCTGATTCCACTTGGTTTCTGGCTCAAGTGGCGCAGTCTGATCGGAAGTGGGCGTCTGCCGGCGGTTTTCCCCGCAGTTGACTTGCGCCTGCCCGTGGTTCGACGCACCTTGGAGTGGGTGGCTCTGGCCACCGGAGTCAATCTCCTTATTATCGGCACCGCATCCTACCGCGGCGTGGAGTACCTGGATTCGACGAATTTCTGCGGATCGACTTGTCACGTCATGCTTCCGGAGAATACCGCGTACCACGCTTCTCCGCATGCGCACGTAGCTTGCGTGGACTGCCACATTGGCCCTGGACTGCCTTGGATGGTGCGAGCCAAAGTGAACGGCTTGCGGCAGGTCTATATGGTCGCCACTCATACCTATCCGCGCCCCATCCCTTCGCCGGTAAAGGACCTCCGCCCGGCCAGTCAAACCTGCGAACAATGTCACTGGCCCGGCCGTTTCGCTGGCGACAAATTGCTGGTTCGCACCAGCTACACGGAAGATGAAAAAAACACACCGCAGACAGACGTTGTGATGCTGAAGGTGGGTGGAAACAATGGTCAGGGAGTGAGCGGAATCCACGGGCACCATCTGGCTGACGCGGCTCGCATCCGCTACGTTTCAACCGACCCCCAGCGGCAGACGATTCCGGCCGTGTATTACACCGACGATAAAGGAAAGACCACCGAATTCCTTTCCAGTGACGCCAAGCCAACCAAAGAACAGCTGGACCGAGGCGAGCATCGCGTGATGGATTGCCTGGATTGTCACAACCGACCTGCGCACGCCTCCGAGATGCCGGAAAATGCAGTGGACAAGCAAATGTCGATCGGGCGCATCAGCCCCGATCTTCCGTACATCAGGAAAAAGGCGGTCGAGGTACTTAAGGTGAATTACACCACTCGCGAAGTGGCCGAGCAGAGCATCACCAGCGAGATCATCAAGTTTTATCAGAGCAACTATCCTGAAATCGATGGAGCGCGGGGGGCCGCGGTGAAGCAGGCTGCCCAAGAAGTGGCGAATATCTACCGGCGAAACATCTTTCCAGACATGCGTGTGACCTGGGGCACACACCCGAACAATCTTGGGCACAGTGACTCTCCGGGCTGTTTCCGCTGCCACGATGGTAGCCATACCAGTGCCGATGGCCAGACCATTACCAATGATTGCGCCGCATGCCATCAAATTATTGCATCCGGAGAAAACAAGCCCAAGATCCTGACGGATCTGGGAATGAAGTAGCAGAAAGCGTTGGAGTCTGCAAGGAATAACGGCGCTCGGCATATGTGGATAGGAGCAACAAGACAATTCCGCCGGTTCGCTTCAAAATTCAATGAGCGAATCCGAGATTGAGTGTGGATGCGCTCATCCGACCTGCATAAGCGTCGATCGCACCGCACAGGAGATCGAACGAAGGCACTACGGATGCTCCCATTCCGGGTAAAGCCCTGACTTCATC
>Ga0302325_10012125_pt1 | contig 18528 bp, 16 predicted proteins | sample Palsa_T0_2_FD_201948 | JGI IMG/M metagenome (GOLD analysis project Ga0302325, IMG submission 201948) | Peat permafrost microbial communities from Stordalen Mire near Abisko, Sweden - Palsa_T0_2 | ecosystem: Environmental > Terrestrial > Soil > Palsa > Peat permafrost | place: Sweden: Abisko...
CGGAATCCACGACGCAACGAGATTGGCATTGTAACCGGGACGGAAGAAGCGTTCGACGCCCTCGAAGAGCCGGGCATCGTGTTCGTGCCAGCCGAATCCTCGGCCGGTGCGGAAGCGTTCGCTGATCTGCGGTTCGGCCGCCATCATCGCTTCGACGATTTGAAAGGCGCCGTGAATGTACAGCGGGCTCGTCTCATCCGCCAACATGAACGCGCGTTCGGGCGGCAAGGAAAAGCGCTGGGTTGCCGGGTCGTAGTCGATATACCCGCTGGCCGCTTGGTTCGCAAGCCACTCGCGCACGTACCGCTCGTTCGTTGCGGTTCGAGCCGCCAGCTCGCTCGAGCTGAGCGGTCCTGCTTTATCCAGCTCGCGGTACAGTCCTAATTTGTCGCCGATAATGACCAGCACCGCGCTCGCCGCAGCGCCCAGATCGCCGAGCATTTTACCGACGAATGCGTTCAAGGCGTCGGGTTCGAGCGCGCGCACCGGCGCCGCAGGGGACTCAATAGCCATAGCAATCCTCCGAATTATGCGGATGTATTAGTCATGTGACTAAACCTAGCGTACCAGAGGCCGCTTCGTCAAGGCCTCCGGGCCGGTTTATGCTACTGTGCTGCACGCCGCAACCGAGGCCGAGCGCCGTGGTATCATAGAGTCCGCCGGAGCGTTCCGGCATTCTATCCATGGGGCTGAGTAGCTTCGACGGGTCGATCCGTGGGTAGCGTAAGCAGGCGGAGTTGCGAGCCCTCCTAAAACGATCGCAAGCGTTTTACACGCGAACAACAACTACGCACTGGCTGCCTAACTTAGGTTAGCCACCGTCCTCGCGGGGTCGCCGGAACCGCCGCGCCGACGGTCATAAAGTCCGGCTAGGGCGGGGAAATCGCTTCGAGATCCGTCCGAAATTCAGAAGCTGCGGATACCGATAGTCGGGTTTCGAGACGCCCGGTACCTTAAGACAAAATCGAAACTGAGCCTGGAGAAAGCGTTAGTCCGGCGATTCGGACTCGGGGGGCGGTTCCCCGACAGCTCCACCAATTTCAACTCCACCCCTGTGGGTGGAGTTTTTCTTTCGTACGGAAGCCGGCTTCTACTCGATCAGTCGGTGTGGGCGCCGAGTGGCGGACCAAGGAATGGAATCCCTTGGGTCGATTGCGGCAGATGGCCGTCCCACTTGTCGATCGCGCGCCGCTGCAAGTCGAGTTCGCGTTGATGCAAGATGACGGCGGCTGGAACGCTGCGCTGCAGGTGCAGCGCTTCGACTTCACTTTTCGCCCGGATGACGCTCTGCTGCGACTCGAAGCGGATGCGTTGCAGATCTTGTTGCGCCTGTAAGGTACGTTGCACCGCGGCGACTTTGTCGGTAGCGGCTTGCTGGTACGCGTACGAGAAATTGACCCGCGTCGTATTGACCGCGTCGACACCGAGTCCGAAGGGCGCGAGGCGCGCGGCGAGGTTGGCCTCCAGTTCGCGCAGGACCTGCGGCCGTTTTGTCACGAGCTCGGGCGCTTCGTAGCGCGCGATCGTCGTCTTCCAGGCGTCTTGCACCGACGGGTAGACCACGCGCTGGGTGTAATCGAAACGAAGCCGTTGGTACACGTCGACCACGCGCGTAGGAATCACGTGAAAGCTGACGGCGAGGTCTCCATAGACCTGCTCGAGATCGCGACACGTCCCTTGCGCCCGGTCGAGCGTGACCGTGTTGATCTGCGTGTTCATCTGCAAGACCACGTCCGCGAGCGGCACGACGTAGTAGAGACCCTCCTTGAGGATGCGGCCCGTCGGCGCACCGAAACGTAAGACGATACCGCGATCCCCGGGTTGGACGCGACCGACGCCCTGCGGCCATACCCACGTAAAAAGGAGCACGGTTGCTGCGATGGCGAGCCCGCGACGCGACGGTCGCGGTAGGGCGCCGATGCGACGGGTTCGCGTCAACCAGAGCGCGGCGGCAGCCGCGGCGTAACCTGCAGTCCACGCCCACAGCCGCACGGTGGGCAAATCGACGGCGACCTGACTGATATCCATGTCTGCACGAACGAACGCCGGCGACGCCGCGTGACCGGACAAAAGGACGTCTTGGCCGTCGGCGTAAAACCGTTATCCAGCCGATGATTCACGAACGAAGAGTCAACCCGATCAGCAACTGTCCCCTGACGGCCGCGCTTGCGGCGGTGGGCGGGAAGTGGAAACTCGTCATCGTGAATTGTCTGGTCGATTCGCCCCGTCACTTCTCCGCGCTTCGGCACCTCATGCCGGACGTGTCGCAGAAAGTATTAACGGAACAGTTGAACGAGTTGATCGCCGACGAGATCGTGGAACGCTACGAAACCGGCAAAGTGCCGGCCCCCGTGATCTATTCGCTCACCGAGTACGGACGAACGATCGTGCCGCTTCTCCGGGCTGTGCGCGTTTGGGGGCAGACTCATATCGAACGCTTTAGCGACGAACCTTCGAACTAGGCGAATTTAGCCGGCGCGCGTGTAGCGGTTGATCCAGTTGACTTCCCACGTCTTGCCTCCGTCGGCGGAGAAAGCTTGTTCCGAAAGCGCCGAGGTGTCGGACAGCTTCGCGACGGTGAAGCGCGCGAGAACGGTTCGGCCGTTGACCGTCGTCTGAGCGAAGAACTCGCCGTGACCGTTATGGAAGTCGCCGGTCATCGCGTCACTCAGAACGCCCACCGGGCTTGTGGCAAAATAGAGATTCCACTGCCGAGATTGCGGGTTGTAGAGCCGCAGCGACAACAACTCGAGGTGGCCGCTCGGTCCGTCGGATTCGAGTTCTACCACATTGGCGCGACCGTTCCAGATCGGTTTGTCGACGGAAACGCCGTCCATCTGAATCCAAGCGTGCGATCCGGTCAGCGGATGCAAGAGCCGAGACGTGTGTTCGCGCCACGTTCCCTGCGCGAACTCGAAAGCGTCTTGACCGTCCGGATCCGCGGGATCGGACGAGGCTGCGGCGGACGTCGACACAGCGGGCGGTAGGTCAGCTCGCGTCAGGGAGGCGGTAAAATTCGTTTCCCACGTTCTGCCACCGTCGCTCGAGAATGCTTGCTCGAAGCGGTGTGAATCGGGAGTAATGTTCGACCAGACCATTCGCACCAGAACGGATTTTCCGTTTTGGAGTTCCTGGTCGAAGAACTCGCCGCGACCATCCTTGAATTGGCCGACGGTGGGCGGCGGAGAGATGGCCCCGTCTGCGCTGCGGGCCGAGTTGATGCTCCACTGATGGGCCTTGGGATCGTACAGAAACAAGGCGGTACCTTCGAAGTGGGCACCCTCACCGTCAGCTTTGACTTCCTCGAGGTTCGCTCGCCCGTCCCAAATCTTCCGAACGATGACGGTGCCGTCCATCGTAACCCAATACGGAGTTCCGCTCGCCGTGTGCCGTAGACTTGAAATGTGCGTCTTCCACGAGCCGAAGTGGAAATCGAAGTCGTGCTGACCATCCCGCGCTGCAGCAATCGGCTGCGCTCCCGTCGCGCTAGCAGCGAAGGTACACAGCAGCAGGCAGACCGTGACGCATCGGAACGAATTCATCGTGCTCCTATGATTCGAGGAAAACATCAGCCCGATCATAGGCGTCCCGACGCCTCGCGCGCTAGAAGCAACTTCGAGGTAACTATTCCGCTCGGTCCTCGGCGGCGGGTGGGCGAAGGGCAAACCGGCTTGCCGTTCAAAGCGCATACCCTTCGCAAGGAGGGAATACGATGAATGCAAGTTCCTCGAAAGTCGTGCCGCTCGTCAGCTCGGGAACGAAGGGGCCGATGGGCGCACTCCATCTTCCACGGCTCTGGCTAAAGCTGTCGCTTGGTTCGCGCAACATGTTGGCCGACGGCTACGACGTGTGCGGGCAAGGCTTCGATCAGATGACGCTTACCGGCCTCGGACTTGACAAGGAAAAAACGCTCGCCTTCATCCGCGAAAAGCATCCGACGTACATGCAGTTCGAGGAATACGTGGCAGCTCAACACGGCGGTACCGTGCCGGCCGACCTAATCGCGAAGCATAACGCCGCGATCGCGGGCTACAATCACGGCGAAGACGACGGGAAAAGCATGCGATCCGAGTCGGGAATTTCCAATCACAACGTGAAAGATGCGGTGACGCTCAACACCGTCAACGATCTCGACGAGTTGCACAAACAAATGCACGCGCGAGGCTAACTCGCCCTTGCCTACATGGAGACGTACGACGACGACTTGACGGTCTTCGCCGGCAGCGGCGCCGCACCGCTGCCGGCAACGGACGAGCAGGGCTACGTTCAGCATGATGGCGCGTGTATTTGGTACGCGACGTACGGTTCCGGCGTGCCGGTCATCTTGCTCCACGGTGGTTTCGGGAATGCCGAGAACTGGGGATATCAGCTGCCCGCGCTCCTGGAGGCCGGCTATCAAGCCGTTCTGATCGAGAGTCGCGGTCACGGCCGGAGCACGCGCGATGCCCGGCCGCTTTCTTACGAGTTGATGGCCTCCGACATCCTCGCGGTGATGGACGCGCTCAAGCTCGAAAAAGCGCACGTGGTCGGCTGGAGCGACGGGGCCATCGTTGCCCTAACGCTCGCTATGAAATATCCCGCGCGCGTGCTGCGAGTATTTTCCTTTGGCGGCAGCAGCGAAGTCGCCGGCGTCAACGAGATTTCGGATCCTCCGCCGGTCCTGCGGCGCATCTTCGGACGGCACATGCGAGACTACGCGCGGTTATCGGCCACGCCCGACGGTTTCGACGAGTTTGCCGCCGCTGTCGACCTGATGATGAAGACTCAACCCAACTATTCCACGCAGGACCTTGGCCAGATCCGTGCGCCCGTCGCGATCGTGCACGCCGAACGCGAAGAGTTCGTCCGGCCTGAACACGCCGAGTACCTCGCGCGAACCATTCCCGCTGCCGAGTTCGTCGCAATGCCGGGCGTCAGCCATTTTGCTCCGTTGCAACGCCCAGATCAGTTCAACCGGGCGATGATCGCGTACCTTACTCGGGCGACGTCGTGATGCGGCCGGACTCGATTGCGGACTGGAGGGCGGCAAAGTCGTGTGCGTTCTGTGCTGCGTACGCTTGCGCGAATTGCACGAGCGCTTTGTCGAAAGCAGTGCCGCGCCCGAGGTAGCCGGCGATCGCCGCTGCATCACCGCCGCGGGCGTGCGCGCGAGCGAGCGTCAGCCCGCAAAGCTGCGCGTAGCCGGTGAAGACGCGCGGCGACATGTCGGCAAGCTCCGCCGAGGCCTTCATATCGTGCAGCTGGCGAGCGTAGTAGTGAAAACCCGAAACGGCCTTCGTCCAGCCAAGAAAGATGTCGCTAGCAGCTTGCATCAACTGCTGACCCGTCACCACGCGTTCGCCCTGGTTCTCGAACGGACTCTCGCCGACGAAAGGCGCGAGGACCGACGCGTTCGCCTCCTTCATTTGGAGAAGAAGCGGATGACGGTCGCCGGCTAGGAACAGGGCGACGAAGCAGCGCGTTCCCACGCTGCCGACGCCAACGACTTTGAGGGCAACGTCGACCAGCTCGTAACGGTCGAAGAGCGCACGCTGCTCGCGCCGCAAACTGGCCCGGTACCCTTCAATGACGATCTGGGCGTCGGGATGACCGGGATCCGGTGTGCGCGCATCGTGGTAGATGAGCGGCGGGTCGTCGATGATTCGCGGTTGCCCGTCGACGACGCGCGCCAATTTTGGAAACGTCCGCTCGTTCGTGCGCGAGCGCGCCTTCTTGTTGATCGCACGGCCGAGCTTTTCGAGCGCGTCCGACTTGAGCGCGGCGAGCGTCTTCTCGTCGATCCGTGCGTACCACACGTCGAGCGGCGTCAGAGCGGCGCATTCGAGCATTTTCTCGCGATATGCCGCGACCGAGGCTTCGACCGCGCCTGCGGCTATCTCAACTGGGAAGTCGTTCTCGCGGGCGGCGATGGCGATGCTTGCGGCGAGACGTTTGAGGTCCCACTCCCACGGACCGGCGATCGTCTCGTCAAAATCGTTCACGTCGAACACAAGCGAACGATCGGGCGCGGCGTACGTCCCGAAATTCATGAGATGCGCATCGCCGCAGAGTTGCGTCCGCAGACCGGTATCCGGCGTGTTTGCAAGATCGGCGGCCATTACGGCCGCGCTACCGCGGAAAAATGCGAAAGGCGACTCGCTCATGCGACCGTAGCGGATCGGCAAGAGTTCGGAAAGCCGCGTAGCCGCCGTTTGTTCGAGGATTTCGATCGGATCTCGCCGTCCCGCGGGCGCATTCCACTCGGCGTGGGCAGCGCGCGGGAGGCGCTCCCGGAGCGCCTTTCCGCGAGCGATGGGTGCTTCGAGCGTCCGGTCTTGCTCCATCCGGGCGAAATTCGCCTCGGGAGAGCATTGTTCGTGCTACGGCTCGAGGCCGACGTCGGTCAAGTAACTCTCAACTTCTTTGAGGGCTTCCGCGGCAGCGGGATCCCCAGGATTGCGTTCATCGATTTGGGCGATGACGTGATAGGCGTTGCGGATCGTTTCGACAACCGTGTTCGCTGAGGACGGGCCTCCGAAGGCGTACGGTTTGGCCGACTTCATGGCGCGAAACCGCGCATGCTCGGCCTCCAGAATTTGGACCCGGTTGTAGGCCGCTTGTGCGTCGAGCTTCGCTCTTCCGAGAGCGAGGAGTTCCTCAAAACTCATCATGCTGAGCTTATCGGCGCGGCTAGTCGCCTGCGTCCACACTCGCGTTCTTTCGTGTGGCGGGTCACTGGTAATCGCCCCAAGTTAGGTGTTCGGAGAGTGAGCCGCTGGGGCTAAAGTATCAGCCGCTCTTGTTTTGTGGCGGATTGAATCCGTACGAACGATAGATTGCAGCGGCCGTGGGACTCGCCATGAAATCGACAAACGCTCGAGCTGCAGCCGCGTGCGGCGCTCGAACGAGCGCGGCGGCGACGTAGTCCCCCGTCACGTTCTGCCCTGGCGGAATCTCGACGAAATCGATCGGACTTCCGATGCGGCGCGCGTAGAGAGCTTCGGAGATCCAGACGGGACCGGCGTCGGCTTTGCCCGCAACGATGTTGAGCGATGTCTCACGGTGGTGGATGCGGGTGAGCAAGGTCGTCCCGGCGTCGAGTTTCGTTCGCATGATTTTCTGCGAGAGCGCCTCACCGCCGGCTTTCCGATAGGCCACCTCGATTTGTGCGGCGACGCCTTCCCAACGAGGGTTCGGCATCGAGACGCGCACGTCGTCGCGGCCTAGGTCGGTCAACCCGTGCACGTCTTTTGGATTTCCGGCCGCGACCTCGATGGCGAGTTGATTCGAGGCGTAGATGACGTAGTGGGAGACGAGGCCTTGCGCCTTCGCCTGTTTCATCGCGCGTAGTCCGGTGAGCATGACGTCCGGCTTTACGTCGGTCAGAAGGTTGCCGATCTCAACGGAGCCGGCGGCGATCTGTTTCGCTTCGATTCCCGGCGGCAGCGTCTCGTAAAACACGCGACGTACGGTCGGATGCGAAGCTTGGAAAACTTTGAGAAGCGCGGGCATCACCATGAATTGATTGCCCGCTGCGAAGATGACCAGATCTGCGCTCAGCGGCGAACCGTGGAGATCGTCGATTGCATCGAACGGCGCTACGGTGAAGTTGAATTGCTTCGGGGTAGTCTGGGCGGCGCTTGCCGGAAGCAATGCGAAAACCAATGCGGCGGCCACGCTAAACCTAAAAAGGGATGTCGGCATCTTCATTGCTAGCCTTTGGCGAGGTGTTCGCCCAAGCTTCTCGAGAGCTGCGGACCCCGCCCCTTTGGAGGGTACGCAGGTGCTTTCGAATCTTTCCTTGCAGCCTTGGAGCGCTCCGATGCGCACGATCGGACGCACGATTTTTGCACTCGCGATTTTGGCCATCGGCGTCGAGACGATCCTGTGTTCCGGAACCTCGAGCGCCGACCCGGCGTACGGCTATCGGACGCTCGACATCATTCCCTGGCTGCCTCCCATCCCGTGGCTTGCGGTCCTCGTAGGTTTGCTGTACGTCGCATGCGGCATCGGTTTGCTCGTTCCGCGGACGCGGCGTCGCGCCGCGCTCGCGACGGGAGCCGGTTTGTTCCTCGCGACGCTGGTGCTGTGTTTGCCGAGGAGCTTGGCTCACTTCGGGAGCGTCTCACTTCGCACGGGGGTCTTCGAACCGCTTGGACTGGGGGGCCTGGCTTGGATGATGACGAGCGAAGACGGAGTACCGGATCGATTCGCACTTGCCGGCCGGTATGCGGTCGCAATTTCGCTCGTCGTGTTCGGCATCGATCATTTACTGCTGCTAAGCCCGATCGCAACGCTTTTGCCGAGTTGGATCCCGTGGCACGTGTTCTGGATCGGGTTCTTCGGCGCCGGCTTCATCGCAGCCGGGCTCGCGCTCATCGCGGGTTCGTTGCAGAACTGGGCGGCGGCGGGGATCGCGCTGATGTTCGCGATCTGGGTGCTGACTTTGCATGGACCCAGAGTCCTCGGCCTCTATGGAGTCCCAGGCGCAACGCAGAGCCCGGCGGAATGGCAGAGCCTGTTCATCGCGGTCGCCTTTTGCGGCGGCTCGCTCGCGGCGGCCGGCTCGCTGCGGGCCGGCGCGGCTCGGGAGGCATTCCGTACCGTCAGGCTGGAGACGTAGGAATGGAACGGTTGAAGAAGGTCTCGCTACGCGAGAAATTCGTGAGCTTCAACGAACTTTGGCAGCCCAAGACCGTTGCGCTGGTCGATGATTTCGCGGTCAAGCTCGTGAAGATCGAGGGCGAGTTCGTGTGGCATCGTCACGCGGATGCGGACGAGATCTTTTTCGTGATCGCGGGCGGCATCCGCATGCAGTACCGCAGCGACGGAGAGGAGTACGAAGAAGCCTTCGGACCGGGCGAACTGCTGCGCGTCCCGCGCGGCGTCGAACACCTGCCGGTCGCGCTGCCCGGAACCGAACTCGTTCTCTTCGAACGGGCCGACCTCGTCAACACCGGAGACGTCGAGAACGAACGGAGGAGCGCTCCTATTTCTGCGAAGACTTGACGAGCGGATTCTTTTCGGCGAAGGCCTCCGGAGGCTCGCATCGCGCCGGTAGGGAAAACACGGTGACCGTGCACTCCGATCTCATCCGGCGGGCAGTTGAGTCGGTCGCCGAATCGTGGAGCGACCTCATGCACCGCGATGAGCGTCGCGGCGGATCGGAGCTGAGCGAACGGGAGATTCCGCGTCTGCGCGCGCTCTTGGCCGCCTGTGCCGATGCGCGCGGCGGCGAGGCCTCGACGCGCAAACGCATCGCAACGCTGGCCGAATTGTACGCTCGCTTGGGAGCGGATGGGAAGACGCGCTTCTTGCGGTTGCTGGCCGAGTTCTCCGTCCGCCCGGCGTCGTTCGCCGAGCCGCTCGCAGAGCTGGAAAGCAGCACCGACGTGCCGGCCGCGGCGAGCCGCTTGCGCGATGCGCTCGAGCCGCCTTGGCTGCGGATACTACGGAGCTTTAACGTTCTTGAGAACGGCACGAAGTTCTTGGTTGACCTGCGCGCCGACGTGCTCGAACGCTCGCGCGAATTCAGCGAGTTGCGACCGCTCGAGGCGGATTTGCGCGAGCTCCTCGCTACCTGGTTCGATCTGGGCTTCCTGGAGTTGCGACGGATTACGTGGGACGCACCCGCCTCGCTGCTCGAGAAGCTCGCGCGCTACGAAGCGGTTCACGAGGTCCGCGGGTGGCTCGGGCTCAAGGATCGACTGGACACGGATCGGCGCTGTTTTGCGTACCTGCATCCGGCGATGCCGAACGAACCGCTGGTCTTCGTCGAGGTCGCACTGACCGACCATTTACCCGACCGGATCGCGCCGCTGATCGATCCGAAAGCGCCGCGCGGCGACGCGCGCAGCGCAAAGGTGGCGGCCTTCTATTCGATCTCGGCCTGTCAGCAAGGTCTCGCCGGAATCAGTTTTGGGAACGCGCTGATCAAAGGCGTGGTGAGCGCACTTTCCGCCGAACATCCGCACCTGCGCACGTTTACGACGCTTTCGCCGATTCCGGGCTTCCGCGCGTGGCTCGATGCGCAACCGGAACAGCCCGGCTGGAACGCCGATTCGCGAGCGGTTCTCGAGCGACCGGGCTGGCCGCGCGACGCGGCGCTCGAACTCGCGCTCGAACGTCCGCTGATCCGTCTCTGCGCGCGCTACTTGCTGGAAGCGCGCGGCCGCGACGGCGGTCCGCTGGATCCCGTCGAGCGCTTTCATCTTAGCAACGGCGCGCGTTTGGAACGGCTGTGTTGGCTCGGCGACCGTTCCCCCAAGGGTTTGCGCGAGTCTGCCGGTTTGATGGTGAACTATCTGTATCGTCTCGACGAAATCGAAACGAACCAAGAAGCCTACGGCGGAGCTCAAACGATCGCCGCTTCGCGAACCGTCCGCGAACTCGCACGCGAATCGCTCGAAACGCCGCGGCGTAAGCGGCCTACGTCCAGTCCAAGTCCGGCGGCTCCCGCGGACTAGCCCTTACAGCAACGGGATCTGAAGATCGCGAGCGGCTTGATCGCCGGCGCCGCCGAGTTTCACGCCTTCGTGCGCGAGCAGCCACGCCTTCCGCCCGAGGCCGCCGCCGTAGCCTGTGAGCGTGCCGTTCGCGCCGATGACGCGGTGACAGGGAACGACGATCCCGATGGGATTCGCGCCGTTGGCTAGGCCGACGGCACGCGTCGCCGAGGGCATACCCAGCGACTTCGCGAGCGCGCCGTATGACGTCGTCGTCCCAACGGGAATCCGCCGCAACGCGGTCCAGACCGCATTCTGAAATGCGCTGCCCTTCGTTTGGGTCGGAATGTCGTCGAGGGCGTGCAGATCGCCGGCAAAGTACGCCTCGAAGCGTTCGCGGACGCCGAGGCGCTCGCGCCGCACCTGCAGTGCCGCGGCGCCGTGTTGTCTGCGGAGCACGCGTTCCGTGCGTTCGGGTTGATCGGCAAAATACGATCCGCACAAGGCCACATCGCTGGTCACGAGCACGATCGTGCCGATCGGACACTCGATGTCGTCGCGAAAGAGATTCATGACGACCACAGATGCACGGCCGCATACGCGCGCCACGGGCTCCACGCTCGTGCGATGCGCTCGAGCTCTCGCGCCGACGGGCGCACGCCGCGCTCGTCGGCGAGGGCGCGCATGAGGCCCACATCGGCCGCGGGAAAGGCGTCGGGCTCGCGCAGCGCTCGCATCGCGACGTAATGCGCGCTCCAGTCGCCGATGCCCGGCAGGCGGCGCAAGCGTTCGATCGATCCGGGAAGATCGTGCACCGGTTCGAAGTAGCGCGGATCGTCCGCAGCGGCACGCGCCACGGCGCGAATCGTTTCCGCCCGCGCGCGCGGCATTCCGAGCGACGCGATGTCGGCTTCGGCGAGGATCGCAGGCGCCGGGAAAGCAAGCCGGACTCCGGATGCGGGGCCCAGCAGTTCGCGCGGTAAGGGGGAACCGAAGCGCTCGACGAGCCGCGCCGCGAGCTTCGATGCCGCGCCGACGGTGATCTGTTGTCCGAGGACCGCTCGAACCGCCAGCTCGTACCCGTCCCAGGCGCCCGGAACGCGCAGGCCTGGGCGGCGTTCGAGCAACCTCGCGAGGCGCGGATCCGAGCGAAGATGAGCGCCGATCCCTTCGAGATCCGCGTCGAGATCGAAAAGGCGCTTGATTCGTTCGACGATCTCGAGCAGTCGCGAAACCTTCGGGAAACGGATCGTCGCGATGAGGTGCGCAGCCGCCGGCGCCGCTCGAACCTCGATGAGGCCGGCGGTTCCATCCAGCACGATCGAGCGGACGTAGCGCCCGTCGTCGCGGACTTCCTCGATGCCGCCGATCGCGCGCGACCCGAGCCAGCCCGTCATCGCGTCCCAATCGTAGGGTCCGCTATAGGGCAGCGTCAGAACGACGACGTCGTTGCCGCCGGGGTCCTTCGGAGTGCCGCCCGCTCGTCGCAACTCCGTCGGCGTGCGCCCGTAGACGTCGTGGAGCGCCTCGTTGAAGCGGCGCACGCTTCCGTAGCCGGCCGCCATCGCAACCTGCGTCATCGGCAAGGACGTGTCGTTCAGCAGCAGCTTTGCAAAGAGCAGACGCCGGTTTTGCACGACCGCGACCGGCGTCGTGCCGAGATGTTCGGCGAAGAGGCGGCGCAAGTGCCGCTGGCCGATTCCGAGCCGCGCCGCAAAACGATCGAAGCGTTCGTTGTCCAGCGCGCCGCCGGCGATCAGCGACAAGGCGCGATCGACAGTCGTCGAGGTTCCGTTCCAGGCCGCCAGCGCCGGCGCGAGTTCGGGGCGGCAGCGCAGACACGAGCGGAAACCGGCTATCTGAGCGGCTACGGCCGAGCCAAAGAAGACGCAGCTCGAAGGCTTCGGCATGCGCACGCGACAGACCGGCCGACAGTAGACGCCGGTCGTCTTGACGCCGACGAAGAAGCGCCCGTCGTAGCGCGCATCGCGGCTGGCGAGGATCCGGTAACAAGCGTTGTGATCGAGGAGATTCACCGCTGCATCATACGGCCGCAATCGCTCGCGGTCTAGCGCTTTTCGGCTGCGATCCTCGAGGGCGTTCCCGGCGACGAATCAAAAGGCTGCGGTTAGCATGAGAAAGGCGCGCGCGTAAGTTGCCGGAACTGCCCGACGTCGTTGCGTACATCGGTGCGCTCGAGCCGCGGATCGTGGGTGAGACGCTCGAACGCGTTCGCTTGAAGGGCGGGGCTTTCGTGCTGCGTACGGCCGACCCGCCGCTTGCCGCCGTCGAAGGTCGCACGGTCCGCGAGATACGCCGCATTGGAAAACGCATCGTCATCGGTCTCGAGGGTGACCTATGGCTCGTCGTGCATCTGATGATCGCGGGGCGCCTGCATTGGCGACCGCCCGGCGCGAAATTGACGGGGCGCAACGATCTGGCCGCTTTTGATTTTCCGGATGGTACGTTGCTGCTAACCGAGGCCGGCAGCAAACGGCGTGCCTCATTGCACGTGCTTTCGGGTGAAGCTGCGCTCGAATCGGTCGACCCTGGCGGCATCGACGTCTTCGAGGCCGATCTGGCCGCCTTCCGCCACGCGCTCACGCTCGAGAACCACACGCTCAAGCGCGCGCTGACCGATCCGCGGAACGTCAGCGGTATCGGCAACGCCTATTCCGACGAGATTCTCCACGCCGCGCGACTTTCGCCGATCGCGCTCACGCAAAAACTGACGTCCGAAGAATGGGAACGGCTGTTCGCCGCGACGCGCCACACGTTGCAACTCTGGATCGATCGCCTGCGCGACGAAGCGCAGGGCGGCTTTCCCGAAGGGGTGACGGCTTTTCGCAAAGAGATGGCCGTGCACGGACGCTTCGGGCTGCCGTGTCCGCAGTGCGGTGAGCCCGTGCAGCGCATTCGCTACGCCGACAACGAAACGAACTATTGTGCGCGGTGTCAAACGAACGGCAGACTGCTGGCGGACCGCAGCTTGTCGCGCCTGCTGAAAGCCGATGCGCCGCGGACCCTCGAAGAACTCGAGGCCTTGAGGCGGCGCCCAGAGGCTTAGCCGAGCAGTCCGTTGTCGACGGAGACTCGCATCGTGGGGACGAGGCGGCGAAGTGCGGCTCCCGTCGCGACGAAGGCCGGCGCGACGTATTTGGAAAGATCGGCCGGTGGAAGCTCGAGATCCGGCTGCATCGGATCGGGCACGTTCGCAACGTGGGCGATCAGTCCGATCGCCATCGCAAATTGGTCGGGCGAAACCGCGCTGAAATCGTAGGCGAAGGTTGGTGGAAATGGGTCGTGAGCGCGCAGTCCCTGAAGCGGCCGCGTGAGGGTCAGCATAAACGGACCTTGATCGATTGCCGGCGTGCAGATCGAATTGCCGGCGTGCCCGGGCGCAGCGCAGTAGCGGTCGCGAAGATAGCGTGCGGTCTTGAAATCGTAGGCGGCGAGAACGCTATCCGTCGTGCCCGGCGTGATCCAGGAATTGGCGCTCGACTCTTTGACCGGCAAGAAGAAGATGTTGTAGCCGAACGGGTTACCCGTCACGGCCTGACTGCCGCCGTTTGAAGCAACGCCGTATCGTGTGACGAGGGTGTCGATCAACGCTCGATTGCGCGGATCGGTCGCCCCGGTTCCGGCCAACAGGACGTAGGTGTAGCGCCCGAAATAGGGTTCGCCGCCGGCGTGTTCGGGATGTTGGGCGTTATAGGTTGCGAGTTGGGCGTCATGGGCAAGTTTCGGAGGAGGCGGCGCTGCGGTCGGCAGCGGATTCGCCGGCATCACCGCGACCACCGAAGGCGCGGGAGTCGGGCGGGCAACAGGCGTGACGACTGGTGTTGCGATGGCGACCGGGATCGCAGCCGGGCTCGGCCGCGAGGGCGGCGTTAGGAGCGGAGACGGCGTCACACGCGGAGGCGCCAATGTTGGCGCGAGCGTCGGGCGAGGCGTCACCGCCGCGGCGATCGCATGCGGCGTCGGCGGAGGCGCCGCCGCAAGCGTGAGGCTTAAGTCGGTCTTCGCTTCGATGCCGAAATTGCCGACGGTCTCCGAGAGAAACCCGTCATGCGAAACGACGACCGTGTACGTGTCGACCGGAATCCGCACGACGGCGTTCCCGTGATGGTCGGTGAGGCCTTCGAAGCGCGTGCCCGCGCTGCCGTTGAAGACGACGCGAGCGCCCACGATCGGTTGATTGCTCGCATCGACGACCGTCGTCGAGACCCGCGCATCTCCGGCTGCGAACGTCGCGCTCGGCGCCGCGAACGCGACGATCAAGATGATTACGCGCACGAAGGCGAGCGACACCAGCGATCTCATCACGATGCGGAAGCGCCGGTCGCAATCGCCGCGCCATACTCCGCGGCGTATTCGACGTAGATATCCAAGGCTGACGGATCCATCATCGCGTCACGACTCGCGACCTCGCTTGCCCGCGCACCGCCGAGAAGACGGCGTACGGGAATCTCCATCTTCTTGCCGGTCAGCGTATATGGAATCGCTTCGACCGCGACGATCGTGTCGGGCACGTGGCGCGGGCTGCCCTCGTTGCGGAGTTTCCCCGCGATTTCGGCCCGCAGCGCGTCGTCGAGCACGTGCGAGGGCGTAAGCTTGACGAACAACGGCATAAAGAACTCGCCGGCCGGACGTTCGAGGCAGACCACGAGGCTGTCCGCTACCGCCGGAATCCGTTCGAGGATGCGGTAGATTTCGGCCGAGCCGATGCGCACGCCGAAACGATTGAGCGTCGAGTCGGAACGTCCGTAGATGAAGCAGCCGCCGCGTTCGTTGATTTTCAAGAAGTCGCCGTGACGCCAAACGCCGGGAAAACGCTCGAAGTAGGTTTCGCGGTAGCGCCGGTCGTCCGGGTCGTTCCAGAAGCGCAGCGGCATCGAAGGCGCCGGACTGGTCACGACGAGTTCGCCGACCGAATCTTCGACGTCGCGTCCGCGCTCGTCCCAAGCGTGCACGTCCATTCCAAGGAGCCGGGTTTGGATTTCACCCGCATAGACGGGAAGAAGCGGAGAACCGCCGACCAAACCGGCGCACAACTCGGTCCCGCCGGAGGGCGAATTGACCCACAGATCCTCCTTGACGTTGCGGTAGAACCAGGCGGTCGTTTCGGGCGAGACGGGCGAACCCGTCAGCGTCACGTTGCGCAGCTTGTCGGTGGCGAAGCGTTGCTTCGGTACCAAACCGATTTTCTGCATGATCTGGACGAAGGTCGGACTCGCACCAAAGCCGGTCGCGCCTGCGTCCTCGGCGAGTTGCCAGAGAAGCTCCGGCCCCGGGTAAGCCGGATGTCCATCGTAGAGCACGACCGATCCGCCGTGCAGCAACGTTCCGATTAACGCGTTCCACATCATCCAACCCGTCGTCGTGAAGAAAAACGAGCGACGATCAGGCCCGCTATCGCCGGCAAATGCGCTCTTGAGCAGTTCGAGCGTCACGCCGGCGTGACCGTGGACGATCGCTTTCGGCAAACCCGTCGTGCCCGACGAAAAGAGGATCCAAAGCGGATGATCCGCCGGGACGCGTTCGTATGCAAACGCCTCGGGCCGGCGGGCCTGCGCCGCGCCGCGTGCGAGCAGCGAATCCCAAATCAGTGCGCCGGCGCGCGGCGGAGACGCGTGGCGATCCAAGTAGGGTAACCACACAATATGCCGGAGCGAGGGCAGCGCCGCGAGGATCTCGGCGATTTGCGCGCTCCGCTCGAAGTCTTTGCCGCCGAAACGATAGCCGTCCGTTACGAAGAGCACGCTCGGCTCGATCTGCGCAAAGCGGTCGATGACGGTTCGCGCCCCGAACTCGGGAGCCGCGGCCGACCAGACCGCACCGATTGCGGTCGTCGCGAGCATCGCGATAGCGGTCTCCGGAATGTTGGGCATGTAGGCGACGACGCGTTCGCCGGGCTGGATGCCGAGTTCGCGCAACGCGCCGGCCAGCGCGCGCGTGCGCTCGCCGAGTTCGCTCCAACTCATGTGCTCGAGCGGTCGCAACTCGGAAGAATGGACCAGCGCGGGCGTCCTGGGAGCGCGGCTCTCGTTCCGTAGGACGTGCTCGGCGAAGTTGAGCCTCGCGCCGCTGAACCAGCGCGCGCCGGGCATGACGCGCCGTTCGAGAACGCTTGAGTACGGTGTGCTCGAGCGGACCTCGAAGAAATCCCACACCGCGGCCCAAAACGCTTCGAGATCGTCGACGGACCAACGCCACAGCGCCGCGTAGTCGGCGAACTCGAGCCGGCGCTCTCGCGCCAGCCAACGGATGAAGCGGCCAACCGTCGAGTCCTCCGCGAAGCCGGCCGGCGGTGTCCAGAGGAGCTCGCCCTCACGTACGATCGTGTCCATCCCCGCCGCCTTCGCCACGAGGCCGTGCCTCCGCTTGCCGTTCCCCGTCCAAAGAGCCTATCGTGACCGGGGGCGCAGGGGTTGACGCCGGCCTGCCCCGCGGCCGATATCACTACTAGTGGAAAAGGTCGTTCCTATCAGCGGGGTCCGGCAGCGGTCGCTCGCGCTCGAGCGTTCGCAGCGCGATCGTGAGGTCGTCCGCCGCACGGCGGAGCTCCTCGCCGCCGACGTTTCCTTGCGCACGGTTTTCTCGCAGTTCTGCACGCTTTTGGCTCGATTCATCGACGCCTCGCGCGTGTTCATCGCGTTGCAAGAAGCGGGGGCGCTGCGCGTCGTGTACCTTTTCGATGAAGGGGTTTCGGGCGACGCCGCGCAGCGCGAGGTTCCAGCCGATTCGCACGCAGCCGAAGTCGTGCGCACGGGGAAGACGATCCTCAAGCGGCGTCGCAGCGACTGGGATGAAAAACGTCGCGTCGTCACCACGGTGAGCGGACTACCGCCGAAAGGGAACGAGGTCGCAGCGGCGATCTACGTTCCGCTGAAATTCGGTCGCGACGTCATCGGCGTATTGTCGGTCCAAACCAGCCGGCCGAACGCATACAGTCAGGAAGACGCGGAGCTCTTGGAGACCTGCGCTTTGTATTTGGCGGTGCGGATCCACGACGCCGGCGAAGCCGTCGCGAAGCGCGCCTTCGAAGATCTCGCAGCCGTCGACGGCCTGTGCGGCGTCGCCAACCGGCGCGCGTTCGACGAGGGTTTGCGCCGGCGCTGGGAAGGCTGCGCGCTCGACCGCTCGCCGCTCTCGATGTTGCTAGTCGACGTCGACTTCTTCAAGGCGTTCAACGACCGCTACGGACACGTCGCCGGCGACGCGTGTCTGCAGCAGGTCGCGCACGCGCTCGAGGCCTGCCTCGACTCGCCGGGCGCGCTGCTGGCGCGCTACGGCGGCGAAGAGTTCGCCGCGGTGGTCCCGGATTGCGATGCGCCGACCGCGATCGCGCTCGGCGAGCACATGCGGGCCGCGATCGAGACGCTCGGAATTCCACATCAAGGTTCCAGTCTCGGCATCGTTTCGATCAGCGTCGGGAGCGCGACGCTCGTTCCGGGTGCGGACGAGTTAACCGCGTTGTTGCAAAACGCCGATCGCGCGCTCTACATCGCGAAAGGTGCAGGTCGCAACCGGGTTGCGAGCGAGGCGTACCTTTCCTCAGGGCTGGTCGCCGAACGCCGGGAAGAAACCCGCCACAACCTGCCCTTGCAACTCACGCCGTTCTTGGGGCGCGAGCGCGAACTTCGCGACGTGGCCGCCGCGTTCGACGAGTTTCGGCTCGTCACGCTGTCGGGTCCGGGCGGTATCGGCAAGACGCGCCTTGCGATCGAAAGCGGACAGCTGCTGCTGGACGGGTTTTCCGACGGCGCTTGGTTCGTCGACCTCTCAAATGTCTCGGACGCGACGCACGTGGAGCAAGCAATTGCCGAGGTCTTCGGCTGGCAGCTTGCCGGGGCGGACCCCCTCAGTTCGTTGAGCGGGTTGCTCCATCCGAAAGCGGCGCTGCTCGTCTTGGACAACTGCGAGCACATCGTGGCCGCCTGTGCGACGGTCGTGGAGACGGTGCTGCGCAACGCGACGAGCGTCAAAATTCTTGCGACGAGCCGCGAGCCGCTGCGCATTTCGGGCGAGCGTGTCTACCGCGTTGCGTCGCTGGCAGTGCCCGGACCCGGACAACAGGTCAGCGCCGCTTCGGCCGCGAGCT
>Ga0302325_10012126_pt1 | contig 18528 bp, 19 predicted proteins | sample Palsa_T0_2_FD_201948 | JGI IMG/M metagenome (GOLD analysis project Ga0302325, IMG submission 201948) | Peat permafrost microbial communities from Stordalen Mire near Abisko, Sweden - Palsa_T0_2 | ecosystem: Environmental > Terrestrial > Soil > Palsa > Peat permafrost | place: Sweden: Abisko...
CGCCCGTCTTTTTCGGCCCCGAATTTGCTGTACGCTGCCCTGGACACGATCGCGTGTGCGGCTTTCTGTGAGGAAAGCCGCATGAAGTGCGCCAACGCCACCAAGCTTCACAGGAAATTCGGAGGAACATGGGCCACCCGGACAGGTTCCTCTCGGTCCTAAAACCCACTTATTCATCCCGACCGAAGCGAAGTAGAGGGATTTGCGGTTTCTACGGGCTCGAGCGGACCTCGGGCGAAGATAATGGGCGAACACCTTCCACGGCTTTTGCTCCATTGGGGAAAATTGTCTCCTCGAATAGGAGGAGTTGAGCGGCAGCACGGAATAACCCGGCAGTCTTTGCCTATTTGCCACGCGGCAAACCTTGCCGGGTTGGGCACGAAAGATAAAGGGGAAGGATACAAGACATTCTTAGTCTGTTGAATCTACGCGGGAAAGCGATCGGGTTTCAACCTATTTTGTTTGGCCCGAAAAATGCAATTGTATGGGCGTGCACGTCGCATCCATCGTCGAACTACTCAATACGCCGGCAGTTGCGATTCGGACTGCGGCTACGACAAACTCCTCCGATCCATCTCCGCAAACATTCCTCGAGTCACTGCTCGCAACCTCCGACGCATCCTCGGACATTCTGGTCGGGGTCGAGGCCGGGCATCAACAGAATTCTTTGCCGGGAGACGCAAAAGAGCAAGGAACTGCGTCCCAGCTCAGTTCCATTTTGCCGCAGATTCCTCTTAAGCAAACGGCATTCAACCCGGTCCTAGAGGCCCAGCAGACACCATTGACCAATGGTGCGCCCACCCAGATGCAGCTGCCTGCCGGAAAGTTTGTCTTATCTTCGCATTCTCCCAGGGCAGCGGTAGCGCAGCCGAAGGTGAAAGTGTCAGGCAGCGAATCGAACATCGCTCAGCCACCAACCCAGAAGCCGGAGAGGGTCCCATCAAGTCAGCCACTCGATGCTCTCCAGGCTTCATTGACATCGTCGAGTTCTGAAACTCAGAGCGTGACCGCCCCGCAGGTGGCCACGTCCCAGCCCACGCACAACGTGCCGTACGCTATTGCAAGTGCGAACCTCGACCCACTTTCCAGCATCATCCCAGGCTGGGCGTCGAATGCCATTCCAAACGCAGCCGTGACCCCGAATGCAAGCGTCGCCGCGAGGGCGTTTTCAAACAGCGTCGCGAGCGTAACACCAGGGGACGTCCAAAAGGAAGTCAGGAATGCGGCCCAGACCCTCGACCCGAGTGCAACAGCAAGCGAAGTTCCCGGCACATCGCAAAACGTCGCTCAAAGCGCGGCTTTGAGTTCCCTTCCAACCGCAGGGCAGAGTGCAGCTTCGAGTTCCCTCCCAACCGCAGGGCAGAGTGCAGCTTCGAGTTCCCTTCCAACCGCAGGCCAAAATTGGGCTCCGAACCCTCTCACCAGCGCAAATGAAAGTGCAGCTTCAACTTCACTCCCCGCCCCAGCTCAAACCGTGGGTCCAAGTTTCCTCCCGAGCGTGGTCAAAACGGTAACTCCAAGTTTCTCCCCGAAAACCACTCTAGCTGCAGTTACAGATACCAATCAAAAAGCAGGACCAGCGGCTCCAGCCGGCACCGCCCACAATTCGAGCTCGGGGAACGCCGCGCCCGCAGTGGTGAGCGCTCCGCAGCATCCGGAGCCGGTCCAGGTCCCACAAGTCACGAACAACACCTCCTCCAAAGAAGACGGGCCTTCGGCGTTGAACGTCAACGCAGCCGGTAAGGCGCATCTGCCGGCCGCCGCGTCTGATCCCAGCGGATTCGCGCCCGCCTTAGGAGTTCCCAGCACCACAGCCCAGCAGATGGTTGTAATGGTCCAGCCTGCAAGCGCAGTGCTGACGACGGCTGAAACGAGCCTAGATTCAACAACAGTTACAAAACCAGCTGCAGTAGCAAGCGCTAAGAGCAAGGATGGCGCCACCAACACCAATACAGACGTCTCCGATCCGAAGCCACATGCACCGGCCGCACCGGCTCAAGCAGGATCGCAGGGAACCTCCCAAGAGCCTGCGTCATCTGACGATCAAACCCAGGGTGGCGCGTCCCAGCAGGCGCAAAATGCGGCGCCCGCGCAGATGAGCTTCGCCATCCACACCATCACTTCCATCGACCACAGTCTAAACAGCGGCACCGCTGCCCAGTCGCAGCCTGCTGCGACGCTCGCCGAAATCTCTCACCCGGCAAAGACCTCGGATTCCGCCGCGCCTGCTCCGGCCGCTTTGCCGCAATCTCTCCCAACGATCAATACAGCGAAGCTGATTCAGAGCATGGGTCAGAGCGAAATGCGAGTAGGCATGCGGTCGAACGAGTTTGGCAACATATCGATCAACACTTCCGCTACCCGGGACCTGATCTCAGCGCAGATTTCGCTCGATCACGGCGAACTAGCCAAAACACTTGCCACTCATCTCCCTGAAATGCAAGCGAGATTGGGCGGTAGTCAAGCGGTGGACGTGCGCATCGACATGAACGGGCAGTCGACAGGGCAGGGCGCAGGAACGTCGTCCGGCATGTCACAGAACGCAGCCGACCAATCCCGCAGCGACCGGCAGCAGAGGGGAAGCGCGGGGTCAGGCAACTCCACAGACGGTTTTGCCGGGCAAGGGCGTGCCTCCGCAGCGGCGTCGCCGGCGGCCGAGTCAAGGCTCGAAACGCGGCTTGATATCAGAGCTTAAGCAAGTTCAGGAAGTTAAAGAAGTTCAGGAGGAACAATCATGCACCTGGTCTCAGCAAACTATACTTTGCCGACCGTTCTCGATACACTCAAGCCGCCGGCCAGTATCGGGACTAAAAACGCTGTCAGCGCAAAAGCCACCACCGGGACGACCGGAAGTTCAGGCACCACTTCGACCACCAGCGCAAGCAGCAGTTCGGACACGAGCATAGGCAGCACCTTTCTCAGCCTGCTGGCGACCGAATTGCAGAACCAGGATCCCACCGCCCCGGTGGATTCCACGGCTATGGTCGGCCAGATGATCTCGCTGAACCAGCTCGACCAGCTCATCAGCATCAACCAGGCCATCACCGGAAACAACACCGGAACGACGGGATTGCTGCAAAAACCGGCGGCAACGGCCAGCGATACCGCGGTCACCTCAGCCAATGGCGGTCTGGCCAACATGCTCTCACCGACCGTGGCGGCTGCTGCGACCAACCAACTGCCCTTTGATCCGAATACGATGATGCCCTTGAGTGCTGGTAATCCCGGCGCGGTGGGGGCCTCCATCAATCCCTCCCTCAATTCCACAACGATGAGTTCCCCAGCCAACAACAACGCTTCAGGAGGTAAGTAATGGGTTCTTTCTCAACACCACTTTCAGGACTTACGGCAGCTCAAGGGCAGCTTCAATCTGTCTCCAATAACCTGGCCAACATCGATACTGATGGCTTCAAGGATCAGACTCTGACTTTTAGCGATGTTTTTGCCCAAGCTGGCGTAACCAATGGCAGCGGCGACCCCCTTCAGACAGGTTCTGGAGTTGCCATTTCTTCGACCGACTCCGACTTCACCGAGGGAAATCTGAATCCAACCGGGACGGCGTCGAATATGGCGATCTCTGGCGATGGATTCTTTGTCACTCAGAATTCGAGTGGTTTGCAAGATTTCACCCGGGCGGGCGACTTCAGCACCAACAACGCCGGACAGCTCATCACACCGAGCGGTGAATTATTGCTGGGATATCCCGCTGTTAATGGAGTGGTGAACACCGCGACGAATTTGCAGCCGTTGCAGGTTGGCACCGGCGTGACCAGCCCGGCTGTGGCCAGCACCTCCATGAACATCTCGGCCAATCTTGATGCGAGCTCCGCGACCGGTACCACGGCGACCAGTACGCTTCCGGTTTTCGACTCGCTCGGTGCCCCCCACACCCTCTCGGTTACCTACACTAAGTCAGCGACGCCAAATACCTGGACTTATTCCGTGACCATGCCAACCGCCGATTTGCTTCCCACACCTGCAGCTCCGGTCCCTGCCAGCGAAACCATCGGGACAGGGACTCTGACTTTTAACAGCTCCGGCACGTTGACCGCAACCACGGCAGGTACGATTACTGCCGCGCCGGCTATTGCCCTCACCATCCCACCCACCGGCTTCACCTTCGCCAATGGAGCCGCCGCCTTGACCATCAACTGGGACCTGGTGACCGCCGGCACTCCCACCATTACCCAGACGTCTACTGCGAGTTCAACCAGCGCCACCAACACCAATGGCTTCGCCAGCGGCACCCTGCAAACCTATGCCGTCCAACCTAACGGTACCATCAGCGGCACGTTCACCAGCGGGCAGACACTTGCTTTGGGGCAGGTCGCGGTCGCATCCTTTTCCAACGTCCAGGGACTTGTCGCAGTGGGCAACAACAACTACCAGGCCAATGCTGCTTCTGGTCCGTCCGTGATCGGCGTCGCGGGTACGGGCGGCCGGGGAACAGTCATTGGCGGAACGGTGGAGCAGTCAAACGTAAATATCGCTACCGAATTCGGCAAGCTGATCGTGGCCCAGCAGGCTTACTCGGCGAACGCCAAAACAATTACGACCTTTAACCAAGTCTCACAGGCAACGATCGCCATCCTGCAATAAGCGCCTGTGCTGCTGATTTCTTAGCATTGCATTAAGCGACCAGCCGCTTCGTTCTTTTACGGAGCGGCGAAGGTCCTTTTTTCTCAGGCCCTTCTCATCTCTGATTCACCAAGCCGCCCCCGTCTTCCCGCGTTTGTCGCTTGGGAGTTGCGGCAAACAGCGCCCGCTTCGTCTCCACCAGTCACGCGGTGTGCAGTAACTGCACACCCGGCTCTGCCCCTGCCGCAACGGCCCCTCGATTGCTAAAACCCTTGAAGAAGGGCGGCCCTCGCACAAGCAGAGTGGTGCCCCAAACTCAAACAGATAGGGATTACAGACGAATGAATACGTCACCGAATGCTGCCACTCCGATCATCGAAGCGAAATCGGCAAAGCATCCATCTCTACCGGAGAAGCCGGTGGAGCGGGATCCGGCCGAATTCCTCCCATGGCTTCCCTGCACTCTCGCATTGGATATTCCCGTGGTGAAGTTCACGGTTCGCGATCTGTTACACCTCACCGCAGGCTCCATTGTCGAAACCGCGTACCACCAAAGCAGCGATCTTCCTCTGCGCGTAAATGGACAACTAGTCGGATGGACAGAATTTGAGGTCGTCGGCGATCGCCTGGCCGTGCGACTCACGGACTTGTCATGAAAATGAGTCGTTCCAAAACGCCGGATCCAGTTCCAGCTCAGGTACTGCCGTTTCCTGTTATCGCCGACGAAGCTTCCTTGAGCAAGCTTCGCGCCTCCACCAGCTTGTTCTCCCGTGCCTGGGCATGGATGCAACAGCGTCAGGCGGAGCGATCCGATACCAAGCGGCTGAAGGTGGCGGAGACAGTTTCTCTCGGCGAGAAGCGCTTTGTCGCCGTGGTCCAAGTGGACGGGCGGCATTTCCTTTTAGCGGGAAGCCCCACAAACATCGTGCTGCTGGCGCATCTGGATCCAAAGGAGCCATTTGAAAAGGTGCTCAAGAAAACCATGACTCCTCCCGTTAAGAAGCCGGCAAAACGGGCCAGGAAGCGAACCGTGCCAAGAAAGGCTGCCAAGCCGATGCCGCCACCAGCAACCGAAAACTTCGCAGACGTGCTCGAGCAAACCACGACCGATTCCGCGATGGAGGCGGCGAAACAGATCCACAAGCCGAGCGACAAATTTCCCATCAGGCAGACGGGGAACGCGTGAGAGACGCCGCCATAGCGCGAGCGACTCTGTGCATTTTGCTCTGCCTGACCGCGACTTCGGCGAAGGCCGCCTCCGGAGAGCTCTTGCGACCCTCGCCGGCGCTCCTGGCCGCGGCGCCTGAACCGCTGGCCATCACTTCCACTCCCAATGAGGTGAGGATTACAGGGTTGGGCGGGGATTCATCGAAATGGACCGTGCTCATCCTGATGACGTTCCTGACGCTCATCCCTTCCCTGCTCGTTTGCATGACGCCATTCGCCAGGTTGTTGATCGTCTTTCATTTCCTCCGCCAGGCGCTGGGCCTGCAAACCACGCCCTCGAACCAAACCCTCATCGGCCTATCGGTGATCATGACCTTCTTCCTCATGCAGCCGATTGGGGAAACGATCTATCGCGAGTCGGTCGTGCCTATGCAGGCGCATCAAATCTCGGGCTTCGAAGCGGTATCCCGCGCGGGCGTACCGATGCGTCAGTTCATGTCGCATTTCGTTCGCGACCGGGATGTTGCCCTCTTCCTCGAGATGGCGAAGGAGGACCGGCCTCAGAACATCCGGGATGTTTCCTTCCGCGTTCTGCTGCCGGCATACATCCTGTCTGAATTGAAAGCCGGTTTTCAGATTGGCGCCGTCCTCTTTCTCCCTTTCCTGGTTGTGGACATGGTCGTTGCGTCCATTACTACTTCTGTCGGCATGATGCAGCTACCCCCGGTCGTCATCTCTACCCCGCTCAAGCTGCTGCTGTTTCTCATGGTGGATGGCTGGCATCTTCTTATCGGCGCTCTGATGCGGAGTTTCAACTGATGGGCGTGGATGAAGTAGTTCTGCTGGGCCGTCTCATGCTGCAGGAAGTCGTGATTCTAGTCGGGCCGATCCTGGCCGTTGCCATCGTGATCAGCCTGGCGGTCAACATCCTGCAAGTGCTGACATCCTTGCAGGACCAGACCCTCTCGCAAGTGCCCCGGCTGTTGGGAACGGGCACTGCCACCTTCCTCATGATGCCCTGGATGTGGCGGCACCTCGCACACTACACCATCGACCTGTTATCCGATTTTCACAAGGTACTGCAGTGATAAACATCCCCCTGGTTGCGATCTTCGGAGCATTGTTGACCATCGCCATGCGGCTCACCGGCATCATGCTGTTTGCGCCCTTCTTTGGCAGTGTTGTGATTCCTGCCCGGGTGAAGGCTGTGCTGGTGATGGCCCTGACCGCACTGCTGTACCCAATCGTCTCGCCCAAGCTTCCCCAACTCAGTATCAGCCAATGGCCCATGTTGGTCTTTAGCGAGCTGCTGATCGGGGTCGCTCTCGGGGTCGCCACCAACATTGTCTTTGACGGCGTCCAGATGGCCGGCCAGGTGCTGAGCGTACAGATGGGCTACTCACTGGTGAATATCCTCGACCCCCAGACGCTGGTGGAATCAACCGTGGTGGCCACCTTTCATCAGACGATCGCCATGCTGGTCTTTCTGCGTCTCAACGTTCACCTCTGGATTTTGCATGCCCTGGCACACAGCTTCGATTATCTCCCGCCTGCCTCGGGCCATTTCGGGGCAGCGTTCGCATCCTATGCGCTCCGCGCGGGTGCAAGCGTTTTTACCATCGGGGTCCAACTGGCCGCACCGGTGCTCGCCGCCACGCTCTTCGCCGATATTGCCCTTGGGCTGCTAGGCAAGGCATCTCCGCAGCTGCCCCTGATGTTAATGGGACCGCCCGTCAAGAGCATCCTCGGCATATTGGTTCTCACGTCCGCGCTCAGATACTGGCCCGATCTATTCGAAACCTTGTTTCTGCATTCGATCGCCTCGGCCGATCATCTGCTCCACCTGGCTCAATAGCAGTCGCAATGGGAATCTATGGCTGACAGCAGCAAGACAGAACAGGCGACACCCAAACGGAGGGAGAAGGCACGGGAAGAGGGCCAGGTTGCCCGATCCCGCGACCTGCCCGGCGTGGTTGCGCTTGCTGGAGTCGCCGGCGTAACCATGCTCATGGCGCCCAGCTCCATTCCTCGCTGGACAGCGTTCTACCGCAACACACTCTATGCTGCCTCGACCGGCAATTTCGACAGCAATGGGCCATTGTTCTTTTGGAGCGCTTTTGAAGTCATGCGCTGGATCGTTCCCATTCTGCTGGCCGCGATGGTGCTTTCGGCTTTTTCTGGATTGGCCCAGGGCGGAATCAACTTCGCCCCCGCAGCCTTGGCTTTGAAGTTCGAGCGGTTTAATCCTGTCAGCAAGCTTGGACAGATCTTTTCTCCCGTCGGTCTCAGCAACCTGCTGAAGTCATTCCTCCCGTTCGGAGCCATTCTGTGGATCGCCGTCAATGCGGTAGGCGCTAACTGGAACACGATGGTACACGCCTCCACCCTCGGCTTGAGGATGTTCACCAGCTTTGTGGGATCGATCGTGTTTGCGTTCACCTGGAAGGCTGGGCTTGTTCTGCTGTGCTGGTCTTTCATCGATTACGTGCTGACCATGATGAAGATGAGCAGCGACATGAAAATGACCAAACAGGAGGTGCGCCAGGAACATAAGGAAACGGACGGAAACCCCGTCATCAAACAGCGTATCCGCCGGCTGCAACGCTCTATGCGCAGGAGACAGACCTTGAAGGCCGCGGCGACCGCCACCGTCGTGGTCACCAATCCCACGCACTATGCCGTCGCCCTCCGTTATGAGACTTCAATGTCCGCGCCCGAAGTCGTCGCCAAAGGGCTCAATCTGCTGGCGGAGAAAATTAAACAGGTGGCTCGAGACAACGGGATCATGCTGGTGGAAAACAAGTCCCTGGCGCAGGCCCTTTACAAAAGCGTGGAGGTCGGCGATTCCATCCCTGCAAAGCTATACCAGGCGGTAGCGGAGATTCTCGCGATCGTATTCCGTGCCGAGGCCGAACTGCGTAAGGCCGAAGCGGTCCGCAGATCGAGAAACGCTTCCGGTCAGCGGACTGAAACCGCGTCCACCGGGAAACCGGGGGGCCAGCGATGATTTCCAAAATAGTGGCCCTGCTCCGCAAATCAGCCGAGTGGATCGCTCCCATCGCTGCCGTGTCCATGGTCTTTGTGATGCTGGTGCCCTTACCCAGCTTTGTCCTCGATCTGCTGTTGACCTTGAGTATCACCGCATCGATCCTGGTGCTGCTCACCGCGATCCAGGTTCTGCGTCCCATCCAATTCTCTGTCTTTCCCAGTCTGCTGCTGCTACTCACTCTGCTTCGCCTGTCGCTCGATCTGGCCAGCACGCGGCGCATTCTGCTGCACGGCAACGAAGGCACGGCGGCGGCAGGCAAGGTGATCGAGGCATTTGGTCAATTTGTCGTCGGCGGCAATTACATCGTCGGCTTCGTCATCTTTCTGGCCCTGATCGCCATTCAGTTTCTCGTGATCAGCCATGGCGCGGTTCGAACGGCGGAAGTGACGGCCCGCTTTACTCTGGACGCGATGCCAGGTAAGCAGATGGCGATCGATGCCGACCTGAATGCCGGCGTCATCAATGAGCAGCAGGCCAAAGCACGACGCGAGCGAGTGGCTCTCGAGGCAGAATTCTGCGGCGCCATGGACGGCGCGGCACGCTTCAGTCAACGCGATTCGCTAGCTACCATTCTGATCATGGCCATTAACATCATCGCCGGTTTTTTGATCGGCGTATTTCAACAAGGGGTTCCCTTTCAGGATGCGCTGAAGACCTACACCATTCTCACCGTGGGTGATGGACTGGTAACTATCCTGCCTTCCCTGCTGGTCTCCGTGGCCGGCGGCATTGTTGTCACCCGGGCGGCCTCGAAGGAATCTCTGGGCGTGAACGTCGGCAAGCAGCTCTTCAATAGCCCGCGCCTGCTGTGGATCGCGGGCGGCGCCCTGACTGCCCTGGGGCTGATTCCCGGCTTGCCAAAAGTATCTTTCTTCAGCCTGGCTGCCGTGCTCATTTACGCGGCCCGGAAGATAAAGCCGCAAGTCATCAGAGATGCCGTGGACGAGCTGGAATCGCAGGCCAAGACGCCCTTGCCCGGGGGCTTGGCAGCCCCCATGGCCGACCCCATGGACGCGGCCCTCAAGCTGGATGACCTGATGCTCGAAGTAGGTATGGGCCTGGTGCCCCTGGTGGATGTCAAGCAAGGAGGACAACTGCTTTCACGGGTGAAGTCCATGCGCAAGAACCTGGCCCAGCAGCTTGGTTTCTTAGTTCCCTCCATCCACATTACCGACAACCTTTCGTTGAAGGAGCGCGAGTACGTGGTTTATCTTCGCGGTGCCGAGATCGCGCGCTGGGAGCTGCGCCGGGATAGCCTGCTCGCGATCAGCTCCAATGCCAATGCGCCGGCTCTCCCCGGGCAGGATACGCGCGAACCGGCTTTCGATGTGCCGGCAAAATGGATCCTACCGCAAACCCAGGGACAGGCCATTGCAGCGGGCTATGCAGTCGTCGACCCGACCTCCGTGCTGGCTGCTCACCTGGCGGAGGTAATCCGGCAAAACGCGTATGACTTGCTGTCCCGGCATGAAACCAGGAGGTTGATTGACCGGCTGAGTGACTCTCACCCCAAGCTGGCCGATGAGTTGATTCCCAAGCTGATGAGCCTGGGCGAAGTACAAAAGGTTCTACAGCAGCTGCTGCGTGAGCAGGTGTCCATCCGTGATCTGGGCACCATCCTGGAAACGCTGGTCGAGGCGGCAGCGTTCAACAAGAACCCGATTGCCTTGGTGGAAGCAGTCCGCCACGCCCTTGGGCGCACGCTCATCCGGCCCTTACTGAACGAGAAGGGTGAACTGAGGGTGGTTACTCTCGACTCATCGATTGAAGAAGAGTGCACCCGAGGTTCGAACCTGCAGCCGAGCCAGTCATCGACTCCGCAACAGCTCTCTCTGGCTCGCCGCGTGCTCGATGGCTTGCGTATCAATTTCGGCAAAGAGATCGGCACCGCACCGCCTATCTTGCTCTGTTCTTCTCCAGGCCGCTACTATCTTCGCCGCCTGCTTGAACCCTTTATCCCCAGGATCGTTGTCATCTCTCCCGGGGAAATTCCGCCCCTCACGCCGGTGCAGTCCGTAGGGGTTCTCCGTTGAAGAAAACGGGCTGGAACTCTATGCCACGTTCCGAATATGAAAGCAGAAGTGAGCAAGTCCTTCACCAAAAGGTGACTGAATGCAAAAGCCAGAAGTAGCATACCGCGCGAGTAGGAATGAAATAAGTGAGCGCAACGAGTTGGTGATGCGGGAACTGCCGCAGGTCTATTACGCGGCCGCAAGAATTCGCGAACGGTTGCCCAAACATGTAGATATGGACGACCTGGTGCAGGCGGGAGTCATCGGTCTGCTCGATGCCTGCCGCAATTACGATGCCGGCAGAGACGCGCAGTTCTCCACCTTCGCAAAGTATCGTATCCGCGGCGCAATTCTGGACAGCCTGCGCAAGTTGGATTGGGGATCTCGGACGTTGCGGCGCAAAGGGCGTGAGATCGCGTCATCGACTGCCAGGCTTGAGGCGCAATTAGGGAGGCACCCGTCGGAAGAAGAAATTGCCGGCGATCTGAAAATGCGCGTCGACGAATTGCAAGACGTGTTGACGCAGCTTGACGGCTTATTTGTGGTAGGACAGCTGGCGAATGTAGCGGGCGACGAAGTCGAGTCATTCGATCTCATCGAATCCGCGCCCAGTACCGGCAAGGACAACCCCTTTGAGCTTTGCCTCGAGGGCGAAATGAAAGCGCAGCTTGCAGCCGCGGTATCGCGAATGTCAGAGAGAGAGCAGCTGATTCTTTCGCTGTATTACTACGAAGAGCTCACCATGAAAGAAGTCTCGGAAGTTCTCGGCATCGCGATATCGAGGGTTTCGCAAATCCACGCCGCCGCAATGTTGAAGTTACGCACCTCGCTGGGTCATCTGCACGCCGCACCGGCGGCGCTCGCCGCCCGGGCGCAGCCAGTTGCCCATAGTAAGGTGCGGCCATGACCACCGCGAAGATCAGCCCGCAACCCAGGCCGCGCAACATTCATTCCTGTAATTTTCGCTATGCGGGGCGGCTGTCGAACGAGAATGCGCGCGCCTTGACCGGCCTGCATGAGAAATTTGCGCTCACCACCACCAACTCACTCGAAGCCTATCTGGGCACCACCCTGCGCTTGAAGCTGCTTTCGCTGGAGCAGCTGGCTCTTCAGGACTACATCGCCGGCTTAGCTCCCAACCTCTACCTGCTACCCTGCGCCTTGAATGTAATGGAGAACAATTTTCTGATGGAGATGGACATCAAGCTGATCTTTCCCATCATCGACCTGCTGCTCGGAGGTTCGGGCACTACCGCATCCGATGAGGCGCGCGAGCTTACCGACATCGATGAGGACATTATGCAGAGCATCACTGCCATCATCGTGAGGGAGGTGCAGCGCACCTGGAAGACCCTGAACCTCTCCCTGACGCCTGGCCATGTCATCAAGCCGGCCCTGATTCAGCACGTGTTTCCGATAAACGAAAAGCTTGTCCTCTTAATGTTCGAGATGACCGTTGGGACCACAGTTGGGTCTTTCAAGATCGTGCTGCCCACATCGTTCGTGGGTTTTTTGCTCAGGCACCTGAAGGCAGCGCAGTCGAAGAAAGCCTCGAGTCTTCGCCAGCTGCCCAATCCCAGCCTGCGCGAACGGATTCTCGACTGCGAGTTTATCGTGGCCACGGATATTACGAACATGCGGGTGCTGGTGAAAGACCTGATCGAAATGACGCCGGGAACGATCTTGAAGATGAAAGCACCGGTGAAAAATCCTGGCCGGCTTACGGTAGAGGGAGTCGAAATCTTTGAGGCATTACCGGTTCGCAACGGCACGTTGAAGGCGGCGCAGATTTCAGGCCGGTCACAAGAACCGGTCCCGACAAAGGAGTGGTAATGACTACCAACCAATCAGCGGAGAGAAATCGTAGTCATTTCTCGAGCGCCTTCTTCAATTCCTTGGTAGCGGCCATCTCCAAGGCCAGCGGTTCGCCCTGGCTGGTCGCAGCGGTGCCCGACCCGCCATCGCCGGCAGAGGACTCTGAGCCGGTCCGGATAAATCTTACGTTGGAAGGCGATCTGCGGGGGGAACTGCTGTTGGAGTTCCACCGTGCAGAAGCTGCCATGCTGGCGGCGAAATGCCTGGGACAGCCCACCGGGGATTACGGCGAGGAACAGGCCCGCGCCGTGCTGGAATTCGTCCAAGCTGGAGCCAGTTCGTTCTGTTCCGCCGTTACGGAGGACTACGGCATTTTGACCATCGCGGCCGCTTCTGTTTCGGAGCCGCCTTCCGACCCATCGAACGTGGCCACAATCAGCGCTGCTGACGATGGCGGCAATCGCATATCGATTCAGATGTATCGGAACCCGGCGTTGACCGAAGCGTTAGCTCTTCATGCCGAAACATCAGGCAAGACCGGGGCTCCGTCGGAACCGGTCAAAGATGCACCAACCATGAACGCGCAAACGGGGAATGATCGAACCACAGACGATCACACTGCAGGGGGAAAGGCGCTCGCAGACCAGTTAAACCTGAAGCTGGTGATGGACGTTGAACTTAGCGTGACACTGCGTTTCGGGCAAAGGCAACTCGCGCTGCGCGAAGTATTAGAGCTGACTAGCGGATCTGTGGTTGAACTCGATCGCCAGGTCGACGAACCAGTGGAGCTGCTTCTTGAAGGCAAGGTCATCGCTAGGGGGGAGGCAGTCGTAATCGACGGCAACTATGGACTCCGGGTCACGGAAGTACCTCAACCAATTTCATCGGCGGTGCTCCGTTGAAGCTACTCTCTTCCATACCGATGCCGTCTTGGGCCAGCCAGTTAAAGGCCGTAGCGACCCGATGCGATACCTGCCACGGATACCGAGCCATACGACAACTTTCCACGCGCAAAGACGGGATCAGGATGCAAGGATCCTGGTATTGCAGTGCGCGTTGTTTTACTATCGCCGTCGAAAAGGAAATAGTGCGGCTTCTGAGTTCGGCATTGCAGCCTGAAAGTCACGTGTCGCGGATGCCGCTGGGTCTGAACCTGGTCAGCCGCGGTCTGCTGACGGTGGAACAATTGAGAGTAGCGGCCAGCGAGCAGAAAGAAGCTGGAGGTGAAATCGGTGAGGTCCTGGTGCGCAAAGGCTCGGTGAGCGAAAAGCAGGTAACCGCCATCCGTGCCGCCGATTGGGGTTGCCCTGTGTTCGCGCTGCCGGAGCATCCGGTCCGCATTGGGGTTGATATTCCGTCGACCCTGGTCCGGCTCTATCAGATGGTCCCGGTCCATTACGTAGAGGCGACAAGTTTGCTATTGGTCGGCTTCGTTCACAGTGTCGAATATGCGTTGCTTTACACCATCGAGCAGATGACCGAATGTACGACAAAGCCGTGTTTCGTAACCCCCAGCGATTTCCAGGTCCAGATGCGATATAGGGAGCGGGCGCAGGAGCAGTCCGGTGGTACGGCTGCCAGAGACCGGAACTTCGATAACATCAAGCCACCGCCGGAAATCGCCCGAATTCTCTGCACTGCCGCACTTCACATGGAGGCGGACGAAGCCCTCCTTGGGAAGTGCAAGGAATACTTATGGGCGCGCTTGAAGAACGGCTCGCAAGCAGCTGACTTTCTGTTCAAGGTTGGATAACGTGCGCTCTGCGACTGATTACCGGCGCGTAAAAAAATTGCCGTCGCCAATGTGGAAGAATCGTCTCCCGTTGCCGATAAGGACACACCAGTAGGAACAAACCAGGGGGAAAGAGTGGCAAACCCGGCGGTCAACAGGTTAACCGATCATAGCTGGATACCTTCCTCCGCCTCGCGGCGTCTCGGCTTACTGGAGCAAAAAAAGCCCCCGCGCAAAAAAGTGGATCTACTGGACGACGTGCCGGTGATGCAGACGACGGTCCTTGGTTTGGAAATGCTCCTGCATGAGCCTTGTATTGATCTCCGCATGGCCTCCGAATTGGTCCTGAGCGATGTTGGAGCAACCATTCACGTTCTGCGCTTAGTGGGGAGAGAATACGAATTCGCTGTCGAGCTACCCAGCGGAATGGGCCACTGCTTGGCCAGTCTTGAAGCCGGAACCTGGTTCGAAGCAATCTCTGCCCGCACGTTCGCTTGTGGGCAGGAGAATTCGGCAGCTACTGCGCTGTGGAACCATTCGCGGCTAGTGGCCCAGTATGCGCAATTGGTTGCTGAATCGCTGGAGGGTATTCCGCCGGAGGATGCCTACCTGGTCGGTTTGCTTCATGAAATTGGATCGATTCCCGACGTGCTGGGGTGGCCAAAAGGCGGATTGGGCGACACTGAATCGCCCGTCTTATTCGCGATGGAAGGGTCGTTGCCATGCTTTGTTCTTGCTGCCATCGGTAGCGTCAATGAGTCTCGGTCTTCGTCAACCTGGAAGTTCATCCTCACCGAAGCGCACGAACTGGCCGGCGCCAGAACAGATTTAGATGTATCGGTCCTTCCCACGATTTCGGGGCGTTGCTGAGGTCCCGGATCGCATGCTGCCACCTGTTGCCGTCAGCGAATTCCCGCCGGGTACAGCCTTGATTGCTTACCCTTTAGGGCGAAGGAACCGGGTGGCCCATATCTCGCGTTTTTTGCGAGATGTGGGTGCGAAGCTTAGGTACCAAAAGAATTCCAGGGAACAAGCCGTCTGCTCGAGATGAGAGATTTGATTATCAGAATGAACACCACTACAAATCCCACCCTCACCTAATTCTCATCGACCTCTCATCCGCGCCACAACCTTAGCCCCAGTACACGACAAAACCCTATAATCAGCCTTACCCTGCATTGGCCCTCGGCGTGCAAATCATTTACCCGAGGGGCCAAGCTATGAATAGTGGATACTACGCAGCCTGTACCGGTTTGATGGCCCGGGCCCAGGCCCTTGAGACTATTTCCAACAATCTGGCCAACGTGAGTACTACGGGCTTTCGCGGCAGCCGTAACGTTTTCAGTTCGATTCTGGCCAATACCGGCAGTGCTCCCCTCTCCATTCTTAACCAGGATGCCAACGATTACGGCGTATTGAGTTCCACGCAGCTTGACACTAGCCAAGGCATCCTGCTGCCGACAGGCAACGAGCTTGACCTGGGCATAGAAGGACCTGGCTATTTCCAGATAAAGACCGCGACCGGCAACGCCTACACCCGCGGAGGAAGCTTCCGCGTCTCGCCACAAAGACAATTGGTCACCTCTGCGGGCGATCTTGTGATGGGCGCAAACGGGCTCCCCGTCACGGTGATCGGTGCGCCGGTTTCTATCTCCCCCGACGGAACGATTTCCACCAACGGCGCGATCTCAGGAAAGTTGAAGCTGGTGGAGTTCGCTCCCACGGTCAACATGCAGAGTATCGGCGGCAACTACTACACAGCTCCTGACACCGACGCGCTTGTTGCCACTAGATCTCAGGTGCGGCAGGGGACGCTCGAGAGCTCGAACGTCAACCCTGTCACCACGGTGGTGGAGATGATTGCGGCTCAACGAGACGTCGAAACCATGCGCCGCGTGCTTACTATGTTCAGCTCCGAAATGGATAAGTCAGCAGCCCAGGACTTACCACGCGTCAGCTGATGCTTTTGAAAGGAAGCCACTATGTTTCGTGCCCTTTACACGGCCGCCAGTGGAATGGCAGCTCAACAATTGAACCTGGATGCCATCGCCAACAATCTCGCTAACTCGAGCACCACCGGGTTCCAGCAGCGCCAGGTAAATTTCGCCGACCTTCTGTATTCGAGCGCCATCATGCCCGGCGCGGCCGCAACGCAGCAAACCACGGTTGCGGCGGGCCTACAGGTTGGTACCGGCACCCGGCCCGTCGAAACCGAAATCATCCAGACGCAAGGCGAGTTTTCCACTACCGGCAACCCTCTCGATATAGCCATCTCGGGCCTGGGTTTTTTCCAAATCCTTTTGCCCAGCGGACAAATCGGGTATACGCGTGACGGTTCGTTCCACCCCGATGAACAGGGCCAGTTGGTCACCGCCGACGGCAATCCCCTGCAGCCCGCAGTGACCATCCCGGAAGACGCGCTGAGCGTAACCATCGGTGCCGACGGCACGGTCAGCGTCACCCAGCCCAATCAGACCCAATCCACACAGGTGGGAGTGATTCAGACGGCGCTCTTTGTCAATCCAGGCGGGTTGAATGCCGTGGGAGACAACATCTACCTGCAGACCACTGCTTCCGGCCAACCGGTGGTAGGCACGCCTGCGGGCGCAGAAGGATTGGGAAGTATCCAACAGGGAGTGCTGGAGCAATCGAACGTCAGTGTCGTGAATCAATTCGTGGCCATGATCCTGGCGCAGCGCGCCTACGAATCAAACTCACGCGTAGTGAAGGCGGCAGACGACATGTTGCAGCAGCTGAACCAACTTGCCAGCTAACAATTTTCAGATTGAGGCTCCGTGCCGCTCCCACGTAACAGTGACCATGGCATAAAGGACATATGAAAGCAACATGGATTACGGTTTTGCTGGTGACTTCGCTGTCTAGGCCAGGATGGGGACAAGCTCAACCCCAACCCCGCTTCCCGCTCACAGCTTCGCAGGTCGCTCGCGCTCTTTCAGAAAGGGGAGTGCAGACGGATGGTGAACAGGTGGCCTTGCTGGCCAGCGTGGTAGCCAGCGAGCCGAATCCAACGCTGGATGTCCTGTCCGTTGAGACGCTCGGCAATGCGCAGTCTCCAGAACGCTCCCGGATCCGCTCCCGCGTGAAGCTGGCGTGCCGGAAGGCGGAAAAATGCTTGCCCTTTTATGCCCTTGTGAATTGGCCGGAAGGAACAGCCTGGGCCGTAACCGTCGCGTCCAGTTCCTCGCCTGTCCAGAGGAACCAGGCCGTGAGTTCGCCCGCTGGCAAAAATGTCCCGGCGAATTCCGAAGTTACGATGCCGGCTGGTACTCACGCGATTTTGGTCATGGACGATCACCGGTCCCATATCCAGCTCTCTGTCATAAGTCTTGAAAACGGCCTCGTCGGTCATCGGATTCGTGTTGCCAGCCCGGATCACAAGCAGTTTTACCTGGGGGAAGTGGTGAGTCCAAGTCTACTGAAAGGGAGCTTCTAAAATGCACACAATTTTGCGGTTCCTGAGGCCAACGGTCGTCATCGCATTGCTTGCCGGGGCGTCGCTCTTTGCCGACCCTCTGAAAATGCTCAAGCAACATCCGAAAACTCCCGAGCAGTTGCGCGCGGACTATATCGCTCGTTTGCAGCAGCAGTATTCGCCGCCGGTCCAAGACGACACTGTGGGCAGTCTTTGGACGTCCTCCAACGTCTTAGGAGACTTTTCCTCGGATTACAAGGCGACCCACCTGAACGACACCATCACCATCCTGGCCTCCGTTCAAACCACCGCCGCGCAGTCTGGCACGGTGGATAGCGAACGATCTTTGACTTCCACCTCCAGCATCACAGGCGTCCTGGGCAGGAGCCCCTCGGCGGTGAATCCTCTGCTGTCGGGGAGTTCGTCTTCCGTTCTCAAAGGACAGGGATCGACTGCATCCAACACTACCTTTTCCACCAGCCTTACGGGTCAGGTTATCGCCGTTTTTCCTAACGGTAACATGGTGGTGCAAGCAGAGCGCGCCATCTTCATGAACAATCAGCACGAAAATATCATTGTGCGCGGCATGGTCCGCCCGGGCGACATCGGTCCCGCTAACACTGTGCCCTCGGCCTCTCTCAGCAATCTAGAGATCGAAATGAAGGGCAAAGGAATCATCGCGGACGGCGTTCGTCCCCCGAATGCGCTCACGAGGGCGATCCTATGGCTGATAAATTTCTGA